>Ga0184637_10000624_pt1 | contig 26005 bp, 15 predicted proteins | sample PLM3_127_b2_FD_133143 | JGI IMG/M metagenome (GOLD analysis project Ga0184637, IMG submission 133143) | Groundwater sediment microbial communities from an aquifer in East River, Colorado, USA - PLM3_127_b2 | ecosystem: Environmental > Terrestrial > Soil > Riparian zone | place: USA: East River... | reverse complement strand
GCGCCGGCCGCGAGTGCGGAGACCGCCTTCCAGTTCACGCCGTTCGAATACTCGTAAATCCCGCCTCGACGGTAGAGGTCGTAGAGCGAGAGGTTTCGCTTGCGGATCAGGAAGTAGTCGACGACGAAGATTCCCGCGATGGGGCCGAGAAAGCCCGAGTAGCCGATGAGCCAGCCGAAGATGTAGGTTCCGTAGTCCTCGAGGAGCTTCCAGGGCATCATAACGACCCCGATGATGCCGGTGAGAATGCCCCCGCGGGCGAAGGTCATCTTCTCCGGCCAGAGGTTCGCGAAGCCGTTGGCCGGCGCCACCACGTTGGCGGCGACGTTGGTGGTGAGGGTCGCGACCGCGACGGCGAAGAGCGCCACCGCGATGAGGAGCGGGCTCTCGAAGCGCGACAGGAGCTGGACGGGGTCCCAGATCGCTTCCCCGAAGACGATCACCGTCGCCGAGGTGACGGCGACTCCGATGAATGCATAGAGCGCCATCGTCGTGGGAAGGCCCAGGAGCTGTCCCAGCATCTGCTCCCTCTGGCCGCGGGCGTAGCGCATGAGGTCGGGGATGTTCAGGGCGAGAGTCGCCCAGAACCCCACCATCGCCGTGAGTGAAGGAACGAAGAAGCGGAAGAACTCCCCGAAGGTTTCGAAGCGGGACGGCCGCGAGAGAATGGGTCCGAGGCCGCCCGCGGTTACGAGCGCCCACGCGAGAAGCGCGAGCCCGCTAACGATGAGAAACGGCGCCGCCCAGTCTTCGAGGAACCGGATGCTCTCCGAGCCCCGCACGATGATGTAGATATTGACGAGCCAGAAGGCAGCGAAACAAACCGCCGGGCCGAGGGAGAACGCCGCCCATGGCGGGTACATCGTGGTGAGAAGAGCCTGGATCGCCGAGCCCCCGATCCAGGTCTGGATCCCGAACCAGCCGCAGGCGACGGCCGAGCGGAGGAGCGAGGCGATATTGGAGCCGATCACCCCGAAGGAAACACGGGCCAGCACGGGAAATGGAATTCCGAAACGGGTCCCGGCGTGAGCGTTCAGCACCATGGGAACGAGCACGATCAGGTTTCCGAGGGTGATGGTGAGGATCGCCTGCCACCAGTTCATCCCGCCCTCGATGAGACCGGCGGCGAGCATGTAGGTCGGGATATTGACCGCGAGCCCGACCCAGAGGGCGGCGATGTTGTACGTGGTCCAGGTCCTATCGCCGAAGCGCGTCGGCGCGAGGTCCTTGTTGAAGAGCCGCGGGTCGAGGCCCTCTTCCGAGCGGAGCTGGAAGAGCCCGCCCGGGCTCCGGATCATCTTTAGAAGAGGGTCCTCGCTCATTTCGATCGCGCGGGCGGATGATAGGAGGGGCGCTTTCCGCCTGTCAACTCGCGCAGGCCGCGCAGGCCGCGCAGGACCAACGGGAGATCTCTTCCAGGAGGACGGACGGCGTAGTCTTCCCCGTCTGAGGGGAGCCGACTAGAAGAATGCTCTTCCCTCGTCGTTCCGCCTCTACTGGAAGGAGCGGTAGCCGCTACCGCTTCACGTATTTCCAGTTTCGGAGCTTGCCAGCGGCGAGCCAGTCGAGCGCGGTCGCGATTCTCTGGGTCCGCGTGGCTTCGGTCTTCGCTTCCGCCACCCACTCGACGTACTCCCGTCGTTGGCTGCGGCTGAAGCGGTCGAAGGTCTCTCGCGCTCTGGCGTTTTTCGTCAGCGCCGCGGTGAAATCGGGGGGAATCACGAGCGGTTTGTTCCTCGCCGGGGCTTTCGCCCTGGGGGCTTTCACTCCTTCCTCGTTCAGCTCGGCGGCTCTCCGCACGCGGGCTTTCAGCGTTCTCTCCGGGGGCAGGTCGCGGAGCGAGATAATTCTTCCGAAGTGAACCTCCTCACGGCGGGCCTTCCGGTCCGCCTCGCGCTCGAGGACGAGATCTCCCTTCCAGAAACCGAAAGCGCAGTGGCTCTTGAAGGACGCCATGCTGCAGAGCATGCCCTTGTAGAGGAAATGCGGAACGCGCCATTTTATCGCTTCCTCGACACCGGGACAGGCTTCGTGGACGACTTTGCGAAGGTGACGGAGGATGGGCTTCGCGAAGTCGGCCGAATTCTCGATGTACGCGTCCACCCGGGGATCCCGGCTCCCCTTCCCCTTTGCCATCTTCAATTCCACTTCATTCCGCGGATCTGGTCCAGGTTCACGTTGCCGCCGCTCAGGACGACGGCTACCTTGGAGCCCGCGGGGAGCTTGACGATTCCCTGAAGGAGCGCCGCCACCGGGGCGGCCGCCGCGCCTTCGACCACGAGCTTGGCGTGCGACATCGTCCAGACCACTCCCTCGAAGATCTGCTCATCCGGCAGGGCCACGAGCTCGTCGACGAAGCGGCGCACGACTTCGAACGTGGTCGCGCCCACGCGCTTCACCCGGAGACCGTCGATGACGCAGTCGACCCGGTCGAGGGTCACGAGTCGCCCCTCCTCGACGCTTCGTTTCATCGCAGGAGCGCCCGAAGACTCGACGCCGATGACGCGGATCTTCGGGTTCAGGCTCTTCAGAGCCATGCTCACTCCGGAGATGAGCCCCCCGCCGCCGATGGGCACGATCGCCGCTTCCACCTCCGGCCAGTCCTGGTAGATCTCGAGCCCGAGCGTCCCTTGACCGGCGATGAGCTCTTCGTCGTCGAACGGATGGATGTACGTGAGCCCTTCGCTCTCGACCAGCTCCTTGGCTTTCTCGTTCGCTTCGTCCCAGATGGTGCCGTGCAGAACGACCTCGGCGCCGTAGCCCCGGGTGGCCGCGATCTTGGAGGGCGTCGCGTTCTCCGCCATCGCCACCACGGCCCGGATTCCGTGGATCTTGGCGGCGAGAGCCACGCCCTGCGCATGGTTTCCGGCGGAGGAGCAGATGACACCCCGGCGCTTCTGCTCCTCGCTCAAGTACGTGAATTTGTTGAGGGGCCCGCGGATCTTGTACGAGCCGGTACGCTGGAACATCTCCGCTTTCAGGCGCACGTCGAAACCGGTGCGCTCGCTCAGAAGGCGCGACGTCAGAAGAGGAGTGCGGTAGGCGTGGCGCGCCACGCGCTCGTGAGCGGCCTCGAAGACCTCGCGGGACAGTGGAATCATGGGGCGACTTCTTCTTTCTTGAAGACCCAGAGAAACATCTGGAGGAGCTCGCCCCTCCCGTCGGCCGCGGCGATGAGGCGAAACGGGATCGCGGGCCGGCCTCCCGGAGCCTGCGCGGAGAAGAGATTGTCCCCGAGCCAGGTGACGGGGAACCGCCCCCCGAACTGTTCGAGAACGAGCGCGCCCTCCTGGTGAACGATCGTAACCGGCCAGCGGTTGCGATAGACGCCGGTTACCGCTTCCATCTCGGCCTCCGTCATCGGGACCGGCTTCGGCTCCGGCGGCGTCGAGGTCGCTTCCTTCCGAAACGAGGAGAAAGCGGCGGCGAGCGTCTTGTCGAACGTCACTCCCTCCTGATTCGCGAGAAGGATGACGGCGAAACGCTCGTCCGGAGCCATCTTGAGAATCGCGGTGAACCCGGGCATCGTGCCCACGTGCTCGGCGATCGAAACACCGTCCCAGGTGTGAAGGAACAGGCCGTAGCCGTAGCACGGGCGCTTCATGTCGGGAAGGTCGTAGGGAATCTCCGCATGGGCGGCCGAGACGCGCGCGATGGCGGCGGGCGAAAGGACTTCTTTCCCTTCGAGGCGGCCGCCGTTCAGGAATGCGAGGGCGAAGCGCCCCATCTCGGACGCGCTCGACATGAGAAACCCGTTCGGCCATTGACGGGCATCGTCCGAGAACGGCCGAACGACTTTCACCGCCCCCTCCGGCGGGACTTCATGGCCCTGGGAGATCGGGCGGGTCATCGCCTCCGTGGGACGAAACGTGGCGCGCTCCATTCCGAGAGGCGCGAGCAGGAGATCTTTCATCGCATCCGCGTACGGTTTTCCCGTCGTCTCCTCGACGAGGAGGCCGGCGAGAGCGAAGCCGGGATTCGAGTACGAGAAGGCGATACCCGGAGCCGCCAGGCGGTAGTCGTCTCCCCATCCGCGGGGAAACGCGGCGAGAGCCGACTCGTCGTGAAGGCCGAAGTCCGCGGGCTGGTCCTTGATTCCCGCGGTGTGACTCAAGAGCTGGTGCGCGGTCAGAGGCGAGACGAAACCGGGGAGGCCCGGCGCAATCGTTCCCACGGGACGCGTCAGATCGATTCTGCCCTGCTCGGCCAGGGTCGCGAGAGCCATCGCGGTGAAGAGCTTGGTGGTCGAGCCCACCCGGAACAGGTGGTCCGGCGTCACGGGCTCCCCCGTCTCCACGTTCGCGACACCAAAACCCTTCGACAGAACAACCTCATCTCCCCGGACGATGACCAACGCCGCGCCCGGAGTTCGGGTCTCCGCGAGCTCGGCCTCGAGCGTCTTCTCGATCGTGCCCTCGGAGGACGCCAGGGAGAGGGCGAGGAGAAGCGCGTTCATGGTTTTCGAGCATTGTACAGTGAGTGCGCTCCTCCCGTAGAATTCCGCACCATGAAGGTACGTCTCTCGTCGCTTGTCCTTTTTTCCCTTCTGCTCCCTGGCGCCGCGAGCGCACAGCACGGCACGCAGAAGGGCGAGTGGCACTACTACGGCGGAGATCTCGGAAGCACCCGTTATGCGCCTCTCGATCAGATCGACGGGACCAACGCCGGGAAGCTCGAGATCGCCTGGCGGTGGGAGTCCCGAAACCTCGGTCCTCGCCCCGATTTCAACCTCCGCGCCACTCCGATCATGGTGGGAGGTGTCCTTTACGCCACCGCGGGCTCGCGCCGGAGCGCGGTCGCCATCGACGCCTCGACAGGGGAGACGCTCTGGATCTACCGGTTCGACGAAGGCGAGCGCGGAAAGACCGCGCCGAGGCAGACCTCGGGGCGAGGCGTCTCCTATTGGACCGACGGAACGGAGGAGCGAATCATCTTCCTCACCCCGGCGTACTTCATGATCGCGCTCGACGCGAAGACCGGCCGCCCGTTCCCCGACTTCGGCCGCGACGGCGTCGTCGATCTGAAGGAAGACCTCGACCGTCCCGTTGATCTGTTGAAGCACTCGATCGGCTCGAGCTCTCCCGCGATCGTCGTCGGCGACGTGATCGTCGTCGGAGCCGCGCTTCCCGCGGGAGGACAGCCGCCGACGAAGGAGATGCCCCCGGCTCACGTCCGAGGCTACGACGTCCGCACGGGAAAAAGACTCTGGATCTTCCATACCATTCCCGAGCCCGGCGAGCTCGGAAACGAGACCTGGGAAAACGACTCCTGGCGCTACACGGGAAACGCCGGCGTCTGGACCACGTTCTCCGCCGATCCCGATCTGGGCTACGTCTACCTTCCGACGGAAGCGCCGACCGGAGACTACTATGGCGGCCACCGCCACGGAGACAACCTCTTCTCGCAGAGCCTCGTCTGCCTCGACGTGAAGACCGGGAAGCGCATCTGGCATTACCAGACGGTGCACCACGACATCTGGGACTACGATCTGCCCGCGGCGCCCGTCCTCGCCAACCTCCGGGTCGACGGCCGGGAGATCCCCGCGGTCATAGCGGTCACCAAGCAGGGATTCACTTTCGTATTCGATAGGAGGACGGGAGATCCTGTATGGCCCATCGAGGAGCGACCGGTGGGTCGGACCGACGTGCCGGGAGAAAAGACGGCACTCACGCAACCGTTTCCGTCGAAGCCCGCTCCCTTCGAGAGGCAGGGCGTCTCGGAGGACGACCTCATCGACTTTACCCCCGCGCTGAAGAAAGAAGCGCTCGAGATCGCCTCGACGTACCGCTTGGGCCCGCTCTTCAACCCGCCGTCATTGGTGACGGAGACGAAGAAAGGCACTCTGTCCCTCCCCGGCTCTCAGGGCGGTGCCAATTGGCCGGGTGCGGCTTTCGACCCCGAGACGGGCATCCTGTACGTCGCTTCTTCCACCGACGCTCAGATATTAGGCCTGGTCCATGACCCGAAGACCTCGAACATGGATTACATCCAGGGCCGCCGTCTGAAGCTCCCCGAGGGAGGCGGTCCGCAGGGGCTTCCCCTCTTCAAGCCGCCGTGGGGACGGATCACCGCCATCGATCTCAATAGCGGCGAGCACGTCTTCATGATCCCGAACGGCAATCCTCCCGACTACGTCAAGAACCATCCCGCGCTCGCGGGAGTGACGCTTCCGCGCACCGGGAGGCCGGAGCGCGCGGGCCTCCTCGTGACCAAGACGCTCCTCTTCGCCGGGGAGGGCGGCGGGCTCTTCGGGATGTATGGAGGAGGAGGCCGGATGCTGCGGGCGCACGACAAGAAGACGGGGGAAATCATCGCCGAGATCGAGCTTCCCGCGAATCAGACGGGCGTTCCGATGACGTACATGGTGGGTGAAGTCCAGTACATCGTCGTTGCCGTCGGAGCCTCCGATCACCCGGCGGAGCTCGTGGCGCTCCGTCTTCCCCCGCAAGAACCGGAAAAACGGTGAGAGCGCCTCTCAGAACCCCTCTCAGAACCCCTCTTAGAACAATGTGTAGATGAAGGGCGCGGCGCCGCTACTCCCGAGAAAGACCAGGGCTCCCAGGAGGAGCAGTACGAAGAGGATGGGAAGGAGCCACCACTTCTTGTTCTGAAGGAGAAACTCCCAGAACTCGGCGGGGAGGCTCTGCCGCCGAGCCTGCGCCAACTCTCTCACATCTTCGTGTTTTTCCATGGCTCAAAACTGCTTGAAGTATTCCTTCTTGCTCGCGACCTTCGGAAGGTCGACCCAATAGCTCGATCGGTCGGGCTCGAAACCCCTCGCGAGAGGGTCGCGTCCCAGGAGCCGGAACAAGAGTCCCACCGGCGTCAGAATTCCGAAGAAGAGTATCGCAAGCACAACGTGGGACAGAACGAACCCGATGGGAAAGGCGACAAGGCTCATCGCGACGAAGAGCGGCCGGTTTCCCTGGGGCCAGAGGAGCGAGAAGAGCAAGGAGGCCGCCCCGAGCGCGATGAGCGGGAGCCGCCCCCACTCGAGGTAAAGAGCGAGACCTGGGAGCGCCACCGCGGCGACCCACCCGAATTGCCGCAGTTTCTGATCGGACGGCTGTAGCTGGAGCGAAACGAGCATCTGTCCCTCAGTCCAGCTCGAACCGCGCGAGGTGGTCTTCGGAGCCGGCACGGCCCGCACTGGGCTGGTCCTCCTTCATTAACAAGAACCTCCCCAGCACCAAAGCGTCGATGTTCGTCGCCATGAAACAGCGATAGGCGTCCTCCGGCGTGCAAACGATGGGCTCCCCGCGCACGTTGAAGCTCGTGTTGATGAGGACCGGGCAGCCGGTCTTTTCCCGGAATCTCGCGAGGATGCGGTGAAACCTCGGGTTCCTCTCGCGGTCGACGGTCTGGACCCGGGCCGAGTAATCGACGTGGGTGATCGCGGGCACGACCGATCGCGGCTCGCGAAGCTTGTCGAGGCCCACGGCGCCGTTCTCGCTTGCCGGAAGGCGCCGATCGGAGCGGAGGGGGGCCACGAGCATCATGTAAGGACTCTCTTCCGAAGGGTGCATCTCGAAATAGGAATCCGCGTCCTCGCGCAGCACCGCGGGCGCGAACGGGCGAAAGGACTCGCGGAACTTGATCTTGAGGTTCATCACCGATTGCATTTTCGGGGAGCGAGCGTCGCCCAGGATCGACCGGCTCCCGAGCGCGCGCGGACCGAACTCCATGCGGCCCTCCACGTGCCCCACGACCTGCTCCGCGGCGAGTAGCTCGGCGACTTCCCCCGCGAGCTCATCCTCCGATTCGAAGCCGCGGTACGAAGCCCCCACCGAGTCGAGAAAGGAGAGCAGCGTCTTCTCTTCGAAGCCCGGCCCGAGAAGCGAGCCTTTCTGGTAGTCGCCGGCCTCGAGGGCCTTTCGCGGCTCGTCCAGGAGCTGATACCACACGAAGAGCGCGGCGCCCAGGGCGCCGCCCGCGTCTCCGGCGGCGGGCTGGATCCAGACTCTCTTGAACGGCCCTTCTCGCGCGATGCGGCCATTGGCGACGCAGTTCAGCGCGACGCCGCCCGCGAGAACGAGGTTCTCGGCGGAAGTGACCTTGTGCGCGTGCCGGGCAGCGCGAAGCAGGATCTCCTCCGTCACCGCCTGGATCGAGGCCGCGAGGTCCATCTCCCGCTCGGTGAGCGGAGCTTCCCGCGCCCGCGGCGGGCCGCCGAAGAGACGCGCGAACTTCTCGGACGTCATCACGTCCGCGTGGCAGTAGGCGAAGTAGGACATGTCCATCCGGAAGGACCCGTCCGCTTTCAGGTCGATGAGCTTCTCGAGAATGACGTCCCGGTACCTCGGCTCACCGTAGGGAGCGAGCCCCATGAGCTTGTATTCGCCGCTATTGACCTTGAAGCCGCAGAAGTAGGTGAAGGCGGAGTAGAGAAGCCCGAGCGAATGGGGGAAGCGAAGCTCTTTCAGGAGCTCGATGTGGTTTCGCTCCCCGAGGCCGATAGTTCCCGTCGACCACTCCCCCACCCCGTCCAGGGTGAGGATGGCGGCGCGCTCGAAGGGCGAGGGGAAAAAAGCGCTCGCCGCGTGGGACTCGTGATGGCGGATGAAGACATAGCGGCCGCGGTAGAGGCCGTCGAGACCCCGGTCGAGCTCGCGCGGAGTGTAGAGCTTCTCGTGAAGCCAGAGGGGAAGCCCTTTGAGGAAGAGCTCGTATCCCCTCGGCGCATAGGCGATGTAGGTCTCGAGGATGCGGTCGAACTTCAAGAGCGGCTTGTCGTAGAAGGCGACGAAATCCAGATCCTCGGCGCGTATCGCGGCCTCCGAAAGACAATACGCGGCGGCTCTTCGAGGAAACCCGTGGTCGTGCTTCTTCCGGGTGAACCGCTCTTCCTGGGCCGCCGCCACGATATCGCCGTCGCGAACGAGGCAGGCGGCGCTATCGTGATAGAAGGCGGATATTCCCAGGATGTTCATCTCGAGAAGAGGATCGTAAGAGCGAGGAGGACGGCCGTCAACCTCCGCGGCCAACGTCCACAAGAAATGCGATGGGGATAGTGCTCATAGCGCCACGATAGCAGAGTGGACGATTCTCTGCCGCAGGGTGCTACGGCATTAGTGGAAAGTTAATCCCATAGATCATGCCCTCGTCGGTGCCCACGTAGATCATTGAGTTCAGGATGTCCACCGAGGGAACGCCGACCGCCAATAAGCCGTTTCCTAGCTGCACCCGGATGGTTGGCAGCGGCGTAAACGCGTCCATCTGGTACAGGTGGCCGTCGCTCGAGCCCACGAGGATCTTCCCCGTTCCCGGGACGAACACCGGAGTCGAGGGCCCCGGAATGTTGAGCGACGTCACCTGCCAGGCGGTGTTGTAGGTGAGCCCGAGGTCCTCCACCGACGTGACCTTTCCCGTGGTCGAGACCAGAACTCGATTCGACCCGAACTGCGGGAAGGGGAACAACTTGATTGCCCCGTCCCCGATCGGATAGGACCAGTTGACGGTTCCCGTGGCCGCGTAGCGGTCGACGGCGTAGAGAACTCCCGCCACCGTTCCCACGTAGACGGCGTTGCCCCGGAGGACTGGACTGCCTTCGATGTCTCCGAGCGCGAGCGACCAACGGAGGACGGGCGAGCCGCCTGAAAAATCGACGCACCAAAGCGTGCGGTTGCTTCCCATGGCGCCAGCCTGGGCGTGGGAGGCGAAGAACGCCCACCTCGCCTGGTAGTCGATGCTGGCCGAGCCGCTGATGAAGCCTATCTCCTTGTCGTCTCCTCCCTGGAGGCCGGAGTTGGTGAAGCTCCAGACGGGGTTGCCGGTATCCTTGGCGAGGGCCTCGAGCGAATTGGGGAGGCTGGTGTTGCGAGTGCCCACGATCACGATGTTGAAGGTCCCGGCGCCGAAATGTCCGGCGGGCGCCGCTTGTACCCTCGAAGCGATAGGACGCTTCCATTCCAGGCTCCCATCGACGGCGTCGACGGCGTAAATACTTCCGTCCTGAGAGCCGAGGAGAGCCGCGCCGAACGAAGCCCCGCCCACGGCATACGGGATCACCGGCGGCCGCGCCTGAGCGGGGCCTCCGAGCTTGTAGGGCTTCCAACCCGCCGGCCAATCGCCGCCGGCGCCTCTCATCGAGTGCAGGATGTAGTCGTTCGAGACGGCGTAGACGTAGCTCGCGCCGCCGCTGAACCTCAGTCCCGGAGGCGCCATCGTGGCAGCGCCGGTGCTATAAGCCCACTGAACCCCCACGGTGTCCATCGGACGGGCTTTCACGAACTGTCCCGCGGTGTAGAATCCGCCGCCGTATTCCACGAACGCGGCATAGTCGTAGAGCGTTCCGTTGGCCGGCGAAAACGGGTCCACAACGGAGTCCTTGGCGCCTGCGGCGAGGCAGGGATCGTTCCGGACTGGGAGGGATACCCCATCCCCTGGCGCCGGCAGGAACCCGTCCTCTCGGCGCAAAATGAGGACCGCGTCACAAAGCCCGCCTGCGGGCTGGAGCCACTCGAGCAAGACGTACCCATCCTTCGCGGTCGCGGTAAAAAACTCCACGTCGGACGCCTCGGTGACCTCGATGGTCTTGTCGTCGTCGTCCGTGGAACCGCCCACATCGAGCATGAGGTTGTCGGATGCCGAGACGGAAAACAATTGAAACCGCGCGCCGAAGACCGTGACGTAGTCGCCGGGCACGAAGCCCGCGTTCACGGGGATCCTGAGCGTATGGTTGGTGTCCTCGTAAGACACCGGCAGGCTGACTTTAGAAACGGAAACCGCAGGACCCGAGAACGAGATCGAGCCGCCAGCATCCCAGGTCATGTTGAATCCGGGGGGGATACGGATGCGAATGTCGGTTCCGGGGATGATCGAAGTCCCGGCGCCTTCGCTGATGGTGAAGGGCACGGCATTCGCCGGGGGCTGGGACTGCACGAACATCTGGTGGTCGTCCGAGGAGAGGGTCGCCAAGGCATTCGGGACGATGGTGATGGTCTTGTCGTCGGTTGCGGAGACGACGTCGTCGTTTCCGACCTCGAGCTCGAGGTTGTCGAAGGGCGACGGAGCGGTGTAGCTCCAGAAACGAAGGAAGTAGACGGTGATCTGCTCGCCGGCGAGGAAGTCGGCGTTGACGTCCAAGACCACCGTCCGATCGAAATCCTCGTACGCCTTGACCTGAATCTCCACCTTGAGCGACGCCGAGCCAGTGAACGCTACCGTGGGCTGCAGGTCGAACCGCATCGGGAAGCCGGCGGGAATCCGAATCCGCAGATCGTTAGCCGCGGTGATCGTGGGATTGGTCGCGTCGTCGGTGATGGTGATGTTGGCCGCTGAAAGGATTGGCCCCCCGACGGTAAAGCTCTGGTTGTTGAACGAAGAGATCGCCGGCGCGGGACCGCCCCCGAGCTCGTCGGCGCCGATGTCCCAGAGGGCTCCGGTGGGTCTCGCCTGGTCGTCGACGTCGTTCTGGAAAAGGGAGATCAGATCGATCCCGTTTTCGGCCGCGACCGCTCCCGCCCGGAGATGGAGATTCTCCGCGAACGCCGTCGTCGAGACGAATTCGTTCGCCGGGATCTGGTTGGGGAACCCAATGGCAGTGTTGTCCGACGACATGTTGTTGGTCTGGGAGCCGCCTCCGACGGCGAAGTCGCCCGAGAGGTTTCCCATCGAGATGGTGTTCCGCACGTCGACGACGATGGACCCGACGGCGTCGACTCCCTGCTGGCTGTTCCCGAAGACGGTGCAGTTTAGAACGGTAAACGAGTCCGTCGAGACGTTCCCCGCGATGCCGTCGCGGTCGTTCCTGTACAGAATCGAGTTGCGGATGGTGAAGCTGCTTCCGCCCCCACCCGAGAGCATGGCGCCGGTGGTGCTGTCGTAGACGAGGAGCTGCGCAAGAAGCACTTTTCCCGCCTGGACCTTCACGCCAGCGCTGGTCGCGCTTCGAACGCGCCGGACCTCGAGCCATTCGACGACGGTGTAGTCGTCGGCGATGACGATCTCTCCGATTGCGCTGTTGCCGCCGTCGACGAGGGCGCCGGTCCCGGCGACGCCCGAATGGCGTTGGCCAGGGGCGACCGTCAGCATCATGTAGTGCGCGGAATCCGTGGTGGAGCCCACGAACGTGACTCCGCTCGGGAAGGGGCCGTCGTTGTACGCCACCCCCACTTCGACCCGGTCCTCCCCGATCAGATCCCCCTCTCGCATCGACTCCCAGATCGGGAAGCTATTGAAGGCCCGCCGGATTTGGAAGGAGTCGCCAGTGTGGGCGACCGCCGCTGGCGTCTGTAATTCGACCTCGGTCGCGGAGGTGCGCGACAGGATGTAGACGACCTCGTCGTTCACGCCGCCCGGATCCAGGCGCAGCTGGTCGCCGACACCTACGTTCGAAGGCAGGCTGCCGCCGAAGGTCACCGTCGTCGACCCCGAGGATACCGTGGCCGTCCCCAAGACGAGGATTCCGGGGTTGATTCCGATGGAGCGGTAATTGACCGCCGCTCCGCCCGTGGCGCCGAACTCGTCGGCGCCGATGTCCCACAGTGTGGGGCGCTGGCCGTCGTCGATGTCGTTACTGAACAGAGCCAGCGTGGCGCCCGCGTCCTTCGCAGCACTCGTCGTCAGAATGTGGAGGTCCTCTGATCCGAGCGTCGTCGAAACGAAATCCACCCCGTTGAGGGGGACGTTGGGACGCGGGCTCGTCCCAGGCGCCGTCGCGTCGCTCGAGAGGTTGTTGCTGCTCGACGCGTGGACCGATCCGAAGCTGAAGTCCGGTCCGGTGAAGGTATGAGCGATGTTGTTCCGGATCTTGGGGGTATTGCCGCCGCCGATCCCGATACCGCCGCCGTTGTATACCGTATTGTTGAAGACCTGAGCCCCCGACGACGGTCCGAGATCGATTCCATCGTTCACGTTGTAGACGACGTTGTTGTAGACGTCGAGAACGGCGATAGTCGAATTCCGGATGCCCGTCGCGGGCACGTTGTGGATGACGTTGTTGCGGAGGACGATATGGTTCACCGGGCCCAGGCCGGCGATGTCGATGCCCGAGTCGGAGCCGTTGCGGATCTCGAGCCACTCGACGGTCACGAAGTCGTCGAGAATGACGACGACGGGGCCGGGGGAAGTCTGTCGATCGAAGACCACGCCGACGTTGGCTCTGCCGAAATGCCGATCGGCGGGGTTCACGGTGAGCGTGATGTCATGGAGCGCGTCGGTGACCGAGCCGGCGATGACCAGCTGCTGGTTGTACGGTATGCCGTCGTCGTAAACGACACCGACTTCCCGGCGATTGTCGGAAACGAGGTTCGGGCTCGAAACGGGGAAAAAAGTGCAGGGGCCACCGTTGATGCAGTCTTCCCAGGCGTCGGGCGAGGGGAATTGTCGCGAGATCAGGTGGGACTTTCCCGGTCCCGGGGTGCCCAGAAACGGCGAGGTAAGAGTGAGCTGGGTCTCGGAGTCGACATCCAGGATGGTGTAGTCGACGGCGTCGATGCGGATGCGGTCCCCACGTCCCCGTTTCTCCGTCCTCCATTGAGTTCCGGAGCCGATCACGATCTCCGAGTTCAAGTTCGCCATGACGGTTCCATCGCTGTAGTCGAGAGCGGTTCCGATGGAGCGGTAGTTCACGGAAGGTGGGGGGAGCATGTAGGTGACCCTGACGTAGAGCTGACTTACGTCGAGGTTGCCCGTTGCCGTATGCACGAGACCGATCTCGAGCGCGTTGAGCTGCACCGGCGGCCAGGCGATTCCCGAGACGATCCACGAGACCGTATCGGCGCAGCACGCCGATCCCGCCGTCGACCCCGGCCCGTCGACGATGGGCCCGAATCCCATGAGCTGGTAGCTGAGGCTGTACGCCGGGAAGCCTCCGCCCTGCTGTCCTACCTGGGCGAAGATCTCCATTCGATTCACGATGGCCCCAGGGGGAATGGTGAAGTCGGCGAGGCGGAACATCGCCCGTCCGTTCGAGTTGTTTCGAAGGAAGCTCGTCATATTGTCGGTGGGCGCGGGGAAACCGGCGGGGGTGTCGCCCGCCTGGTCGTTCACGCATTGCCATTCGGAGCCGGGGGCGCATCCGGTGGGCGCGAAGGCGGTCGTCGAGCCCGGGCCGATCGGGTGGAGATAGATCTCGTTGCAGGGAGAGCTTCCGTCGGAGTTGAACCGCCCAACGGCGAAGTCAAAGTTGAACAAGTTCCCGACAGTGCTGCCGGCGACGTAGATCGAGCCGCTCGATCCGATTCCGACCGCATAGGCGTTGGTGCTCCCCACAAGGCCGACGCTCGCTCTCCCGTCCGCGTCGAAGCCCAAGTCCGGAACCCCGCTCGCGTCGTAGCGCAGAGTCCACATATCGATCCCCGCGCCGCCGCCGGTGCCGGCGACCAGGATCTTTCCGTCGGACTGGATCTGCAACGCTTCGCCCAGATCGCCCGCCGACCCGAGGTCGGTGCGAATGTAACCGGTCGCATTGAAGCTCGTGTCGAACGTTCCGTTGGCGTTGAGACGCATCACGGTGACGTCGCTGTCACCGGTAACGGTGCTGTCTCCCGCGACCACGATCTTCCCATCGGCCTGGATGGCCACGTCCTTGGCCTTGTCGCTCAGGAGCGGGGTGTTCGTCACGTAGCCCACTCCGCCGAAGGAAGGGTCGAAGCTTCCATTGGTGTTGAAGCGGGCCACGACGATGTCGTTGTCCGCGGGGTCGAAGTCGGTTCCGGCGACGACGATCTTCCCGTCCGACTGCAGCGCCACGGCATTCACGGACTCGTCGAAGGAACCGAGAGAGAACGTCTGGAAGCCGCCGCTCGCAAAGCCCAAATCGAGAGCGCCGGTCGACTCGAAGCGGGCTATCAGGTAATCGTAGTTGGAAACGAAGGTCCGGCCGATGACGACGATCTTGCCGTCGGGCTGGATCGCGACGCCGAAGAGCTCGTCGTTTCCGGGTCCCAAGTTTAAGGTGGTCTTCCCGTCCCCGTCGAAGCTGAAATCCAGAGACCCGTCCGGGGTGTAGCGCGCGAGGGCGATGTCGTTGTTGGCCCCCATGAGGGCGTAGCCCACGACGACGATCTTACCGTCGGGCTGGATAGCGACTGCCTCGGCGCGGTCGTTTCCGGCTCCGAAGTCCGTCAACACCTTTCCCGTGCCCTGAAACGACGTGTCGAGAGTCAGATCGGGGTTGTAGCGGACGAGGGCGAAGTCGTCGTTCGCGCCCGCGAGGCTATAACCAACGGCAACGATCTTTCCGTTGGACTGAACCGCGAGGCCCAGGACCTCTTCGGGACCGGGTCCGAACGTCGTGGTCACCGCGCAGGGGCCCGCGGCCTCTGCATCGTGCCCAGGAACAATGGCCCAGAGGGCGAGCAGAATCGCGGCGCGTGCTCTCGATCTCATGACGGTAGACCTCGGGTAGGGGGTTCCCGGAGAGCGAAGCAAACCCCGTGCCGCGGAGGCAGCATAGGGTCACCGCTAAATCATAGGAGCGAAAACACTAATACAGCGGGTCTACGGCCTAGGTGCGAAAACGTGGGGGATTCCCGACGCTCAGACCTGGATCTGCACCAGGGCGCGCTCTTCGACGCCTTTGCACACGCGGCAGGTCTTGGACTCCAGAACGTCCTCCCACATCTTGCGGCGCATGTTCTTCCACTTGGGGCCGGTCCAGATCTCCTCGATCGATTGCTGATGCACGTTCCCCATGGCGAGCGTCCCCTCGTAGTCGGTGCAGCAGACGGTGACGGTTCCATCCCAGAGGATCACGAACTGTTCGTTGGGCGCGGGACAGTAGCCGTCGACCGTCCCTTTTACGGTGCCTCCCTGGATGACGTTCCCCCAGGTGTGGAGCGCCTTCCAGAGAATGTCGACCCCCGGAAGGATCTCGTAGCGACCGGTGTCGGCGTCGTGCTCGAGGAAGCGGAAGCCGCCGTCGACGAAGTTGAGGTCGTGCTTCTTCGCCGGAAGGCCGTACTTGCGCTCGAGCGAACGCGCGAAGGCGATCCACTCGAGCATCACCCGATCCGCCTGGCTGTTCGAGCCTACGATGCGAATGTCCCGGGAGCCGAGGGTATTCATGACGTCGAGCTCGAGATGGGTGGAAGCCCCTTTAGCCACCTTCCGCTCGACCGCCATCCGCACCTTGTCGAGGTAGATGTCGAAGGTGAGCTTCTTGTTCTTGGCTTTCCGCGTCTTGAACGACTCCTCGTCGGGAGTCTGGTAGCTGAGGATGAAATTCGTGAGACCCGCGTCGTAGAGCCCGTCGACCAGCTCTTCCGTCAGAAGGCTGCAGTTGGTATTGAGCTCGATCGGAATCCCCTTCTCCCTCTCGGCGTAGCGCACGATGTCGACGAGCCGCGGATGGATGGTGGGCTCGCCCATCTGGTGGAGCTTTACCGGGTAGAGAGGGCCGAGGCGGTTCTTTTCCCGCGCGACCTGGTCGAAGATCTTGGAGGCGTCCTCGAAGGACATCATGCCGCGCTTTCGCTCCATGATCTCGTCGGGGCAGAACGTGCAGTGGAAGTTGCAGAGGTTCGTGATCTCGACGAAGAGCCACCAGATCGGGTAAACCCTCTCCGGCGACTTCCGGATCGAGGGAAGAGGCGCCACTTCGGGGAAAGCCTCGAGGTCCGCCGGAAGCTCGGGCGTCACCGCGATTCGGGAGACCTGAAAATCCTGGCGGATCTCCATCCGGAAGCTCGCACCCACGTTCTGGAATCGCGCGGGATCGAAGTCCTCGAGGATGAAGAGCGCCCGCTTCCAGCGGGGTACGGGCTCACGCACTCCATCCCAGCGCTGCGTCGCTTCCTTATATAGACCGCCGTACGGGGCTTCGGGATCGGTCGAGGAGTACTGAAGCCGAAACGTCGCGAACTCGGCGCCGAAGTAATCGACCTCGATGACCGCCCGCGGAGCGAGCCTTCGCCTTTGCTTCTCGTCGAGCCGGAAGTAGAGGTACTGAGACCACGGCTCGGGCGTCACCGCCAAACGACCCCCCCGTTCGACGATCTCGTATCGACCATCGCCTTCGTTCACGAGCGAGAGGGCGCCGTCAGCGCTCGCTTCCCGGGGAAGCACGAGAACCACGTCGCTTTCGGTGTTCTTTCGCAGGACTCGATCGAGGAGAGTCGGCATCGGACTATGACTCCTGGGGCTCCGAGGGCTCGAAGAACCCCTTCACGATTTCGTCGATCCAGGGCTCGATGGCGTGATAGACCTGTTTCCGAGAGTTGAATTTATAGATGAAGCTCTTGCCGTCACGGACCGCGTAGACCGTGCGCTCGAGGTACTCGGCGAGCTGCGTCTCGACGTCGTAGAGGGTCGAGATCGCGGAAAGTCCTTCCATCGTCTCGTGCTCCAGAAGCGGATAGGTGTCTCCGAGGGCCTCGGTGCGTGCGGCGTAGAATTTCTCGATCGTCAGATTCGGAGGCGCCCGGTTCACCGTGACCTCGAGGGTCGCGTGCACCGTGGTTCCACCTTCTTCGACGGCGAAAGGCGGGCTGCGGAATCCCACGAAGAGCGACTCGCCGGGGTTACTCACCGTATTGGTCCTCTCCCAGCTCTTAGGGTGCCTGATGTGGACGTCGAAGTCGTCGCCTCCGGGGGCTTCGTATACTTCGAAATACTTCGACTTCTCGAGGGAGTAGGCAGCCCAGGTCTGGTCGAGCGCCCCGCGATGGGCGTCCATGGTTTTCGCTTCGCCCCGGGCGAAGAGACCGTAGAGCGTTCCCTCGACGTCAACGAGGGCGAGACGCGATCGCTCCTCTCCATCCTCGGAGACGAACCGGAAGGTCTTTCCCTCGTTCCCGGCGAAGGCGTATTCCTCTTCGCCTTCGAGCTCGAGCTCCCGCCGGTAGCGCGTGGCGACGTCTTCGAGCGGGCCGTCGGGCATCGGCCCCGCCATGATCTGGAGCCGGATTCCCGCCCGCTCGGGGACGTCGATCGACCGTCCGGTGAAGGTCTGCATATGAAAGCCCGCCTGCTCGACGGCCTCGTCCGCGGTCCAGCCCTGCGGGAGAGGAAAGGAAACCTGGAGCTTCGGGCTGTAGACGGTGATGAGCGCGGGCTTGGAGCGAAGCTCGCACGCGGAGAGGGCGATCAGAAGAGGGCTCGCGAGGGTCAGCCGATGTGGCATCACGTCAATATCTTAATCCAGCTGATAGTTCGGAGCTTCTTTGATAATGATGACGTCGTGGACGTGGCTCTCTTTGTGCCCCGCGGCGGTGATGCGGAGGAACCGCGCCTTCGACTGGAGTTCCTCGATGCTCGAAGAGCCGCAGTACCCCATTCCGGAGCGGAGCCCTCCAACGAGCTGCTCCACCACCCCCGCGAGGTCTCCCTTGTAGGGGACGCGCCCCTCGATACCCTCCGGTACGAGCTTCGAAGCCTCGACGTCCTGCTGGAAGTAGCGATCCTTGGTGGCATCGCTCATCGCTCCGAGCGAGCCCATGCCCCGGTAGGTCTTGAAGGTGCGGCCTTGATAGAGGATCGTCTCACCCGGGCTCTCGGCAGTCCCGGCGAAGAGACTTCCGATCATGACGGACTGCGCTCCGACCGCGAGGGCCTTCACCACATCGCCACTGTACTTGATCCCGCCGTCGGCGATGATCGGAACTCCGTGACGCGCGGCGACCTCGGCGCAATCCAGGATCGCCGTGATCTGGGGAACGCCGGCGCCCGAGATCACTCGCGTGGTGCAGATCGAGCCCGGGCCCATGCCCACTTTTACCGCGTCCGCGCCCGCGCAGATTAGATCTTCCGTCGCCTGTCCCGTCCCGACGTTTCCGGCGACGATATCGACTCCGGAGACGATGCTCTTCAGTTTCTCGACGGTCTCGAGCACACCGCGGCTATGGCCGTGGGCGGTATCGACCACGATGACGTCGACCTTGGCCTCGAGGAGCCGTTTCGCCCGCTCGATCGCGGCGTCCCCGACGCCGATGGCCGCGCCCACGCGAAGCCGGCCCAGATCGTCCTTGGCCGAGCTCGGGTACTTCATCGCCTTCTGAATGTCCTTGACGGTGATGAGTCCCTTGAGCGCGTAGCTCTCGTCGACCACCAGGAGCTTCTCTACCCGGTGCTGGTGCAGGATGGCCCGGGCCTCGTCGAGCGTCGTCCCCACGGGCACGGTGATGAGCTTCTCCTTGGTCATCACCGCGGAGATCGGAAGGTCGGTCCGGGTCTCGAACCTCAGATCGCGGTTCGTCAGGATCCCGACGAGCTTCTCTCCATTTTGGCCTTTCTGGGTGATGGGAACTCCGGAGATGCGGTACTTCGTCATGAGCGCGAGAGCGTCTTTCACCGGCCGCTCGGGCGACATGGTGATGGGGTCGACGATCATCCCGCTCTCGGAGCGCTTCACCTTGTCGACCTCGTCCGCCTGCTCTTCCGGCGGAAGGTTCCGATGAATGATCCCGATGCCTCCGAGCTGAGCGATGGCGATCGCGAGCCGGGACTCGGTCACGGTGTCCATGCCCGCGCTCACGATGGGGACGTTGAGGGGGACGTTGCGGCTGAACCGGGTCGAGGTATCGACCTGGGACGGCAGCACGTCCGACTTCTGGGGGACGAGGAGAACGTCGTCGAAAGTGAGAGCTTCCCGGAATCGAGGTTCGTTCACGGCGTTAGTTTACGCTGGCCCCGCAGCATTTCTTGTATTTCTTTCCGCTGCCGCAGGGGCATGGGTCGTTCCTTCCGACTTTTTCGGCGGCCCGCCGCACCGTCTTCACCGCGGCGTCGACTCCGCCCTGCGACTCCCGTCGCGGCCCGCCGCCGGCGGGAGCGGCGGAGCGCTGGGCCTCGAGCGCCGTGGGCGTGGCCGCGGGATCGTTGAAAGAGAGCCGAAGCGGTCTCGCCGCGGAGCGGAGCTCGAGCGACGACGGCTCCCGCACCGGCTGGAGAAGGAAGAGGATCCTCACGATCTCTTCCTCGATCCGGTCCCACGTCGCTCCGAACATGTCGAAGCTTTCCTTCTTGTACTCGATCAACGGATCTCGCTGCCCGTAGCCGCGAAGACCGATGCCCTCCTTGAGGTGGTCCATGGCGTAGAGGTGGTCCTTCCACTGGGTGTCGACCACCTGCAGCATGATGATGCGCTCGTGGGTGCGCATCAGGCCGGGTCCGATGACCGCCTCCTTCTTCTGGTACTTCTCCAGAAGCCGGTTCCAGAGCTCCGTCCGGATATGCCCCCGGCTGAGACCTTCCCAGTCGATGGTGGAAAGAGATCCCGAGTCGAGCCCGTACTGCCGGCCGAGCCCTTGCCGGAAACCGTCGACGTCCCACTCCTCGGGCGAGGCGCCGGGTGCGAGATGGGTATCGAGGAGGAACTCGAGGACGTTCTCGGCGAGCTCGAGCACGTACTCCCGCTGCTCCTTCCCCTCGAGAATCTCGCGCCTCAGGCGGTAGATGGCGACGCGCTGCTTGTTCATCACGTCGTCGTACTCGAGGAGGTGCTTGCGCATGCCGAAGTTCTGCCCTTCGACTTGCTTCTGAGCCCGCTCGATGGCACGGGTCACCATGCCGTGCTCGATGGGAACGCCTTCCTCCATCCCCATCCTCTGCATCAGGCCGCTGATGCGGTCGCTGCCGAAGATCCGCATCAGGTCGTCTTCCAGGGAGAGGTAGAACCGCGAGCTTCCGGGGTCGCCCTGACGGCCGGCGCGGCCGCGAAGCTGGTTGTCGATCCGCCGCGACTCGTGGCGCTCGGTGCCGAGGATGTGGAGACCGCCTTTGGCGACGACCTCCACGTGCTCGCTCGCGACCTCTCGCTTCGCTTTCTCGAGCGCCTGCTCCCAGGCGTTCGGGGGGACCTCTCCCTCCTCGGCCTTCTTCTTGATCGCCACTCTCGCGAGGTACTCGGGATTGCCTCCGAGGAGGATGTCGGTCCCGCGTCCCGCCATGTTGGTGGCGATGGTGACGGCCGCTTTCCGGCCCGCCTGGGCGACGATCTCCGCCTCCATCTCGTGGTACTTCGCGTTCAGCACCACGTGCTTCACGCCCCCGCGCTTGAGCATCTGCGAAAGCTTCTCGCTCTTGGCGATGGAGGTCGTGCCCACCAGGACCGGGCGACCCTGCTGGTTCATGTCCCGGATCTCTTCCACCACCGCGTCGAGCTTCTCGCGCTCGGTGCGGTACACCATGTCGGGGTACTCGTCGCGGATCAGGTTCACGTTCGTGGGCACCGGAACCACCTCGAGCCAGTAGATTTTCTCGAACTCCGCGGCTTCGGTCTCGGCGGTTCCGGTCATGCCCGCGAGCTTGCCGTACATGCGGAAGTAATTCTGGAAGGTGATGGTCGCGAGCGTCTGGTTCTCGCGCTCGATCTTCACATGCTCCTTGGCCTCGACCGCCTGGTGGAGGCCGTCGGACCAGCGGCGGCCGGGCATGAGCCTCCCGGTGAACTCGTCGACGATGATGACCTGACCGTCCTTCACCATGTAGTCGGCGTCGCGCTTGTAGAGCGTGTGCGCGCGAAGCGCCTGGTACACGTGGTGAAGGATGTGCATCTGCGACGGCTCGTACAGGTTGTCCACCTGGAGGAGCTTTTCGACGCTCGGCACCCCCTCTTCCGTCAGGGTCACCGTCCGGGTCTTCTCATCGACGGTGAAATCCAGATCGCGGCGAAGCCGGGGGACGATGCGATCGATCCGGTAATAGAGGTCGGTCGACTCCTCCGCCGGTCCGCTGATGATGAGAGGAGTCCGGGCCTCGTCGATGAGAATCGAGTCCACCTCGTCGACGATGGCGTAGTGGAAGAGCTTCTCGGCTTCCTTCCCGTCCGCGTCCTTCACCAGCTTCGGATAGAGGCGGTGAACGAAGAGCGACGGGTCGAACTTCATGTTGTCGCGGAGGTAGTCGAATCCGAGCTCGTTGTTGGTGCCGTAGGTGACGTCCGCGCGATAGGCGTCCTGCCGCTCCTGGTCCCTCAGGTCGTGCTGGATGATACCGACGGTCAGGCCCAGAGCGCGGTAGAGCTTTCCCATCCACTCGGCGTCGCGGCGGGCGAGGTAGTCGTTCACCGTCACCACGTGAACGCCCTTTCCCGTGAGCGAGTTCAGGTACACCGGAAGCGTCGCCACCAGGGTCTTCCCCTCGCCGGTTTTCATCTCTGAGATCTTGCCCTGGTGCAGCACCATGCCACCGATGAGCTGCACGTCGAAGTGGCGCATCTCGAGAACGCGGCGGCTCGCCTCACGGCCTACGGCGAAGACCTCCGGCAGCAGTTCTTCGAGGCTCTGGCCGCGCTCGGCGCGCCCGCGGAACTCCGCGGTCTTCTGCTTCAGATCCTCGTCGGAGAGCGCCTTCATCGAGGGCTCCATCCGGTTGATGACCTCGACTACGGGACGCATTCGCTTCAGGTCCCGATCGGCGCGGCTGCCTACGATCTTGGTGAGTACGGTATTGACCAGCGACATAATTGAGGTAAGGCGAGCTCGAAAAAGAGAACCTAGTGTAGCAACGGGGTTTGCGGGGGGCAACCCGCCTTCGCCCTTCGGGCTACGGCGGGCAAGCCCGCAGATCAACCCTCAACGCGGGGAAGGTTTTTTAACGCAAAGGTGCAAAAGAAGAATTTGTCTTTCGTCTTATTCTTCTTTGCGCCTTTGCGTCTTTGCGTTTTTTTCCGGGACTGTGCTCAGGGGGCCGTTACTGCGAGGGGGCGGTTCTTGGGGTCGAAGGATCGGTCGTACTCCAGGATGTAGTCGAGCGGCGCTACCGGGCGGTCCTGGACCCAGACTTCGTAGTGAAGGTGCGGGGCGCGGCTTCTCCCGGTGTTTCCCACGAACCCGACGACGTCTCCCCGCTTCACCTGCTGGCCGGCCCTCGTATTGAATCCGGAAAGGTGCGCGTACCGGGTCATCACCCCGAACTTATGGTCGATCACCACGATGTTGCCGTAGGTGCCCCGCCGTGAGGCATAGAGAATGATGCCGTCGGCAGTAGCCACGACCGGGCGGCCGGTTACCGTGGAAATATCGATCCCGTAGTGCATTTCTCGATCCCCGGTGAACGGGTCGTTCCGTATCCCGAAGGAGGACGAGAAATAGCCTCGGACCGGCCAGATCGAGGGGGTGGAGGCGAGCATCAGGTTGTTTTGCTCGTAGAATCGCTCGAGCACCCGGCTCTTGTCCTCGAGTCCGGCGAGCTCTCCCCTCATGCGGTCGAGCTCCCCCTTGACCTCGGCAAAAGCGCCCGAAGTGGTCGTGTAATCCAGGTCATGAGGACCGCCGACTCCCCCATCGACGTCCCCCTCGACCGTGTTGTCGAGACCAGCCATGACCGAGAGCTTGCGCACGAAATCCTGGAGCGAAGACACCCGCTCGTTCAGGTGGTCGACCGAGAGCTCGTAGTCCAGGTTCTGCCGCTTCAGCTCCGAATTATTGACGCGGAGGTCGCGAAGCTCCGCCAGATCGCGATAAAAAGCGAGATAGTGCGCCGCCAGAAACAAGACGGCTACCAGTATCAGGGCAACAGAGACGGTAAGCGCCCTAAACCCCCCCGACGTGAGACGCAACTTGCGAAACTGTTCCCCGGTATGTGGAACGACCAGAATCGTAAAAGAACGTTTCATCATTCCGAACCCGTTTGGAAGAATTGCGTAAGTGACTGTAATTAGAGGCTATGTTTGGATTTGACCGAGACTACGACATCCGGCCATGAACAAGGCCCGGTATCTCTACTACAGCCGGAGGCGAGATGTCAACGATAGGATAACATATCGTTTATCCGAGGCAACCCGTTGTCCGTCCGGATTTTGGCCGGTTTCAGGGGACGTAGCCAAGGATCTGGAGCTCCCGCAAAACGTCCCCATCCACGGGACTCTCGCGGTCCGAAGCCGCTCGGCTCCCCTCGTCGTGGCTCGGAGTCCAGGCAACGGGTCGCCTCGAGAGGAGATCGGCCGAGATCGCTTCGGTAAGAACCCGGCCGTCCATATCCCGGCCCACCGGGAGACCCAAAAGGTAGAGCGCCGTCGGACCGATGTCGAACAGGGTTGGCAGGTCGAGCTTTCCGCCCGGACGGACGGGGGGACCCCAGAGGAACAGAATACCAGGAGGCGCTTTCACTCCGCCGCGGCCGTCGTCGTAGTGGTTGAAACCATAGTTGCGGAACTGGAACCCATGGTCCGAGACGACGAGGAGCACGGTGTCCGGGAGGATCTTCGCAATCAACCGCCCGAGCCTCCGGTCCTCGTGGACGTACACCGGTTCGAGCACTCGAGCGTACGCCTCGTCCATCGACTTGACGATCTCGTCCGTCAGTGGCTTTCCTTCCTCCCGGAGAGCGCGATACAAAGGCTCGGCCACGCGCCGGTCGATGAAGCGCCAGAGGAAATGCGTGTAGACGTCCGTCGTGCGGAAGAGCACCGCCGAAAGAGGGGTTTGCCCCCGAGAGTCGATGAGATGAAAGAGACTCCTCTCGGCGATCGCGTCGTCGTTGAAGACCCCGGCCGCGGTCTGGAATCGCGCGTGGAACTGGCTGTTGGGCCGAAAGACGCTGTCCGCGACCTCGCGCGAGTAGACGGGGATTCCCGCCGCCAGCAGCGCCGCTTCCGCCGCCGCCCGATCCGGCAGCCCGAGGGTCTCGAGCTCCAGAGCGAGCTCGGGCGGAAACGTCGCCTCCTCGAGGGGCTCGTAGAGCGAGCGCGGGAAATGGTTCGAAACAATGGCGCCCTGAACCGCTTCCGCGGGCCACGTCGCCCACCAGTTCACGATCGAAGACGCCTTGCCGCTCTTGGACAGAATGTTCCAGAGAGCTTCGGTGCGCCGCGACTGGCCGGAGGCGAGGATCTTGCGGCCATCCTTCGAGAGGAGCTGCCAGTCGACGATCCCGTGCTTCTCCATGCGCTTTCCCGTGGCGACGGAAGTCCAGAGCACGACCGATTTCGTCGGTTTGAACGTCTGACAGGGCGCATAGGCTCCCTCGCGCATGAGCTTCTGGAAGTTCGGGAGCTTCCCCTGGGAGAGGAAGTAGTCCAGAAACTCGGGATCCATCCCGTCGAACCCCGCAATGACGACCGGGTAGGACTCTCCGGCCGCTTGCCCCTGCCCCCGGTCGGATCCGAGATAGGCGGCGACGCCGACGAAGACCGCGACGAGCGAAACGAGCTTCTTCACGTTTCGAATCTACTCTAGCGCGGCTACTCTCATCACCGGGACGTCCTCGACTTCCCAGTCGATCCTCTCACCCGCGAGCGCGCGCTCGGTCTTCTCGAGGCAGCGGCGAGCTTGCCTCGAAAGCCCGAGGAGGTCGAGACCATCTCGCGCGGCCCTCGTGACCCCTGTGGGAAGAAACGCTTCGAGCCCCAGGACTCCCCGTTCGAGAAGGCTCTTCGCCCCTTTGTGGTTTCCCGCGGCAACGTGGTAGAGCCCGACCGAAACGTGGATGAGAGACTGCAGGAGGTCGCGGTCCGCTCCCTTGGTCTCCGACCACGCTTCCTCGAGGAGGTCGTGACATTCGAAATAGAGCTTTCGGTTGAAGAGATCGGAAGCTCGCAGTAGGAGAGCGCGATCGATCACCCAGGGATGGTCTCATAGCGCATCTCGCTCCGGAAATGAATCGCTTCTTGTATGTGGACCGGCTCGATCCTCTCCACCCCCGCAAGGTCGGCGATGGTTCGAGCAACCTTCAATACCCGATGGAAGCCTCTCGCCGAGAGACCGAGACGTCCGATGGCGGCCTCGAGGAGCGCCCTTCCGGAGGCGTCGAGCTCGCAGTGGCGCGCGACCGAAGCGGGCGTCATCGACGAGTTGAGCTTTACTTTTTGGTCCCGTCGGCCCTTCCCGCCGCGGAAACGCGCGGACTGGATCTTTCGCGCCCGAGCGATCCGTAGGCGCACGTCTTTAGACGCTTCTCCCGTCGGCCCCGTCGGAGGAGCAAGCATCTCCTCGGAGCGGAGAGCCCGCACCTCGACTTTGAGATCGATGCGATCCAGGAGCGGTCCCGAAAGCCTTCCCTGATAGCGCTGGATCGCGCCAGGGGTGCAGGCGCAGGGACGAGCCGTAGCCCCCCGAAACCCGCAGGGACAGGGGTTCATCGCCGCGACCAGTGTGAACCGCGCGGGGAGAGACGTGATGGT
>Ga0184637_10000623_pt1 | contig 26052 bp, 23 predicted proteins | sample PLM3_127_b2_FD_133143 | JGI IMG/M metagenome (GOLD analysis project Ga0184637, IMG submission 133143) | Groundwater sediment microbial communities from an aquifer in East River, Colorado, USA - PLM3_127_b2 | ecosystem: Environmental > Terrestrial > Soil > Riparian zone | place: USA: East River... | reverse complement strand
GAAAAGGATGCTGGCATTTTCTATGAATTTAACAGGGTAAAGCCAGACTATATTCATATTAAAGACGTATCATTGGATTTGAATGAAAAATATGATGTAATATTTGTAGGATGGATGGACCCTAGAGTTGATTTTAGAAAAGCTGTGGCAAGTAAAACAGACGTCATAGTAACAACTCTTGACCAAGGAATTAGTTTGGGAGCTGAGTTCGAGGAGTTTGGTTTTGAAAGGATAGCTTGGTGGAGAACTCCATCATGGATAGATGTAAACCACGAGATTATGAATAAATATTATACCAAGATGTCAAAGGAATTGTACGATTACCTATTTGATCTACGCGGGGCGCACAATCTATGGTATGTTTACACAAAGAATTTAGATCATACCGGTAAAATTAGAGATGCGTTAACTCATAACCAAAAAAAGGACCATACCAAGTATGATTTTGAACAGGTAATGGATGAATGTGGATACGGATATTTTGAAAATCAACAACTTTCCAAAAATAGCGAGATCAAATCCAATTTAGTTTCCTTATGGAGAATTGAATTTGGATAAGAAACATAGTTGACATACACAAAGATGCGTTTTTGAATGTGATTGATGTTACCATTTTTTATTCTTGATATTTCGAATGTGGTAATAGAGATACTGTTGGGCATAGCCGCCGTATTTACCAAAATGCTTTCTCATTATTTCTGATAAAACTGAATATTGGTTATTACTTAGTTTCTTGTTTTCGTTCATAAACGTGACTTTTCTACTGTTGATTAATTTCTTATAGTACATTACTATTGCACGGCCCATCCACACGTCAATTGGAAATGCCTCCGTCTTTTCTAGAGAAAACAACAATATACAGTCGGCAATTTTGTTTCCAATTCCGTAAATACTTGTAAGTAATGCTCTGGCCTCATCATATTTACAGCGATGTAATTCATCAATTGTTAGCTGTCCTGAGACAATTTTTTCTGCAATAGATTTAATAGCTTTTGCTCTATACCCAACACTACAGGAACATAATTCGTTGATGGATGCGTTGTACAGATTCTTCATTGAGGGGAAGGTAAAGAATATTTGATTATCAATCTCTTTTTTAGTACCAAATTTCATAGATAAATTTTTTAGCATAATACGTATCATTGAGATGTTTGTATTACTTGAACATGCAAAAGAAATCATACATTGGTAGGGATCCTGGCGTAACAGACGTAATCCGTTATATTTTTTAACTAATTTAAGCAGAAAAGTATCATTGGAAAAGTTGGAAAAAATATTGTGAATATTATCGTCTAACCTAAAAATGAAATACTCCCAATTATCAAACCCTGGTGTTGAATAAAATATTACTTCATTATTTTTAAATGAAAATTTCAGAACATGATCTCCATAGATTCCATACCATGTATTTTTACGTTTTTCCCATAAAAACATCTGTCCACTATTGATACTAATTTCAGGATTAAATTTTGAATTTAACAGCATATGGGTGTTTGTTATTAAACAGCACTCGTATCTGAATTTAGCAATCCTTTTGTTTTCTCCAAATCCGCTTTTAGAACTTCAATTATTTTGGGAATTTCTTTCAGTGAACAATTCAAGCATATACATTGTAATGACAGTGGATACGTAAAATATTTTTCTTGGAGTGGAATTTCTTTCTTACATGTTATGCATTTTCTTATTTTATATGGATCAGTATTTTTTACTATCATTAGAAATCAGGGTGATGCATTTTACGCAATCAAAAATAAATTATATTATTTCGTTGTATCATTGACTCTCTTGACTAGGTTGACTACCATAATTACTGTCTAATGCAATCTTCAATTGTTTAAAATATTTGTTAGTAACTATATCCCCGTTATCGCTTATTGAAATCAAATTAAAATTCGGAGTTTGTTGTAAAACATAGTCCCATTTCCAGTAAGCTAGTCCCCAAATACCAAGATCCTTGAAAGTCTTGACAAACTGATTCGCTTCCTGTTGACTAATGTCACTCTCAAAAGGATTTATCGCAAATACTGTTGCTCCTTCTTCATTAATGTTTTTCTCTCGTAGAACATTGTTCCATTCTCCTATGTATAGGGGAACACCTGTCATATTTGAAGCCTGGAGAAAAGTGGTCAACCTTTGTTGTTGATATGAGCCTGTTGGTAGTCCGTATATGCTTATCTTAAAAACTACGTTTGTACTGTTTTGTGGCTTCATTTTAGCCAGGTTTTCTGGTATTAGGTTTATGGGGCTTTTCAGATCAACTGGGATGTTCATGCTATAAGCAAGTACTTTGTCCGTGAATTTTCTCAATTCATTAACAATAAATGTATTGTACTGGCCAATCTTTTCCCACTGGTCAGCATTGTGGACTTGTGGTTCGCTAAGGATTTCGTAACCTAAAGTGCTTTTATGACTGTCTAAAGTATTAATTATTTTCTCCAAGAATTCAGCTTGTAGAGTCCATCCATCAGTACCATTTGCATCTTTAACAGCTCGATTCCACCAATCTGTCCACCACAGTTTTGCAGGTTCATATTTAGGTCCACCACCATTTCCAGCGGTATAGGATGGGTTGTTCTGAAAGAGGAATGAAGGGAATCCCGTTCCTCTTTGTGGATTAAACCATGATGAAGTGTGAAATTGATGGTTATCATAAATTACATTAATGTTATGTTTATCCGCAGCTTGCGCAACAGATTGCAATTCGAGCATGAAATTCGTGGGATCTTTTACATAGGATTCCCAATAAAATACAAAACGCACATGATTCATACCAGCGTCTGAAATTAGCTTGAAGCTATCGTCAAAATAGTTCGGTGGCATAATACTTCCTATAATTCTGCTCTGTGGCATGCTTGTATAGTATCCTTTCATATTTACACCAAAAAATATTTGATTTGTCTCCAAACCGTGTGAGACGATTACGAATGAATTAGTTAGCAATATGCTGAATATTGCAACCATCAAAGCAATCTTAAAATTAAATAGGTATTTTGTTAAATTATAAGTTTGCATTCAATTTAGAATAAATATCAACATTATAAAATAGTTTCCAGCCAATACCTCGCATTGCATCAGATCCAGATTGGACTTCGTATATTTTTCCTAATTTACTTCTAGAATTTGCCCGTTGTCTGGAGCTATAGCATCAAATCCATACTTTTCTTTGATTTCATTGGCAAACATAGTACATGACATATCGTCCCCATGAACTGTAAGAACTTTGGGATTGCCTTTGATTTTGCCAACTATTTCAAACAGTTCGCTTCTGCTACTGTGCCCTGAGAATTCGAAATGTTTTACTTCAGCGAGACTATTTTTTGTTCTTCCATTATATGATACAAGTCTTTTTTCAAGTAGAAGTCGACCTGGAGTACCTTTACCTTGGTACGAAACTAAAGCTATACCATTATTAGGACTTTTTGCGATTTCCTGTAAATAGAACACCGCTGTTCCACCTACCAGCATTCCTGCAGGAGAGATTATAACTCCAGGTTCTTTTATCAACAGTTTTCGCCTATGCCATCCCTGCACCCATTCAATCTCTGACAGGATTTTTTTGAACGTTTCTGGATCCCTTAGAAATGATGGATTTCTTAACATTATTTCATTTGCTTTCAATGCCATCCCGTCCATAGCCACTTTGTATTTGAAATTACCGGCCTTCAAAACAGATGCAATCTCTTGTGCTCTTTCAACGGAAAACGCGGGTATGAAAAGGATTCCTCCTCTTTCAACAACGTCATGAGCAAACTCTACCAGAGCTTTTTCAGATTGGTCTCGTGGTGTCTGTTCTGTTTGAGAATACGTACTTTCAACTATTAAGACATCAACTTCGGGCAAATCCAAGTCCGCCGATCTCAGTAATTTTGACCCCCTGCTGTTTATATCACCCGTATAAAAAATTCGCTTGCCCTCACTTTCAACAATTATCGACGAGCCTCCTATGATATGCCCGGATTCGTGCAAGGTAATTTCCATGTCATTTATTAAGTGCTTTTCCTTATATTCCAGGGTTTTTGAATGATTCATCATATTATTCACCCCTGCGTAATCAAAAGGCAGATAATCGCCGGAGATTTTGATCATATCCTCAATAAGTAAATTGGAAAGTTCAAAGGTTGGATTTGTTCCTAAGACGGAGATGTTGGCATTGGATAAAAAAAGTGATGGAATAAATCCAGAATGATCCAAATGAGCGTGGGTAAGAACAACAGTACTGATATCTTTTGGTCTAATGTGAATTGGAAATAATGGCTCTTTCTTTAACAACACTCCATAGTCTAGCAAGATATTGGAACCATCTGATGTTACCATAAATCCTGAACGTCCTACTTCTTTACCGGAACCTAAAACCGTTATTTTCATATAATAATAACCTGTTTAAGCATACATGTTTTAAGTCTTTCATTTTTCTTTGTGGGATATTTTAACAAAATTAGAACGACAGGATAAAATTAGAGTTACGCTTATCTTAACAGTTGTCAAGAATTGTCATTACAGGAAATCCAGGAGTTGGAAAACGTACACTCAGTAGTATGCTTTCAAAAAGATTAGGATTTAAAATTATCAATTTAAATGAATTTGTGATAAAAAATAGGCTTGTATTCACAGATAAGACATTAGACGTCTATGATGTCCACCTAAAAAAGGCAACACTAATGCTCAGAAGGGAAATAAAGCAATATCAGGACGTAATTATTACGGGACACCTTGCTCCTTATTTGTTAATGCCCGATCAGGTTGATTTGGTCGTAGTTTTACGGCGTTCACCCGAAAATCTTTTACAAACTTTTAAGAAAAGAAATTATGATTTGAGGAAAATAAGGGAAAACATAACAAGCGAAATTCTAGGTATAACTTTGTATGATAGTATGAAAAAATTTGGTAAAGAAATGATAATCGAGTTTGATACTACTACAACACCCAGTAAAGAGATAATCAAACATTTAATCGAGGCTTTGAGTGATGAATCAAAAAGAAAAACTGAAAATATCGATTGGATGCCTACCTTAAAAGACAGACAGGAAATATTGAAATTAGTATCATATTAAATCCAGCAAAAAGTGTGATTGCAATATTTAATACATGGCTTTATGACGCCAAATTCTAACAGGATTTAAATAATAAGTAATGATGAGAAAAATATCATGCGGTTTTTGTGATGAGTAGAATAAGAATTGGTGTTGATGTTGGAGGTACCTTTACAAAATCAGTAGCAATAGATATGAATACTGGTCGGATAGTAGGAAAAGTTACGGTTCCCACATCACATTTCTCAGACGAGGGTGTATCAACGGGTATTGTAGAATCCTTGATCAAACTCATAAACAAAGAGAGCATTAACAAATCAAACATTGAATTGATTTCTCATAGTACAACACAGGCTGTTAATGCATTATTGGAAGGAGACACTGCAAAGGTCGGAATAATTGGTATGGGAGTAGGTTTGGAAAAAAATGATATTGTTAAAAGAACAAATTTAGGCGACATTAAACTCGGACCTAATAAATATTTAAAAAGTTGCTACAAATTCCTGGATACTTCAAAGTTCTTGGATAGTCAAGAAATCACTCAAATAATTAAAGAATTGAAGGAGGAAGGCGCAAGAGTCCTTATAGTTAGCGAGGCTTATGGTGTCGATGATCCAAGTAATGAATTATATGTCATGCAAAAATCAGATTTACCAGCAACTGCAGGACACGAACTGACAGGAATATATGGTCTTGAAATAAGGACCCTGACCGCTGCGATAAATGCGAGTATATTACCAAAAGCTATTGGTACTGCAAAATATGTAGAAAAGGCTGTCCGTGAGCAAAAAATCTCTGCACCAATTACAATAATGAAGGGAGATGGAGGTTTAACTGATATGAATACTTTTAAAACTAAACCAATTTTGACTGTTTTATCTGGACCTGCGGCAAGCGTTGCAGGAGCATTACTACATTTAAGAATACTCAATGGAATTTTCATTGAAGTTGGGGGTACTTCAACAAACATTTGTGTTATAAAAAATGGTAAACCTGAAGTTAAATACGTCACAATCATGGACCATCCGACATGTATAAAGTCCCTGGATGTGAGAGTAGTCGGAATTGCTGGGGGTTCTCTTGTGAGATGGTCAGGTAAAAAGATAACCGATGTTGGACCTAGATCGGCGCATATCTCCGGCTTGAAATATTCATGTTTTGCTGAACCTCAAGATTTAGAAGGAGGACAAATAGTAACATTTATGCCCAAAGAGGGAGATCCGATTGATTATATAGGAATTGAAGTTGGGGCTGGAAAGAGATTTGCGATAACCACTACTTGTGCAGCCAATGCATTAGGACTTATCCCGGATAATGATTATGCAAAAGGTAACAAGCAATCTGCACATTTAGCGTTATCAATTTTAGGACAGAGATTAGGTATGAACATGGAAGATGTAGCAGACAAAATTCTTGATTTATCAACCAGAAAGATATTGCAGACAATTAGAAATTTACTAAAGGAATATAAAATAAAAGATGAAAAATTTGTCCTAATTGGCGGTGGAGGAGGCGCTTCGGTTCTTGTACCATTGATTGCAGACAAATTAAATGCTCAATATAGAATTGCTGACAACTCAGAAGTTATCTCATCTATTGGTGTTTGTACAGCATCTATACGAGAGGAAAGGGAAAAATTAATAGATAATCCTAGTCCTCACGACATATCAGTTTTTATTCAGGAAGTTGAAAAAATCGCTATTTCAAAAGGAGCGCTTCCTGAATCAATTTCTACTCAATCTGAATATATTAGCGAAAAGTCTCTCTTACGCGTTACTGTTTACGGCAATATGAAGTTAGATGTTGGAGGAAGTGATACAAAAGAAATTGATGATGAGGAAGCAAAAGTACTGGCTTGCGAGTTATTTGGTATCAACGAAGGAGTACATAGAATTTTTGATATGAAGGATTATTACATATTTGCTTGTGAAATCCATAAAAAGAAATTATTTTTAAAATCAAAAAAGCAACCTGTTTTAGTTCTTGATAAATACGGTCATGTAAGGGTGTCGATTGAGAATGCAGAAGTATATAGTGGTGATCCCAAAGAAATGAAATTTAAGATTCAAACGTTAATTAAAGAACGCGATCTCTCCAAAGATGAACTTGCTCCACAGATTCATATCGTTGATGGAAAAAGGTTATTGGATTTTTCCAGCTTGTCGTCTACGACGCATGTCCTAAAAGCAGTAACTGAAGAGCTTGATAGAACTATCAACAATCAAGTTACAATTATTATAAAAGTTTGAAACTGTTTTCGAATTTAATTACTTTCAATCAATGACTTGAAAGATAATCTGATATAACACCACTTAAATCAACTTTGGCAAACTCATTTGGAATTGAATTTGTAGATATTAGTTCCTTGATACCAGCTTTGAGTAATTTTTCCTTCGCATCATCGAGTAGGAGCGCGTGAGTACACAAGACATACACATTAGCAATATTATTTTTTTTCAATATTTCAGTAGCCTTTACTATACTACTACCGGTACTTATCATATCGTCTACAATGAGGGCGTCTCTTTTATTCAAAGATTGTTGATCATCAATTGAGATTGATATATCGCCGGTGAATCTATCTCGTGTCTTGATTAGAGACAGCATATCTGTATTGATTATCTCTGCAAATTTCTTGGCTCTTTGTATTCCCCCTTCATCAGGTGAAATGACTATAGGGTTGTTTAGTCTGAAATTTTTTTTAGCAAAATTTGCTAGAGATGGAATGGCGGTGAGATCTATTGTTTCATAAGAGTAATTAACTGCACTTGGATTGTGGCTGTCAATAGTTATCACTTTTGTAGTTCCTAATGTTGCTAGAATTTCCCCGACTAAATTATTAGTTACTATCTCTCCTTCGACAAATACCTTATCCTGTCTTGTGTATGCTAAATATGGACTCACTACACAAATATCACTGGCACCGTCTTGTTTGCATTTATAGATAATCATGAACAATTGCATTAGATGTCTGTCAGTTGGAGGATACGTAGAATTTATGATTATGCAGTTGTTTCCGGCTACATTTTCTAGCCTAATTTTGCTTTCTCCATCAGCAAATAAGCGCAATTGCGCGTTCTTGTACTCTACATCCAAGTCTAATGAGATCTTTTTTGCAAGGGAAGAATTTCGATCATCCGAAATTATTACAGTATTATTTTTTTGCAATGTAAGAATATGAAAATATTTTCAACGACTATTTAAAAGTGTTAAAAGTGTTAAATCAAGTATACCGATTTGTTATACCCCATACGGAACGTAAAAGGTTTTCATATCTTCTGCTAAATCTACATTAGCATGGATGTCCCTAGCTTCATCTAAAAGAATTGCCGGATCATTGTATCTTGAACTAAAATGTGTGAGAATAAGCTTGATGCAATTTGACTCTTTGGCGAGTAGAGCAGCCTCAGCAGATGTAGAATGGAAAGTCTCGATTGCCTTTTGTTGGTAATCGTGAGCATAAGTTGACTCGAAAATTAGGATATCGCATGAATCAAAAAAATTTCTTAATTTGAAAGACGGACGTGTGTCCCCCGATATTCCTATTTTGCGGCCTTTTCTTTTGGGTCCAACTAATTCGTCTGATTTTACTAATTTACCATTTACAATGACATCTTCACCATTTTGCAACTTGTGATATAACTCTCCTTTAGGAATGCCCAGTTTCGTTGCTTTATCTATATTGAATATACCGGGCCTTTGATGCTCTTTAATACAATAAGAAAAAGCTGGTACTGAATGTTCAGCTCTACAACAGCTGATTTGGTAATCATTTTCATTTGCAATAATACCTTCGCTCTCTATCGTGTGAATATCAATTTGGAATGAAAGTTCAATATTTATAATGTTAAAATTTTGGTTGATGAATTCTTTCAATCTTGATTCGCCATATACATCAATTTTTTTTGTGCGTCCCAGAAGAGACATTGTTTGAAAAAATCCTAAGAGCCCTAAACAATGATCAATATGTAAATGTGTTATGAATACTTTCATTTTCTTATTAACTCCGAGTTTGGCTTGAAGGAAATTTTTTTGCATTCCTTCACCGACATCAAATATTAACAGCTCGCCAGCTCTTTTGAGGACAATTGAAGATAAGCTTCTCTTTTGAGTTGGAATAGCTGCTGAAGTTCCAAGAAAAACAATCTTCATGTCGACCATAAATAATATATCATTAATTAATTTGGTAAATTATAAGCATTGTTTGGACAGTAACGTGAAATGAATTTTTGGATCGCAGTAATTTAATGTGTTATGATTTTCACATATAAATAAAATTACTCTGAGAAACTGAGCGTCAAAGGATAAATGGTATAGTAAGCATTAATAAATGAAAAGTGGTCATCTTGTTGATTAGCTTATTATTTTGAAAAAATCTTTTAGTAGCACTTTTTGGTTTTGAGACAGCACATCGTATGATTCGATAAACTCTCTTTCTATGCTTATCTGTTCTTTCAATACGGAACGAAATTTATCGATGGTTATCGGAGTTATGTTATCAATCTCACCGGTGGTGTAAGCGTAAATATATGCACTAATAATTTTTATTACAAAAGATGGTATTGTTTTTAATAGTAGTAAAATACTTTTTTTCATAATATCATTACCAGATGAGCTGTTATTCATAGAATCGAAATAGGATTCAAGGACTTTCATTCTAATATTTCCCAATTCCTCAATTGATGATGCAACCAAAATTCCGGTTTCTGTTAATTCATAGAAGGGAACTCCCTCTAATTGTAGTGCCTTGGGACCTCGTCTTAATGGCAGACGGCCTCCCTCCTTGACTACTCCTGATGGTATCAAAACTTCATCGAGATCTTTGAATATTCCAGAGTAGATATTTTGCCATAATATACCGTTATTTTTTGCTATTGCATGGGCAATTGATGTTCTTGTTCTAAGCTCTGGATTTTTTTCTAAAACTAGGTGCGTAATAATACCTCTCTGCCTTTTGGCTTCACCTGTAAATTTATTTTTCTTTGTTTTAAAAGTGTCAAATATAGCAATGCGAGTTGTTCTCTGCTTCAAAAAGCGCTTTCACCATCTATTGTCAGCATATTTTCCAATTACCTAATCAGTGTTTTATATTCTAATTGCATGATTTTTGATTTTTGATTATTTTTTTAATTTGTGTAGTAATGAGCAAAATATCCGAATTCTATGATTTTTGATTATTTTTATTGTGTATGTAACAAGTTTCGAATTCTCATTATTTTAGGCGTGAAAATAGCGGAATATCCTGAACGCAACATTTCAAGTCTGTCCAGAAATTTAGATTCAAATTTTTAAAATTCTAATTATGTAAATTTTCTTAATATTTCTATCCTTCTTATGATCATATGGTTTCAGAAACCAATTGAGCTAAATGAAATCGATAATTGTGTGCTGATCTTTTATGTTTTGTTTAAAAAGTAAATTTAGTTCTGTTTGTAATGTGTTAATCCTGCTTGTCAGATATTCGTTTATCTTAAATTCTGAACAGATGTTCAATGCAGTCTGTACATATTTTTCAACGGAACCCCGTGTGACAGTTTGTAACAATACATTGTGACATTCCAGACATCGGCCTGCAAGTGGCATTCGTCTGTATTTTTGTCCACATTTGGTACACCTAAATGATTGTGATGAATAAGCCCTTAAATTTCCCATTATATCCGGTAAAATATGGGTCGTTAATACCATGGACATTACTTCATCCGCGTCAACTGCGTTGATTAGCTTGGCTGTGCTTATCTGCATCTGTAGTTTTTCTTCCATAGTGCTCAGGGTTGAATACAAACTGTGTGATTCATCTAGCATAATATTGTCCGTAGTATGAGTGAATTTATAATCAAAGAATTGATTTGGATGACCTAACCTTTTTTTGACAAGATCAATGTTGTCAAATAGAGTGGTTTTTTCCATATTCCAAGAAGATGTATAAAAATCCAATGGGTATCTTTCATCGACATCTATGTTATGTGCCTGCCTTTGAACTTCATGTGGAAATACTAGAGGTTGAATAAGTAAAGGTGCGTCCATTAGGCCACCAATTCTATCTGGCAAATATTCCTTTGAAAAGTTTAGAAAAATATCCATTAGTAACATTATAGAATCTGCGTCACCATCACAGTCTCTTCGTTTGGCAGAATGCCAGATTGGTGAACCTAGGCATACTTGGGAATTGACGAATCCAATTACCCTTCCGATTATACCTACCGATGTGTGCGGTGCTAAACCAATAATAAAGTGTCCAATCAAGTCGTCAATTGAACCTATTTTATAAAACGCATCAAGTCCATAGAATCTAATGAGTTCTTCATCTACGAACTGTGCAATTTTTACCAGGTGTTCAGCAGCGTGAATTGGGATTATTACATCCTGTATGAATAATTCTAGCAGTTGATCAGTTGACTCCAAGTTATTTCCTACGTGGTCTCTATGATATCCCAGATCTCTTAATTTTGTAATATCTGTCTTAATCCATTTGGGCTTAAAATGAGTTAGAGGTTCGTTTGTAGCATCAAAGCGTATAGTTCCATCCTTAAAAGTATACAAATTGTGCTTTTGCCTTAAGATACCTTTCTCTATAGGCTCTGCACATCGATTTTTGCCCATCAGGGATTTGACACCTTTAAGTGGCTCTACTGGTTGTATTTCCAGATGTCTTTTGGCTTTTTCAACCGCTGCTTTGAGAGGATAATTGGTAGGCGAGTGTGTTTTTAGACGATTTCTGCAAACAGGACAATGTCCATTTGACTCCTCATCATTAACTTCATACCTACAGGTTGAGCACATTATTCGAATAGGGGTGTTAGAGAGACAGTCTTGACAAGAAACAGATAGCGATGGTGATTTACAGTTGCTGCAAAATCTGTTAGCAATTTCAATATATAATGGTCTTTGCATCGCTTTCAAAATGTCCCTGGTTGGTCCGCCGTTTGTCCCAATCGGGAATAAGACATGAACAGGAGGTTTCATTTTCCTTTCTGCAGCCTTTTCCGGGCGCCCAACACGAACCGCTATTGAAGAAGAGAATTTTTCTTTTATACTAACATTTAGTAATTGGGAGATGACATCCAAAATATGTGTCTTGGTATAGTTTGGATCAGTGTCCAAGACAAAGCTTGATTCCAAGAGTTTGTTGATTTTTGATCCATAATCGATACACTTTGTTATCAATTCCCTGAGTATGTAGAGTTGATCAGGATCGTCTATCATTATTCTGCTGCCCTCAAGAGAAAGCGAATGAATTATACCAAGTTTTTCAAGAGTTTTTTTTACTTCTGAATCATAAAGTAAAGAAGCTCTCTCATTTGTATTTTTTATCGACTCTCCACTTTCCATCAATTTCGTTATTAGATGGTTGAATTCATCTAGAGTTAACGCAGTCCAGTAAAAAACATATCCAGGATAAAGAGGTATTTCGAAAAATTGACTAATCTTAAATGCTTCAATAATTGATGGTTTCTTTACTAATGGATGTTGAACTAATTCGATTAACCTTTCCCTATCAAATATTTTAAAATATGCAGGGTCCTTGCTGGCAAGCTTACTTTCTAATTCCAGAGCCCAAATCTCTTCAACATATGATGAAGGAAGAAGCTGGGTATTGTTTTCAAGAAAATCGCCGTAGCTTATTAGAATATCGCCTAGGTAAAGAATTTTTGTAACCTTACTTGCTATGGATTTTGCTTGACTTAATGTTTCTATTTTCATAACGCTTCCATCATTGAGTTTTACTATTGGTGGCTCGATACTGTCTACTAGTGCAATAGTGGAGGCCTTTCCTGGTGCGTCAATTTTTATTTGTGTGCCTACAGTAATTGCGTATTTTAATAATATTGGAATAGTTGGGTGTATTCCGATCGTGGCAAATCCAGTATTGCAGCATCGGCCATACCGTAATCTAAAACCGCCGATTTTTTTCTGCATTGAAAGAACAGGTCTTCCAGTGATGACTTCAGTCATCCTGTGGGATACAGTATCATCCTCTGGAGTTTGAATTGCTCCTTCAAGAGTTTTGAGCCACTCCCATCCTTCCAGTTTCAGGGTCTCCACAATCTTCAATAATTTTCTGCTTCTACCTATCAAACCATCATTCATTACCCTTAGTGCACCTCCACGAACTCTGTTGGTAGAAACTCTTTGAAGATTCCGATGACCCACGACCTCTACAGGATCTGTGTCAACGCCATCAATTTCTACGGGAAGAGAACTTACGCAATGGATGACATCCTTGTCTGAAACCTTAAACTGGAAATTTCCTACTTCTCTTTCATAAATCCTTAATTCTTCAACGTATCTACTAATTTCATCGTCAAATGAATTTGCTATGTACTTGTCTAATCCTACAATTCTTCTGACGTGATCAGCTATCAGCATAGTTACGGCAGCTTCGGTTCCACCTGCGGATCTTATTGGACCAGCAAAAGAAACTGATAAATATTCAGATTTATTGGCATTTGTTTTTATTTTAACATCGTAGATTCCTTGTAGAGGGGCTACAGTGACACCTTCAGTTACAACGGATAGTCCGACTCTTACCGCATTGCTTAGTCTTTCTTCAATAGTGGTTCCCCCGTATTTTCCAAGTACAATTTCCTCGGCTATCTTTAATGCAGTTAGTTCTTTTCCCAGTTCTGGCAGCAGTATTCTTAATCTACTGGAAATATCAAGCTCGTGTATCTTTGCTATCCTGTCTGGCAAGTCATAACCTATCTGCGATTCAACTTTATCAGAAATGTCGAGGCCCTTTTTTTTAGCTTCTTGGGCTACAGAAACGGCGTCTTCAATATATTTTGAAATTTTTTGGTGATATTTTATATAATATGATGGAATTTGAGAATCCTTGTTTTCTTTAATATGATTTGTCAATTTCTTAATGCTTTGATGATGTTAACAAATTCTGACTCCCAGTCTTTTTCTCTTTCAATCATAGTACCAATAACTATGATGTCTGCTCCCGCATCAGATATTTTTTTTGCGGTTTCCGCAGAATTAATCCCACCACCAACTATCAATATTCCTTTATAAAATTTTTTTACGGTGCTTACCATTTCTGGTGGAATATTTTGTGATGCGCCGGATCCAGCCTCAAGATATAGAAATCGCATGCCCATATACAGAGCAGCTAGGGCGTACATTACTGCAATATTTGATTTGTTAAATGGGATGGACTTGGCTTGACCTATGAACCAGGCAGTTGACCCATCTCCTATAATGAGATAGCCGGTCGGAATGGCTTCTATATCATACTTATTTACAACTAAGGCTCCTTGCGCTTGGGCGCCTGTGATATAATATGGATTTTCGGAGTTTAGTAACGAGCTAAATAAAATTGCATCCGCCGCTGGTGATATTCCTGTGATATTTCCTGGAAATAAAATAACAGGAATCTTGACATTCTTCTTTAATTCCGTCACAAAACTAGACAATTCAATTTGATCTGAAATTGATGAGCCACCAACTAAAATTGCTGAAGCTCCTAGCTGTTCTAATTTTTTAGCCAGCTCTATTGTCTTAAAAGAGTTTTCAGAGTCTATAAGTGGAAAACATAATGTCTTTTGTTTCTTGATTTCATTCAAAATGTATTGTTCTGTGCTTTGTATTTCCATCATTTCTCAAACTAATTACTCGTATAATAATAATCTCATCAGTCAATGTAGACAAGTCTATACTCAACGGATACAACTCGACTAATACAGTAAAACAAATTAGTTAGAGTACTATACAAATTTGTATAGCATATGGAAAACAACAATCTTAATTATACTTCAATTTTCAATCATTTTATTGAAAATTCTATATTTACAAAGAAACAAACATCAATTATTTACAATAAAGCACTGCATGAAAAACGTGCCGGAAACATCTCCGCAGGTGCGTATTATCGACAATTAGGTCAGTGTAGAAACAAGGTAAAAAGGGCTGTTTACACATTATTGCTATTGCGACTGCTTAATGTGGTCGATGTGGAGACCTTTGCGATACTGAATCAGTTGAACGATCAATTGAATGTGATATTAAATAAACCTGGTGACGAAATCGATAATTCTACATTCAATAATGTGATATTCTTAATGGATAATGTAATAAGAAAACTAGTTTTAGTATAGAAAAAATTTAATAAATGTCCATGTTTAATCACATGATATCACATGAATATATTCGGTTTTAATTTGGATTATTCATTATCCGATACTTTGATTTCAATGATATTTTTCGTATTATCCTTTTTCACCTTTTTGTATATTGGTTATTTCAGAGATATCAAAGGCCGAGATGAACGAGATTACAAGATGAAAGACATGTTGATAGAGGGATATTTACACAAGTTCGATGAATATAATGAGATTATTTCCGACCTACGAAGTAAATTGGATGTGATTGATCAGAAAATCAATTCTGAAAAAAACATAATTAAGGAAAATGAACTTGCGGCAACTATTAATCTTAGTGATGTGGCCAAGGATAGGTCACATAAAGCGATATCACACAATAGCGGGCCTGTGATTAAGAATTTAAATGTCACAGGAGAGGATATAGCACTTGAAGAGGAAGATACCTTGCGGGCGAATACAGTGGATTCGATTCTAAGGATGTTGGAAGTACCATTAACTTCCAGAGAGATTCAAAGAAAAATTAACAAATCGCGTGAACATACTTCCAGATTGCTCAAAAAGCTGTATTCGGAAAATATTGTAATGAGAGATGAGAGTGTCAGGCCTTACAAATATAAAATCACAGATGAAGGTCGTAGACTGTTGGAACAGACAACAATTTCGGATGGTTAGATTTTTCTAAATATTCGCCAATGTTATTTTGGCTTTCTTTAACAACGGCATAAATCCATTGTTTACCGTTTTTTGATCTCGTAAGCTGTTTTTTCAGATAAAATCGTGACAAGTAGATAGAGGCGACACTTAGTTGGATAGAATCATAGTACATATCCTTGTAAATTTTTGCTAGATCAGAAGAGGTAAAGGTGTGATATCTAAAGTTCTCGGCAATTAAATTCCATAATTTTGAGGCTAATTTTGTCTCGCCTTCTCTATGCTCTGAACTGGTATTGATAGAATTTTTTTCAAACAATTGCACAAATTGAATTAGATTCATTATCTTTTCTTTTGATAAAGTCCCTTGGAGAGTCAAGTTGTATTTTTCCCCATTTTCATCCTCCAGTTCGATTCTAATCTTTTTTCTTGAGACGGACAGAATGGGACTTGAAATCACATCACACTTAACAATTAAAGTGATTAACAAGCTAACAAAGAGCTCAGCTTTTGTTAACTAATTATCACGCAGTATTCGAGCATCATTGATGCAATTGTAGTTATCAATTTTGCGATAACCTTTATCAAATATTTTCCAGTAGAAATAAAGGGGTCATATTGCTGTCTTTACATTGTAGATATCTGTTAATCAGTCTGCACTAGAAATAAAGGGGTCATATCAAGGACTTTTTTCTACTTTTGTATTAACAAACATTAACAGTAGTTAAAGTAGTTACTCCACCCCTGCATTTCTCATTGAAATTCTATCTGTGTCTCAACTGATTATAGAAATGATGAGAATTAACAAACAAATAAAAGAAAATTGATTTAGGAGTTTTTATTTTATATACATACCACTTACTAAATGAGTTTATTGTATTGAGATACAGGAGAAAAAGAGGGGTGCCGGAGGCGTCTGTAATTGGATGATGATGATATATTAGACACTATATTCGATAGTGCAATTAAGAATAAGAATATTATAAAAAACAGGCAAGTCCTGACTATAGACTATGTTCCTGATAAGCTATTATTCCGAACTAAAGAAAGCACAGCAATTGCACAATCCCTGTCTGTCATACTAAAAAAAGGGCGTCCGTCTAATTTGTTGATTTTTGGAAAACCTGGAACAGGAAAGACAGCTGTAGTAAAAAACGTCATTGACCACCTTTATAACAAGACAAAACAACTTGACATTAATCTCCAGGTGCCATTTATTAACGCAAAGAATTCAAACACACCATACAAGATACTATATGAAATCGCTGAATTACTTGGCATAAATAAAGAAGAAAAAAAAATGCAAGTTTTTTTTACGGGTCTGTCTATGAGCGAAGCCACGGACAGAATACTTGACTTCATAAAACGTAAGTTAATCAAGGTTGTGCTTGTCATAGATGAAATAGATTCACTTGTCAATAAAAAAGGCGACGATATTTTGTACAACTTTACAAGAGCTAATGAAAGAATTTCTTCAGAACAATTCATTAGCTTGATTGGTATTTCGAATAGCTTAACTTTTAAGGATAAACTAGACCCAAGAGTCAAGAGTAGTTTAAGCGAAGAAGAATTGGTTTTCAACCCATACACAATAGAACAATTAAAACAAATTTTAATTGACAGATGCAAACTTGCATTCTATGACAACGTCATTCCTAGTGGCGTTATCAATCTATGTGCTGCAATCGCCGGTAGAGAAACAGGCGATGCTCGAAAGGCCATTGACCTTTTGAGAGTTGCTGCTGAAATTGCAGAAAGATCAATGACAATGAAAATTTCAGAAGATCACATAAGACACGCGCAAAAGAAAATTGACAGCGACACCAACTTTGAGATATTGAGCAACTCAACTCTCCATACCAAATTGGTAATTCTTTCTACAATAAGATCTAAAAATGCAAGTACCGGAGAAATTTATTCAATCTATCAACATTTTTGCTCAAGACTTCAACAGGAGCCGCTAACTCAGAGAAGGATGACACAAATTGTTGGAGAGTTGGATCAACTAGGATTGATAACGGCCAATATTGTGAACCAGGGCCGGTACGGCAGGACTCAAAGAATAAAACTGCATATCCCCATTTCGTCTGTAAGGGAAGCTATTAGAAGTGATCCAATTCTGTCGCCTCTAATTCATGACATTAATAATTGAAATCTTTTTTAAGAGATTGAAGGGTTGCCAGATTGACTAATATACAAATTCCAGGAGTCGGCGTGATACCCATTGTTTGTTGAAATTTTGTCTGTTTTTGCCATGCTCCAGAGTTTACCATAAGCGTTCCCTTGTATCTCCCAACTTCGGTGATATGTACATGCCCGGCATGGAATATGTCAGGAACGTCATCTATCACCATCATGTCCTCGGACTCTGGAGCAATTGGAGTTCGGTTACCATATATTGGCGACAAATGTCTAGATTTCAATAAAATTTTCATTGCTTCTACAGGCTTCGAATAACTCAATCCCGGCACTGTAGCAATCACATCATCCAAACTCTGGCCATGGAACATCAATAACTTGACTTTGTTTAATTCAACATATGAGGGATTACCTAAAATACTAAAGTTTTCCAAGGGTTGAAAATCACGCAAGCTTGTCAATGCAGTCTGCGGTAAGGCTCTTCTTCCAGGATCATGATTACCGGGTATCAAAAACACATGCATCCTTTTGGGAATTTTTTGGAGTAACGCCGCCGCATATGACATTTGTTTGTTAATATTTATGTCGATCAGTTCTCTATCCTGATTAGGATAAATTCCTATTCCATCAACTATATCTCCTGCTATACAAACAAATTTGATTTTTCTTACTATTTCATCGTCATCTGAAGATAGCCAATTTACAAAGTCATTGAATTCACTTTCCATGAAATATTTGCTACCTACATGTAAATCTGAAATAAGGGCTACGTACGACTCTGTTCCAGATTTTGAGGCAACATGTTCTGGAATGTCGGGAAAAATAATATCTTTAATTACAAAATCAGTTGAATTTCTTTTACCAAGTGAAATTTCCAACATCAGCATTTGATCCAGCACAAGCGTTGATGATTCATTGATTAGCTCCCTAGTTTTACATATCACGGGAATACTGCCAGTAGTATCATCAATGATCAGCTCTACATCATTTTTTCTATTTCTCTTTGACATAATCAATCCTGCCACGAATGCAGAATCAAATGTTCTTCCTCTTTCATTCTCGCTCTCTGAAGAAGTGTACCTGGATTTATTCCTAAGATCCTTAATTTGTTTTATTTTTCTTATTTGCCTGCTTTCCGAACGTATGGATAGTATTTTCAAAGTTTTTCTGTATCGACTATCAAATAATTTAAAAAAATCCTTGTCGTCCTGTGCGTTTATCTTATACGTAGGGTCAAAAATGATCTTGTAATTTTCGCCATTACTTTCTGAGTTAGTGTTAGCTATGACCGGTTCGTCAATATGATCATTATTATCATTATCACCAGAAATTGCACTTTTTATATCATCGATTAATATTGGTGACTTTTTTTTGAATTTATTTTTAGCATCAACTATGGTCTTGATTATTTTTTCAACATCACAATCAAGAGATTTTAGAAAGGCGAAAGCATCAGGATGAACTTGATATCCCTTATTTATCGCATAAATCAATGCAATAGAAACCGAATCCAAGTTCTGTTATTGAACAGAGCAATCATAAACGCTAAAAAGGTTTTGTTTTATTCAATACATTATTAAAAAGTAAACATTGTGATTGGTATACATGTACAAGTACAACCTTAGGAAAAGACTGCTTTATCTTGGACTTGGTATCGTTACATTTTTAGTCTTTTTTATTATTGGAACCTCAGTCAATTTAGACGAATCTACTTCAACCCTTCTAAAGGAGCAATTTCAAAACAAAATCAAAAATATTGACAGTGTGGGTATATTCTTCAATAACTTTCTAATTTCAATTCTAATGTTTCTCCCAGGTATCGGAATTGCATTTGGTCTCTTTTCAGGATTCAGTACGGGCAATATTTTTATGATCTTAACACGAGATTTACCAATTCAGATACCACCACTACTTGTATTTTTAACAATATTTGGAATTATGGAGCTTGTATCTTACGGCATAGCCATATCTAGAAGTTACCTGCTCTTAATTCGTATTTTAAAGAGAAGTAATATTAAAGAAAGTCTTATTCATACTGGAATTGAAATAGGAATAGTAGCTATAATTTTGTTATTTAGTGCCATTATTGAATGGGATTTAATAGTACAATCTGGAGGTATAAATTTTTTAGAATAGCAAAAAAACGTACATCAAGCAAACCAATACTTCTCATTCAAATTCCAAATACGTTTTGCGACTAACCTGATCAATAACCATTACCGACAGTGGACTAAAGTTCATATTTTCTAATTCATTCAATCTACCTCTAAATACACGCTCTTCTTCCGTAGTCAAAAATTCAAACACCCAAACTTTCAGAGTTGATGTATCTATTTCCTCGTTTTTTAAATATGAGGCTATTTCTGATTGCATGAAATTTTTTTCTGCATTATTGTTCCACGGTCTAGGTACCAGGATCACACTCTTTTTATCCTGTATAGCTTCGACTAGCTCTCTCTTCTTATCCTCAATATCCTCGGTAACATGGAAACTAATTACTCTAGTCTTGTCCAGCGGAATTTTTGCCTTTGAAGCAGCAACTTGAATGGAACTTATTCCAGGCATTAATTCGACATTATCCTTACCAAAAATTTCCAACAATCTATCAACAACTTCAGATTCTGAAAAATTTACATCACCAGTGAAAGGAATGGTACAAGTTTCATCTTTTCCCATTTTTTTATACACCTCATTATAAGTTTGATCCTGATCCTTCATGGTTACTTCATAGACCTGATGGAAATTAGGAATGATCAAATCTCTTACAATAGAAAGCGTGTATTTATATCCGATCAAATATTTGGATTTTCTTATTACATTTTTTGCTATATCTGTCAAGTATTCCGATGACCCTGGGCCCACTCCGACAAGAAATAATTTCTTCCCAATGATTCTATTTTCCATCAAAACAATCAGTAGTAATGATATTATCTGTATATTTTATTTCCTTTCTTTAGCAAAAGGATCATTTTTAGTTAAAACCCAAAAAACGAAAAAACGACGAAAACAAAAGTAAATACAAACTCTTATGACATTTTGTATAAATCTATTATTGGATTCCAATCCACATGTTGAAACTGTAAGGGATCTTTTGCGGGATATTTCACCCAACCCTTTACAATTGCAAAGCTGTAATTTTTCTGTTTTTCCTCAAAGTTGGCTTTGATTTTAAGCTCACTACCCCATCTTTTTTCAAGAAAATACATATCTGAAATTTGAGCAAATGCAAATACAATATTTTGATCGCTTTTTTCAATATCATTCCTTAATTCAGTAATGCCATATCCTTCTAAAGGCAAAAATACATCCTTATTCTCTTTAAATCGTAATAGCTGACGTTGTGAATGCACTTCATGAATTCTGTATGACATATTGGTCTTGGTTATAAAAATCAGATTTCTCTCCGTTACAACAAACATTCCTTCTTTTTTCCTCTTCATAAAACCATCCTCTCCTCCCCAAATCCACATTAAGTGCGCTTTTATCTGCTCATTCCATTCTAACAACATTTCATTTCTTATCCATCATGGATTTATTTTTTTCATCCCAGAATTCAAACGAACATTATATCCGCCGATGTTGGCAGTTGAAGGCCTATGGCTTTAGCTTCCCATACAACAATTAATTAAAATATTATTCATAGCACACTTACAAGCCTTTTAATACAAACAGTATCAAATTACACATTTAGATGATAGAGCAAAAAAGCTCAACAACAATATCGGATGAAGAGAACAAGACTCTAGAAATTAATCTCCAAGGCAAAATTCTACATGAAACAAGGAAAAAGGCATTAGAGAATATAGAGGAATTCTGGGCGCAGCAAGCAGACAATTTGATATGGAGTAAAAAATGGGACAAAATTTTAGACTGGCACCCGCCATTTGCAAAATGGTTTACAGGTGGTTTGCTTAACGCTTCAGTAAATTGTCTCGATAAGCACATAGATAATATCAATAAAAATAAAGCAGCAATAATATGGGAAAGCGAAGCTGGGGACGTTCGTACTGTTACTTACAATCAACTCTACATCGAAGTAAACAAATTCGCAAATGCTTTGCGCAATTTGGGAGTCAAAAAGGGAGATCGAGTTACGATATACCTCCCAATGGTTCCTGAATTGCCGGTTGCAATGCTAGCATGTAGCAGAATTGGAGCCATCCATATTGTTGTTTTTTCCGGATTTAGCTCCCAAGCATTAACAGATCGCATAAATGATTCAAAATCTAAAGTCATTATTACTGCTGATGAAGGAATAAGACGCGGGAAAGTACTTGAACTAAAAAAAATTGTCGATAGCGCAATTGAATCAACACCCTCAATAGAAAATGTAATTGTTCTTAAAAGAGGAACGAATGAAATCAACTTAAAGGACAAAGACCATCTTTGGCACGAACTTGTAAGAAAAGAAAAATTCTACTGTCAACCTGAACTTGTTGAAAGTACTCACCCGCTCTACATATTGTATACTTCCGGCACCACTGGAAAACCAAAGGGAGTACTGCATAGCACCGGAGGATATCTTACCCATATTTATGCAACAGCAAAATGGGTATTTGATTATAAAAACGAAGACATTTTCTTATGCACCGCAGATATAGGATGGGTCACAGGACATAGCTACATGGTATATGGTCCCCTATTGCATGGAGTCACCAGCATTATTTATGAGGGAACTCCTGACTTTCCCACACCTGATAGATACTGGGCATTGGTCGAAAAACATAGGGCAACAATTCTATACACTACTCCAACAGCATTGCGTATATACATGAAATATGACTTGTCAATCCCTAATAGTTTTGACTTGTCCTCATTACGGCTTTTAGGGACTGTGGGTGAGGCAATAAATCCTGAAGTCTGGTTATGGTACTTCAAAACTATTGGAAAAGAAAAATGCCCAATAGTTGATACATGGTGGCAAACAGAAACAGGTGGAACTATGATAAGCCAATGTCTGGGTATTGATACAATTCCTATGAAACCGGGTTCAGCAACTTTTCCAGTACCTGGAATAGATATTGGATTGGTAGACGAAAACGGTATCGATGTGGAACCCAATAGTAAGGGATATTTGGTCATCAAAAAACCTTGGCCGGGGATGTTAATGACTCTATGGAACAATGATGATAAATATGTTAATACATACTGGAACAAATTTCAAGGATTTTATTATTCTGGTGATTTTGCACTTGTAGATCAAGATAACTACATCTGGTTATTGGGAAGATCAGATGATGTACTCAAAATTGCCGGACACCGATTAGGAACTATGGAATTGGAAAGCGCTTTTGTTTCGTTCAAAGCAGTAGCCGAAGCAGCTGTAATCAGTAAACCCGATGAGCAAAAAGGAGAAGCAATAGTCGCATTTCTGGTTCTTAAAACTGGGTACAAAGAGTCTCCAGAATTAAAAGCAGATCTCGTTAATCACATTCGAAAGACAGTCGGACCAATAGCTACTCCAAATGAAATTCATTTTACAAATAAACTACCAAAGACTAGAAGCGGAAAAATAATGAGAAGGTTGCTTAAATCCATCAGTACAAATTCTGAAATGATTGGTGACACTAGCACCCTTGAGGATGAAGCTTCAATTGAAGAAATAAAACAAGTATATCGGGACTTTCAGGATATGGCCAAATGATAATGATAACTAGCTTGCACTAAATTCCACATCTAAATCGAAATTAATTTTATCTTTGAATCATTTGTAATCTTGTGATATTTGATAAATCCAGATGTTGCTGCAAGAATGTATTTTGAAGGAATTGTATTCTTGTAGGTACATTTAGCGGCATCCAACGTATTACTACATGGTACCGCATTTTGTTTCATGTAAACGATATTACCTGAATTATCGAGCCAAATCAAATCCAAATTGAATTGTATGTTCAACAGCCATAGAGAATACAAATCCGGTTTGTCATATACAAGAAGAAGTGAAGAGTTAAGCGGGAGCTGTTCAGTTCTAAAAGTCAGCCACCTCTGTCGCTCAGCTGGAGTTTCAGCGATCTCCGTACTTATTGAATGATTATTAATGACTATCGTCCCTCTTGAAAAATCTAAATTCCTATTTTTTACTCCCTCTGGAATAAATGTTAAACCCAAAATTCCCAATGTTATACTAGCAAATATAAGAGGCACAAGTACTGTGATTTTACGAACCACATTAAACCGCTTGAAATATAGTTTTCTATCTTTTGAATTTATAGTTACCCTATCTACACGAAAATGAGAAACTAGAATTTTATATCGGTGTTATAAAATAGCACAGTGTTTAAATAGTTTCGACTTTACTTCTTGTTAAGTGAATTAAATGCCAGTAGCAATACTTCCAGATATTAGCGAACAACATTGTATCGGCTGTGCTCTATGTGTCGAAATTTGTACTTCTCTTGGTCCAGATGTATTGAGGGTAAAACCAGTTGAGGGATGGAAGAGAGGTAAAGCTTTTGTATTCTATCCTGAAAGATGCATTTCAGACGGTGCATGCATCGGCGTTTGCCCAACTAAAGCAATATTTTGGATGAGACCAATGGACTACACACCAGGTCAACCTATTGCACTAAAGAAGAGTGGTCTGTTCGCAAAAGGTTGGGAAGAAGGTTAAACCATAACCCCAATATTCATTTTTTTAAAAATTTCTAATATCAAAATTTTAACGGAATTCTAATTTAGCTATAGTAGAACCTACTGTTCATAGAGTTACTCTTAACAGGGCTATAATTCCAATAAGTTCTGCCAGGTGTATGGCTACAAAATATGGCAACAAATCATTAGGATAAAGGGGAGCCATAACCAAGTATGCATATATAGCTATCAAATTATGAAGCATTAACATAACCGTAAAAAACATGAGGCCAATGGTAAATACCGCTTTACTTTTGAAATATATCTTGGCATAAATCACTAACAACGTCAATAAGACGGCAACATTCAGCACACTTATGACAGTACTTATATTCATAAGCAGACTCATGATGAGAATTACAATAATTGCTTTATCTACTTTTTTCCAAATACTGTCCAATTTGATCCCTTAAAAGTAGAAAAAAATAGAATAGAAAAAAAATAAAACAAAGATCATGTAATCTAATCTCATTAATGGGCTTAGATCTCAAACCAATTCTGACTTATACGAACATAAAGTTAGGTGATCTTACAAATAAAATAATTGCAGTTGATGCTTTCAATACTATTCACCAATTTCTATCAACAATTCGAGGATCTACCGGGGAACTTCTTACTAATTCTCAAGGAGAAGTAACCAGTCACTTGAGCGGCTTATTCTATCGTAATATCAATTTACTTGCAGAAGGTATCAAACTTGTTTATGTCTTTGATGGAGTATCTAGTCCTCTAAAAGTTAATGAAATCCATCGCAGACATCAAATTAAAGAAGTAGCTGCTGAAAAATATGAGAAAGCACTAGTCGAAGGGAAACTGGAAGAAGCCAGAAAATATAGTCAAGCAACATCAGTCCTGACCGACAAAATGATAGACGAATCAAAGAGGTTGCTCTCTTTTTTAGGAATACCCACAATACAAGCTCCGTCAGAAGGAGAAGCAACAGCGTCAAATCTAACCAACTCTGATCTAGTCCATATTTGCGCAAGTCAGGATTATGATTCCATATTATTCGGTGCAAAACGACTGGTAAGAAATGTAACAATAAGTGGTAAAAGAAAAGTTCCCAATAGGAACGCCTACATTGATGTTCCTTTAGAAATGTATTATCTTGAAGATATACTCAAGCAAACTAAATTAAAAATTGAACAAATGGTTGATGTAGGAATTTTAATAGGAACGGATTATAACTTTGGCGGCATATCAGGCATAGGTCCGAAGACTGCATTGAAATTAATTCAAAAATATTCAAAATTGGAAAACATAGACCAACTTCAAGAACCATTATCTAATATTCCATACGAAGAGATTAGGGAACTATTCTTGCAACCAAGAGTTGCAAATGTTAGTACTGAAGACATTAAATTTGAGTCCGTTGAATATGACAAGATAGTACAATTTTTGTGTAGTGAAAGGAATTTTTCATTAGAGCGTGTTAATTCCGCATTACAAAAAGTTCAAGATTCAGATAAGAATAAGAACCAGTCACTGGAAAAGTG
>Ga0184637_10000622_pt1 | contig 26079 bp, 20 predicted proteins | sample PLM3_127_b2_FD_133143 | JGI IMG/M metagenome (GOLD analysis project Ga0184637, IMG submission 133143) | Groundwater sediment microbial communities from an aquifer in East River, Colorado, USA - PLM3_127_b2 | ecosystem: Environmental > Terrestrial > Soil > Riparian zone | place: USA: East River... | reverse complement strand
GGGCTCATTGGTGCACCCTTGGCGCTACGCGCCGTCCCTCCAAGAGGGTGAGTGCCGCGGCTCCAAGCCGACCACGTCGGCTTGGACGGCACGAACGCCCGGCGCGTCTCGCGACGGGCCGGGCCCCTTCGGACGGCCGGGCGGGGCTCATGGCTTGCCGACCTTGCCCGCGCGCTTTTCGAGAAACGCACGCACGCGCTGCTTCGCGGCGTCGTCCCCTTGCGCGATCGCGGCCATCAGCGACTCGACGAACAGCCCCTCGCTTTGCGCCATGTCGGCGATGCGCGGCAGCGCCTGCATCACGGCGAAGTTCGACAGCGGCGCGTTGGCCGCGACCTTGACCGCGAGCTCGCATGCCGTCTCGAAACCCTCGCCGTCCGCCACGAGGTACTGCGTGATGCCGCGTTGCAAACCCTCTTCGGCGCTGAGCACGCGGCCGGTGAGCATCATGTCGGTCATGCACGCGACGCCGACGAGCCGCGGCACGCGCGCCGAGCCGCCGCCGCCGACGAAGATGCCGCGCTGTCCTTCGGGCAGGCCGTAATACGCAGTCGCTTCGGCCACGCGCAGGTGTGCGCTGCTCGCGATTTCGAGCCGACCACCGCGCCGTGCAGTACCGCGATCACCGGCACGCGGCCGAATTGCAGCGCGTCCATCGCCGCGTGCCAGGCGCGCGAATGCAACACGCCTTCGGCGACGCTGCGCTCCGAGATCTCCGACAGATCGAGCCCCGCGCAGAAGTGCTCGCCTTCGCCGGGGAGCACAACCGCGCGCACCGCCTCGGGCAGATTGACGAAGCAGGTGTGCAGTTGCGAGACGAGCGCGTCGTTGACTGCATTGCGCTTGGCAGGCCGATTGAGCCGCACATGCGCAACGGGCCCGGCGACTTCGATGCGCAACAGATCGAGCGTGGCCAGCAAGCCGCCGGCGGGTGTGAATTGAAGCGACATGGGTCGTCTGAAGTTATTTACAAGTAGAAATCAAATTGAGAGACACTTCTTTCGGGACAAACCCTGATTCTGGCTTGCGTCTCCGACCAAATCTGCTGCTGCGTTCGCTACTCGCACCCGCTGCAGCCGGGGCCGGGAAAGCGAGCGAGCTGTCAGCCTTTTATTTAACTACGTTAAGTACAGCGCTACCGACATCGGAGACACGATGAACATCACGCACGCGCTGCTGGTCGGGCTGACGGCACCCGCCTGATGTATCTTGCGCAGCATGGCTGCGCTGCAACGCCTTCATCTTTCGCTGTTGTGCGCTGCGCTGCTCGTTGCCGGATGCACGTCCACGCCAAAGCCGGGCCCGAGCCCGTCGACCGAGCGCGACGGCGCGCTGCCCGACCCGCCGCGTGAGCTCGAGCAAACGCCCGACGCGTTGCCCGAAGTGGAGACCATCCGCCAGGGCGGACCGAACCGGCCGTATTCGATCGACGGCCGCAGCTACCTCCCCGAGACGCGCGACGTGCCGCTCAAGCAGCGCGGGCTCGCGTCGTGGTACGGCCGCAAATTCCACGGCAAGCCGACCGCCATCGGCGAGACCTACAACATGTACGCGATGACCGCGGCGCATCCGACGATGCCGCTGCCGAGCTACGCGCGCGTGCGCAACCCGGCGAACGGCCGCGAGGTGATCGTGCGCGTCAACGACCGTGGGCCGTTCGTGCCGGGACGCATCGTCGACTTGAGCTACACGGCTGCGCTGCGGCTCGGGCTGCTGCGCGGCGTCGCGCCGGTGGAGGTCGAGCGCATCACGAACGAAGACATTCGCACCGGGGCCTGGCGCAAGGATGGCGAGCGTGTCGCACAGGCTGCGCCCGTCGGCGCCACGACGGCGGTGCTGACTCCCGCAGCGGGCGCGCAGGCCGCACCCACACCGCCTTCGTCCACACCTTCGGCCGCGACCGAGCCTATAGCGCCCGCCGAAGCGGCGAGCCCGAGTGCAACGTCGCCTCGCACGCCACCCTCAGCCGCACCGGTGCCCTCGATCAGCACTGCGGCGCCGGGCTTCTGGGTGCAACTCGGCGCGTTTCGCGAGCGTCGCGGCGCGGAGAGCTTCCAGCAGCGCGTGGCGAGCGAGCTCGCATGGATCGCGCCGCTGCTCGGGTTGTTTGCCGACAGCGCGTTGCACCGCCTGCAAGCGGGTCCCTATGCGACGCGTGACGAGGCCGCGAGCGTCGCCGAGCGTTTGCGCGACGCGCTCAAGCTCGTGCCGGTGATCGTCGAACGTCGCTGAGAACGGCCGCGGGGTCGGCGCCACATCCCTAGACGGTAGGATCGTATCGGCCTGATCGGCCCCTCGCAGGCCTTGAAGCCGTGCTCGATTGCGCCCATGCTCGCGTGGCGCCGCGCAGCCGCGACCACGACGCGCCGCGGCTGACGAACAACAACGAGGGTCCGCATGGCCACGACACCCGCACAGCCGATCGTCTTCATCATTCCGGGTCAAGCGCAACCGCTGGATAGCGCAGTGGCACCGCCCGGCGCGACACGCGCAGCGGCGCCGGCGCCGCCGCCCGGCTTGCCGCAGGGACGGCTCAAGCACTCGGTGAGGGTCGGTGCGCAACGCGCCGGCGGCGCCGCCGAGGTGCGCATCAGCGCGATACCCGGTGAGGACGTGGTGGTGCTGCACATCGCGGGCGGCCCGTCGCTGGTGCTGCACCCCGAAACCGCCCGCGACCTGATGCTTGCGCAGGGCGAAGTCAAGCGCAGCCGCGGCGCCCGAGGCGCCGTCGAGCCGGCGCCCAACGAAGTGAATGTGCCGGCGCAACTGCAATGGCGCGGCCTCGAGCAGGGCGTGGCCGTGCGCGGCGCGACACGCGGTTTCCTCGGCGATGTGCTGCTGTCGGCGGTCGACGTGATCACCGGGCTCGTCAAGGACCCGGCCGTCGACTTCGTCGCATCGCAGGTCGTCAAGCGCGTCGATGCGCAGGTCGACGAAGGTGTCTATCAGCTGAAGGCCGAGTCGCTCGGCAAGCTCAAGGGCAGCGGCGCGCTGCTGCCGCAGGTCGGCGCCGCGCCCGATGGCGCGCCGTTGCTGGTGTTCGTGCACGGCACCTTCTCCGAAACCCACGGCACCTTCGGCAAGCTGTGGACGCAGCATCCGCGCCGCGTGCGCATGCTCTTCGATCGATACGCCAACCGGGTCTACGCGCTCGATCACGCGACGCTCGGCGCGAGCCCCATCGACAACGCGCTGACGCTCGTGCAGGCGTTGCCGAAGGGTGCGCGGCTGCACCTGGTGACTCATTCGCGCGGCGGCCTGGTTGCCGAAGTGCTGGCGCGCGTGTGCGCGCACACGACGCTGCTGCAGGACGAGCTATTCGCCGGTGACGCGTACAAGGCACAGCGCGCTGCGCTCAAGCAACTCGCCGCGCTCGTGAAGGCGCGCGGCATTCGCGTCGATCGCGTCGTGCGCGTCGCGTGCCCGGCACGCGGCACGCTGCTCGCATCGAAGCGGCTCGACGCGTACCTGTCGGTTTTCAAGTGGACGCTCGAGCTCGTCGCCGTGCCGGTGGCGCCCGCGCTGGTCGATTTTCTCGGCGAGGTGGCGCAGCGCCGCGCCGACCCCGAAATGATCCCGGGCCTCGCGGCGCAGATTCCCGACAGCCCGCTCGTGCAATGGCTGCACGCGGTCGACGAGGCGATCCCCGGCGAATTGCGCGTGGTTGCCGGCGACATGGAAGGCGACTCGGTCACCTCGTGGCTGAAGACGCTGCTCGCCGATGCCTTCTACTGGACGGACAACGACCTGGTCGTGCAGACGCGCTCGATGTACGGCGGCGCGCCGCGCGCCGCCAGCGCGAGCTTCGTGCTCGACCAGGGCGGCAAGGTCTCGCACTTCAGCTACTTCGCCAACGAGCGCACCGCCGACGCGATCGTCAACGCGATCACGCAGGATGCGCCGCAGGGCTTTCGGACCATCGGGCCGCTGTCGTGGTCGGGCGAATCGTCGGGCGGCGTGCGCGGCGCGATACGCGGCGGCGACGACGGCAAGCCGGCGAGCGAGAAGCCCGCGGTGTTCCTGCTGCCGGGCATCCTCGGCAGCAACCTGAAGGTCGACGGCAAGCGCATCTGGCTCGGCTGGCGCCTCATCAACGGCTTGAAGCGGCTCGACTACCAACCGGGTCGACCCGATGGTGTCGAGCCCGACGGGCCGATCGGCATGATCTACGACGACCTCGGCGAATTCCTCGCGAAGACGCACGAGGTGATCGAGTTCGCGTTCGACTGGCGCGTGCCGATCGAAGAGGAAGCACGGCGACTCTCGACAGCGATCGACGCGGCGCTCGCGGCGCGCGACGCGAGCGGCCAGCCGGTGCGCATCGTGGCGCACTCGATAGGCGGCGTGGTGGCGCGCACGATGCTGCTCGAATGCCCCGACGTGTGGCGGCGCATGATGGCGCGCCCCGGTGCACGCCTGCTGATGCTCGGCACGCCGAACGGCGGCTCGTGGGCGCCGATGCAGGTGCTGTCCGGCGACGACAGCTTCGGCAACACGCTCGTCACCTTCGGTGCGCCGTTCCAGGACCATGCGGCGCGCCAGCTGATGGCGCGCTTTCCCGGGTTCATCCAGCTGCAGGCGGCGCTGCTCGACGCATCGCGCGGGCTCGACAAGCACGCGACCTGGCAGACGCTCGCCGACCAGGACCTCGAACGCGTGCGCGAGCACAACTGGTGGCACGCCGACGAGCGCCAGCTCAACGCCTACAAGTGGGGCGTGCCGCCGCAAGACGTGCTCGACCGCGCGGTCGCGCTGCGCAAGCGGCTCGATGCACAACGCGACAACGATCTCGCGGTCTTCAAAGATCAGATGCTGCTCGTCATCGGCCACGCGCCGTTCACTCCCGACGGCTACGAGCTGGCCAGCGAGGGGCTGCTCTACCTCGATGCGCCGGAGGCCGGCGACGGCCGCGTGACGCGCGCGAGCGCGATGCTGCCCGGCGTGCGCACATGGCACGTCGACTGCACGCACGGCAGCCTGCCCGACGAGGAGGACGCTTTCGAGGCCTATCTCGAACTGCTGCAACTCGGCAGCACCCACCGGCTTGCGCCGGTGGCCGAGGTGCCGGGCACACGCAGCGGCGAGGCGCCCCTCGCGCCGACGATCGCGCATGTGCGCAGCCGCCCATCGCGCACGCGCGCCGTCGCGCGGCCGCCGCAGACGCCGCGTGAAGTGCTCGCGCTCGACAGCCGCGAGCTGCCCGCCGGCCTGGTCGTGTCGGGCCCGCCCTTGGAGATCACGGTGATCAACGGCGACCTGACCTTCGTGCGGCAGCCGCTCCTGCTCGGGCACTACCAATCGCTGCGACTCACCGGCACCGAGCGCGTGATGAACGGGCTCATCGGCGGCGCGATGGAGGAGTCGCTGAAGGTCGGCTTGTACCCCGAGGTGCCGGGCACGCACCAGGTGTTCGTCAACACCCTCGCCAACCCGGAGAACCCGTGGCAATTGCCGCGCCCGGAGGCGGTCGTCGTGGTCGGTCTCGGCGAGGAAGGCAAGCTGAGAGCGAACGATCTCGTGCACAGCGTGCGCCAGGCCGTCATCGCCTGGTCGCAGCGCGCCGCGGAAAACACCGCGGGTGCGCCGGCGCTGTTCGAGCTGGCGGCGACGCTGATCGGCAGCGGCGGCACCGGCATCACGCCAAGCCAATCGGCGCAGTCGGTCGCGCAAGGCGTGCGCGAGGCCAACCAGCGGCTGAGCGAGTGCCACTGGCCGCGCGTCGGCCGTCTCTGGCTGATCGAGCTGTACCTGGATCGCGCGAGCGACGCCTGGCGCGCGCTGCAAGTGCAGGCCACCGCCACGCCCGGCCACTATCACGTGAGCGAAACCGTGCAGAGCGGCACCGGCGCGCTGCGCCGCCCGCTCACTTCGGGCTATCGCCCCACCGACTACGACTTCATCAGCGCGGTGACGCAACGCGGCGCGCAAGGCGATGACTTGATCGTCTACACGCTCGACACCAAACGCGCGCGCAGCGAAGTGCGCGCGCAGGCGACCCAGGGCCGGCTGCTGCGCGAACTCGTGACGCGCGCATCCAACGACCGCAACGACGATCCGCAGATCGGCCGCACGCTGTTCCAGTTGCTGGTGCCGGTCGAAATGGAGCCCTTCCTCGGCGGCACCAGCGAGATGGTGCTCGAGCTCGACAGCGGCACCGCAGGCATCCCGTGGGAGTTGCTCGACTCGGACGCGCGCGGCGGCGCCGACAAGCGGCCGTGGGCGATTCGCGCCAAGCTGCTGCGCAAGCTGCGCACCGCGCAATTTCGCGCGCAACTGACCGATGCGAGCGCCGATGCAGATGTGCTCGTGATCGGCGAGCCGCAATGCGATCCGAAGAGCTACGCGCGCCTGCCCGGCGCACGGGCCGAAGCGAACGCCGTCGCGCAGCGCCTCAAGGCGCCGGGCGCGCTCGACGCGGACCGCGTGGTCGAGCTCATCAGCCCCGACGACCCGATGAAGTTCGGCGCCGACGCGCGCACCATCATCAATGCGCTGCTCGAGCGCGACTGGCGCATCGTTCACATCGCAGGCCATGGCGAGCCGCCCGAGACGATCGGCGCGCAAGGCGACCGGCAGCACACCGGCATCGACCCGCGCGGCGTCGTGTTGTCGAACGGCACGTTTCTCGGCCCGCGCGAGATCCGCAACATGCGCAAGGTGCCCGAGGTGGTGTTCGTCAACTGCTGTCACCTCGCCGCGCGCGACATCGGCCAACTGCTCCATGACGATTGCCGCGCGCCCTTTGACCGCGCGCAGTTTGCCGCCGGCGTGGCCGAAGAGCTGATCAAGATCGGCGTGCGCTGTGTGATCGCCGCCGGCTGGGCGGTCGACGATCGCGCGGCGATGGCCTTTGCAACGGCTTTCTACGAAGCCTTGCTGCGCGGCAAGCTTTTCATCCACGCGGTGGCCGACGCGCGCGCCGCGGCGAAGGAGTTTGGTGGCAATACCTGGGCGGCCTATCAGTGCTACGGTGATCCTGACTGGCACCTGCAGCGCGAAGGCGCCGATCCGCAACGCCCGTCCAAGTCGCTCGGCGAGGTGTTTGCCGCAGTGTCGTCACCCCCGGCGCTGACGTTGGCGCTCCAAACGCTGGCCGTCGAAAGCACCTTCCAGGGCAAGTCTGCCGAAGACCAGCGCGCGAAGATCCGCCACCTCGAAGCACGCTTCGAAGTGCAATGGGGAAGCATCGGCGCCGTGGCCGAGGCCTTCGGCGTCGCGTGGACGGCGGCCCGCGACTCGGCGCGCGCGATCGGATGGTACGAACGCGCGATGGCCGCCAACGACGGCAGCGCCTCGATCAAAGCCGCCGAGCAACTCGGCAACCTGCGCGTCCGTCTTGCGTGGGAGGCGGTCGACGCGCTGCGCAAGAAGGGTGACGCGCCCCCGCTGCGCGCGGCGCTGCCCAAGGCGCGCAAGGCGATCGAGGCGGCGCTCCTCGCGCTCGAGCGCATCGTCGGCGTCGCGTCGAGCATCGAGCGCGAGAGCTTGTGCGGCTCGGCCTGCAAGCGGCTCGCGATGGTGGAGGCCGAAGCCGGGAATGCGGCCGCCGAGAGGCAGGCCATCACTCGCATGAAATCGCACTACCAGCGCGCCGAAGACATCGCGCGGGCGAACCAGCATCCGAACTTGTTCTATCCGGCGCTCAACCGCATGGCCGCCGAGCTGATCGTCGGGGCGAGCGAGCCCGGATGGGCGGGGTTCGGTGCGGCCGCCGTGACCGAGACGCGGCAAAGCCTCACCGGGCGCGCGCGCGACGACCCCGACTTCTGGAGCATCGTCGGACTCGCCGAATTGCGCGTCTACGAGGCGCTGGCGCGCGGCGAGCTGGCCGTGCGGCTCGCTTCGATCGAAAACGAATACAACGATCTGCACCTTCACCTGAGCGCGCCGTGGATGTGGAGCTCGGTGCTCGACCAGGCGCAGTTCGTGCTGCCGAAATACGCGGCCCGCGCGAGCGCGGCCGAGAAAAAGGCCGCGCTCGCGCTGCTGAAATTGCTCCAGCGGTTCGCGCAGCCTTGAGGGCCGACAAGCGCACACTGGGCCGCCTCCGGGAACTTCACCGTGAACCCCACACCGCGCCAGGTCCTGCTGTTCTCCGGCCACATGGTCGATGCACCGGGCCGAGCGAAACCGCGCTTTCCGGCCGACAAGGTGCCGATCGCCTTGCGCGAGATCGAGTCACTGCTCGATCGCCTTGGCGCCGACGCTCGTGACCTCGCGCTGACCCAAGGCGCCGCGGGCGGTGACCTGCTGTTCGCCGAGGCTTGCGTGAAGCGCGCAGTGCGCGTGCAGCTGCTGCTGCCGTTCGCCGAAGACGAATTCATCCGGCAATCCATCCTCCCGTCTGCGGATGGCGAAAGCTGGCGAATGCGCTACCTTGCGCTGAAGGCGCTGCTCGGCGACGCACCGCGCGTGATGGCGGACGAGCTGGGCGCGTCGCCGGCAAACATGAACGCCTTCGAACGCTGCAACGTCTGGCTGCTCGCGAGCGCGCTCGAGTACGGTCAAAAGGAGCACGAGAAGGTGCACCTGATCTGCCTGTGGGACGGTGGCGGCGGCGACGGCCCCGGAGGCACCGCGCACATGGTCGACGAAGTCGAGCGGCACGGCGGGCAAGTGAGCTGGCTCGACACGAGGAAGCTGTGGTGACCGACACCCTTGCCGCGGGCGCGGCCGCCGCCGGCGAGCTGGCGCAGGCCTTTCGCACCGATGTCTTCATCAGCTACGCGCGCACGAACCGCATCACCGCAGCGCGCCTGGCCGAGGCTCTCGAGGCGCAGGGCCTGCTGGTCTGGTGGGACCGCGACCTCGAGGTCGGCAGTGAATTCGCCGAAGTCATCGAGACCCAGCTGCAAAACGCGCAGGTCGTCGTCGCGCTGTGGTCCGCGGACTCGGTGCGCTCGGGCTTCGTGCGCGACGAATCGTCGCGCGCGTTGCGCGCCGGCAAGCTGCTGCCGGTGCGCATCGAGGACGTCGAGCCGCCGCTCGGCTTCGGGCAGCTGCACACGCTCGACCTGCTCGACTGGGATGGCGCTGCCGACGACGAGGCGCTGCAACAGCTGCTGCTCGAGGTGAACCGCATCAAGGGCAGGCCCGCCGGCAGCGAGGGTGGTGGCGCCGGGTCGCGCGGCTTCGGCCTCGGCCGCCTCAAGCTGCCGCGCTACGCGCTCGCGACGCTCCTCACCGTGGCAATCGCATTGCTCGGCTACGGCGGCAAGGTCCTGTGGGACAAAGGAGAGGCCGACACGCATTTCCGCGCCGGATTGCGCCACCAGCACGCGAGCGAGCCGCGGCTCGTCAACGCGCTCAACGACTATCTCAGCGCGCTCGAGTACCGGCCTCGGCATGCGCGGGCACGCTACTACCTCGGCCATGTCTATGCGCAGACCGGGCAGCCGTCGGACGCGCTCGAATCTTTCAGGCTCGCGCTGGCGCACAGCGAGGCGCCTCTGGATCGCGGCCAGCGCGCCGAAGCGCAGAAGCAACTGGTCGCGCTGGCCACGGATCCCGATGAAGTGCCGCCGGTCTCGCGCGCGGTGGCTGCGGCGGCGCCCGAAGCCTCGGCCCCGCCGCTGCGCTCGACGGGCGGCGTGGCGTCAGGCGGTCCGGCAGCGGGCGACGCGACATCGGGCGGCGCGCCGTCGGGCGGCGTGACATCGGGCGGCGTGACATCGGGCGGCGCGCCGTCGGGCGGCGCGCTGGGCCCGGCGGAGGCGAGTGCCCCGTCGAAAAAACCGCCGCGCATCGGCCTTCCCGACGCGACGCAGGAACGCATTGCAGCGCTCGTCGACGGCATGTTCGACGACAACAAGGAACAGCGCATCAACGCAACGACGAGCCTGATCGTCGACCCCGAGGCGTTGTCGGACGCCGTGCCGCTCGCGATCGCCAAGGGGCTCGTCGTGCTGCGCGCTCGCGGTGGTGCCGGCACGCTCACGTCGAGCGCCTCGTCGGGCATCGTCAACACGATGGTGCTGCTGCAAAGCGCACCGCCGGGCACGCTCGACACGCAGCGCCGCACCATCGAGGAACTGCTGGCGCAAACGCAGTCATTGGGTGAACACACGCGCCAGCAGGCCGCCAACGTGAGCGAGCGCCTGAAGCTCGCGGCCACACGCAAGCCGGTGTCGTACATCCAGATCGCCAACGAAGCGCAACGCCCGATCGCCGACGCGATGGCGGCGCGCTTTCGCAGCTTCGGCTATGACGCGCCGGCCATCGAGATGGTCGGCAACCGTGCGCCGGCACGTACCGAATTGCGCGTGCAAGGCAAGAGTGACCGGGGCTATGCGCGCTGGGTCGCCAAGGTGGTCGCCGAAGTCAGCGGCAGCGCGGCCGCGGTGTCGACGCTGCGCAACGCGAACCCGAAGACAGACACCTACGAGATCTGGCTCGACCGTGACCTGTGCGCGCCGGGCGGCAGGCAGCTCGCGGGGTGCAAGGCGCCGGCTTGATGCCGCTGCTCCATGGCCGACCTCATCGCCGAGCGCGTTTCGCCACCGGCTGAAGACCGTCGATTGAAGGTCGCAGGCCTCGCGTTGATCGGCCTCACGGTGCCGGGCTTCGCGTGGCTCGCCGCGCGCACCGGCGACCCCGATTGGCTGCTGCGCGACGCGTTGCAACTGGCGAGCGACGCGATCGTCTTGCTTGTTTGCGTGAACCTCGCGGTCGTCGGGCTGCTGGTGCTCGTGTCGGGCTTCGGGCAGCGCGATTTGTGGCGCGATGCGCGCGCGCGTCGTGCCGCGCTCGTCAAGCTCGCAGGCGCCAATGTGCTGCTGCCGGTGCTCGTGTTCTCGATGCTGCAGGACAACGAGGTGGCATCCGCGTTTCTCGACGACGCATGGGTCGCCGCGCCGCTCGCGCTGGCGGCCTACGCGCTGATCGCTTTCGGCGCCGGCACGCTGCGCCGCGGTTGGCGTCACGAGGCGGCGACGGCCGACGAGGCGATGCGCATCGACCCGCGCGCGCCGGTCGTCTACCTGCGCTCGTTCCAGGACGACGGGCAAATGCTGTTGGATGGCGCGAAGCGCTGGTCGCGAGCCCGCGTTGTCGGGCGCTTCGCCGCCACCAGCGCCGAGCAGGAGCTTGCGTTCATCCTCGAGCGCATCGGGCCGGTGATCGCGATCGGCAAGCCCGGTGAACCGCTGCCCGAGCTCGGCGCGGCTCGCCTGTACGTCGCGCACGAGCATTGGCAGCAGACGGTGATCGGTCTGTTGCGGCGCGCGGCCGTCGTCGCGATCCGCGTCGGTGCGTCGGCCGGCGTGCGCTGGGAGATCGAGCGCACATTGGAGAGCGTGCCGCGCGAGCGTATTTTGTTCATCGTGCTCGGCGACGAAAAAACTGCCGCGCAAACGGCCCGGCAATTGAGCGAGTTGCTCGCCATCGACATTGCCATGCCCGCACGAGCGGGCGGGCTGCGCCACGCGCTGTTGTCGGCCTTGTGGCCCGACCTGCGGCGACGCCACGGCCTGCTGATCTGCTTCACACCCGAGGGCACGCCGATCGTCGAGCCGGTGCGTGCGCTGCCGACGCACCCGGCCGACTTCGCGCCGATGCTCGCGATGCGACCGGCCGCCGGCCCGTTGCGCGACGCTTGCCGCCGCGTCTTCGCGCACTGGCGCCGGCCATGGCACCAGCACAAGAGCCGCGGCGTCGCGATCACGCTGGCGCTCTTGTTCGGCGGATTCGGCGCGCACTGGTTCTACCTCGATCGCAAACGCAAGGCGATCACCTATGTGCTGCTGCTTCCGGTGTTCTTCTTGCCGATACTGCTCGCCTGGATCGATGCGCTGCACTGGGTGCTGATGGACCATGCTCGTTTCGTCGAGCAGGTGCTACGGCATGGGGCAGCGCCCCGGCTGTCGCAAACCTAGGTGTTTCGCGCCGCCCGGCGCACGCCCATCATCGCGTTCACCGATCGCGCTGCGTGCGCAATGGCCAACGATGAGCAACGGAGGCTTTCATGGCGAGCAAACAAGACAAGGTTTCTGCAGCGAAGGTCAAGCCCAAGCCCGCAACCAAGCCGAAGGCGAAGGGCATGTCGTTGCACATCGGGTTGAACACCGTCGGTGCGGCGGCGTACGGTGGCTGGACCGGCCCGCTGGCCGCCTGCGAGTTCGACGCGAACGACATGGCGGCGATCGCGCGCAGCAAGGGCATGAAAGCGAGCGTGCTGCTCACGCGAAAGGGCACACGCTCGAAGGTGCTCGGCGCGATGCGCGCCGCGGCCAAGCAGCTTCGTTCGGGCGACCTGTTCTTCCTCAGCTACTCGGGCCATGGCGGCCAGGTGCCCGACGTGACCGGCGAGGAGCCCGACAAGCGCGACGAGACCTGGTGCCTGTACGACGGCCAGTTGATCGACGACGAGCTGTACTACGAGTTGAGCCGCTTCGCCGCTGGCGTGCGCATCCTCGTGCTGTCCGACAGTTGCCACAGCGGCACGGTGGTGCGCGCCGGCCCGCCGCAACCCTATGCCGCGATTCCCGACCAGCGGCCCAAGCTGATGCCCGAGGCGGTGGGCATGCGCACCTATCGCGAGCACAAGGACTTCTACGACAAGCTGCAGCGCGACGTGGCGAAGGCCGCCGGCCATGCCGTCGTCGATCCCGACGTCGCGCTCGCCAACGTAGCGGCGAGCGGGCGGCTCACCGCGATCGTCAGCAAGTTCAAGCCGGCGGTGATCCTGATCTCGGGTTGCCAGGACAACCAGACCTCGATGGACGGCGACCACAACGGCGCGTTCACCGAACAGTTGCTGCGCGTGTGGAACGGCGGCGGGTTCGGCGGTGGCTACGCGAGCTTTCATCAGCACATCAAGAAGCTGCTGCCGGCGAGCCAATCGCCGAACCTGTACACGCTCGGCAAAGCCGGCGTGTTCCTGACTCAACGGCCGTTCGCCGTGTAGCCGTGTAGCCGTGTTGAAGATCCAGAACCACCGGCTGGCGGGCGACAACGTCAGCCAGCGGGCGACGCCCAATATCGGCGGCGCGCTGCAACCGCGCTATCTGGTGATGCACTACACCGCGGGCCGCTCGGCCGAAAGCTCGTGCGAATCGTTGTGCACGAGAAAACCGCAAGGCAACGCGTCGGCCCACATCGTGCTCGGCCGCGATGGCTGCATCGTGCAGCTCGCGCCGCTCAATGTCGTGACCTGGCACGCGGGCGTGAGCCAGTGGAACGGGCTGAGCGGCCTGAACCAGTACTCGATCGGCATCGAGATGGACAACGCCGGCGTGATGAACAAGGTCGGCAACCAGTATGTCGCGTGGTTCGGCAAGGCCTATCCCGACAGCGAAGTGCTGCTCGCCGAGCACAAGCATGGCGGCGGCGTGCGGGCGTGGCACGCGTACACCGAGATCCAGATCGAGCGCGCGCTCGAGCTCGCCGAGCTGCTGGTTGCGCACTACAAGCTCGAAGACGTGCTCGGCCATGAAGACATCGCGCGCGGACGCAAGGTCGACCCGGGGCCGGCGTTTCCGCTCGGCGCGCTGCGCTCGCGGGCGCTTGGCCGCGGCGACGATGCGCCGCCGCGCTACGTGATCACGGTGGACGATCTCAACATCCGCTGCGCTCCGGCCGCGAGCGCGGCGCCGGTCGCGCCTGCCCTGCGCAAGGGTACCGAGCTGCTCCTGCTCGAGCCGCTGGACCGCTGGTGCCGCGTCGAGGTCGTCGGCGTGCCCGACCTGGAAGGCTGGGTCAACAACCGGTACATCACGCGCAAGCCGGCGAGCCGGGCGGCGGGCCGCGGTGCGCCGGCCGCGCGCAAGGCGCCGAAGAAAAAGCCGGCAACGAAACGTGCATCGAGCAAGCCGCCGATCAAGCGCAAGCGCTGATCCAGCGTCCTATCGCACCTCGCGTCCGCCGGGCTGCGCGCTGCCTCACGCGCGGCAGCTGCATGGCGCTCGTCACTTCGCGTGCCACAGCGCCGCGAAGAAGTGGCAAGTGCTGCCGCCGATGACGAACAGGTGCCACACGAAATGAGCGAAGGGCAATTTCGAATCGAGCAGGAAGAACAACGCTCCGATCGTGTACGACACGCCGCCGGCGACGAGCAGCACGAGGCCGTTGAACGACACGCGTTCGACCAGCGGGCCGGCAGCGATCAGCACCAGCCAGCCCATCGCGACATACAGCCCGGTCGACCACCCAGGATGGCGCAGGAAGTTGAAGCTCTTCAGCAGCACGCCGAGCAACGCGCAGCCCCACACCAGGCCGAACAGTGTCCATCCCCAGCCGCCGCGCAACGCCCCGAGAGCGAACGGCGTGTAGCTGCCGGCGATGAAGATATAGATCGCCACATGGTCGAGCTTGTTGAACACCGCCTTCGCGCGGCCCGCCGGCAGCGCGTGGTACAGGCACGACGACAGGTACAGCAGGATCATCGTCACCGAAAACACGCAGGCGCCGACCACGCTCGCGCTGCCGTGCTCGACGGCGAAGCTCAGGAGGATCGGCAGCGACGCGACCGCGAGCAGGAAGCCGATGCCATGGCTCAGGGCATTGGCGATCTCTTCGCGCACTGTCTGCGCGCGCTCGGTTGTGGGGTCAGCGGGAAGCGTCGTTGGCATGCGCGGCAGTGTAGTCATCTGCGAAAGCATCACCTGCCGCCGCCGACATCGAGCAACGCTCCGGTCGTGTAGCTCGCTTCGTCCGACAGCAACCAGACGATCGCATGCGCGATTTCCTCCGGGCTGCCGGGGCGCTGCATCGGGACCTGCGGGGCGAGCGCCCAGGCGCGCTCGGGCTCGCCGCCTGAGGCATGGATCTCGGTGTCGGTGATGCCGGGGCGCACCGCGTTCACGCGGATGCCCTCGGCCGCGACTTCCTTCGCCAGCCCGATCGTGAAGGTGTCGATCGCGCCCTTGCTCGCCGCGTAGTCGACGTACTGGCCGGCGCCGCCCGCGCGCGCCGCGACCGATGACACGTTGACGATCGCACCCCCCTTGCCGCCGCGCGCGGTGCTCATGCGGCGCACCGCCTCGCGCGCGCACAGGAACGGGCCGACGACGTTGATCGCCAGCATGCGCGTGATGCGCTGCGCGCTCATCGAGTCGACACGCGCGGCCACGTCGACGATGCCGGCGTTGTTGACGAGCGCGCTCAGCGTGCCGAGCTCGCGATCGACGCTTTCGTACGCGCGCAGCACCTCGTCTTCATTGGACACGTCGCCACGCACTGCGATGCCGCGCCGCCCGAGCGCGTGCACACGCTGGACGATCTGCTCGGCTGCGCGCGCGTTGCTGAGGTAGTTGACGGCGACGTCGTAGCCGCGCTCGGCGCACAGCACGGCGGTGGCGGCGCCGATGCCGCGGCCGGCGCCGGTGATGAGAACGATCCTTGGTTTCATGCCCTCCTTTTTACCGCAGCGGCTCGGGGCTTGCCCGATGCTGATCGGGCCTGCGCTTCGGTACAGTCGGCTCACCCTTCTAAGGAGACTCGAATGCAACGACGCACCTTCATGCTGGCGGCCGGCGTCGCGGCGGCACTGCCAACGTCGATCGCGCTCGGGCAGGCCCTCGAAAAGCCGAAGCTCACGCTCGCGGTGGGCGGCAAGAACCTGCTGTACTACCTGCCGCTGACGATCGCCGAGCAGCTCGGCTACTTCAAGGCCGAAGGGCTCGAGCTGACGATTGCCGATTTCGCCGGCGGCTCGCAGGCGCTGCGCGCGGTGGTCGGCGGCAGCGCCGACGTCGTCTCGGGTGCCTTCGAGCACACGGTCAACATGCAGGCGAAGGGCCAGCGGCTGCGCGCCTTCGTGCTGCAAGGACGCGCGCCGCAGATCGTGCTCGGCGTGAATCCGAAGACGATGCCCAACTACAAGACGGTCGCCGACCTGAAGGGCAAGAAGATCGGCGTCAGCGCGCCCGGCAGCTCGACCAACGTGATGGCGAACTTCGTGCTCGCGAAGGCCGGGCTGAAGCCGACCGACGTGTCGATCATCGGCGTCGGCACGTCGAGCGGCGCCGTCGCCGCGATGCGCTCGGGGCAGATCGACGCGATCAGCAACCTGGACCCGGTGATCACGCTGCTGCAACGCTCGGGCGATCTGAAGATCGTCTCCGACACCCGCATCGTCGCGGAGTCCGACAAGGTGTTCGGTGGCCCGATGCCCGCCGCGTGTCTCTACGCGCCGCAGACCTTCATCGACAAGAACCCGAACACGGTGCAGGCCCTCGCCAACGCGATCGTGCGCGCCGACAGATGGATCCAGGCCGCAGGCCCGGCGGACATCGTCAAGACGGTGCCCGAGTCTTTCCTGCTCGGCGACCGCGCGGTGTACATCGACGCCTTCCTTGCCGCCAAGGGCGCGCTGTCGCCCGACGGCATGATCCCCGAGGGCGGCGCCGAGACCGCGCGCCGCGCGCTGGCGAGCATCGACCCCGAAATTGCCAACGCCAAGCTCGATCTGAGCGCGGTCTACGCGAACGACTTCGTGAAGAAGGCGAACGCGAAGTACCCGAAAGGATGAGCGTGTCGCGTAGGCGCGGCAACCGGGCCGCCGCGCCGGGCCGCCCCAAGCAAGGCCCGACCCGTCGCGAGACGCGCCGGGTGCTCGTGCCGTCCAAGCCGACGCAGGTCGGCTTGGAGCCGCGGCACTCACCCCTCTCGGAGGGGTGGAGGCGGATGAGCATTCCCCGACTGCTCGGGGAATGCCCGCCGGAACGCCCGCCGGCCTGCAAGCCGGCGGGCCGATCGTCGTACTCGGCGAGCGGGGTGTGGTCATGACCGCGCCGGCGCTCGAGATGGCCGCCGTCACCTGCACCTTCATCAGCAAGGACGCACCGGGCCAGCGCTACACCGCGGTGCGCGATGTGACGCTCACTGTCGGGGCCGGCGAGTTCGTCTCGGTGGTCGGCCCGACCGGCTGCGGCAAGAGCACGCTGTTGAACGTCGCGGCCGGCTTGCTGTTGCCGAGCAGCGGCAGCGTGCGCGTGTTCGGTCAGCCGCTCACGGATATCAACACGCGCGCCGGCTACATGTTCCAGACCGAAAGCCTGATGCCGTGGCGCACCGCGCTTGGCAACGTGATGGCCGGGCTCGAGTTCCGTGGCATGCCGCGGGCCGATGCGAAGGCGCAGGCCGAGCTCTGGCTCCAGCGCGTGGGCTTGAGCGATTTCGGCGATCGCTACCCGCACCAGCTGTCGGGCGGCATGCGCAAGCGCACTTCGCTCGCGCAGACGCTGACGCTCGACCCGGACATCATCCTGATGGACGAGCCCTTCTCCGCGCTCGACGTGCAGACGCGCCAGTTGATGGAAAACGAAGTGCTGGCGCTATGGGCGGCGAAGCGCAAGGCGGTCATGTTCATCACTCACGATCTCGAAGAGGCGATCGCGATGAGCGACCGCGTCGTCGTGCTGTCGGCGGGGCCCGCGTCGCACCCGATCGGCGAGTTCGGGATCGACCTCGGGCGTCCGCGCGACGTGACCGAAGTGCGCACCGCGCCGCGCTTCGTCGAGCTGCACAAGGCGATCTGGAACGTGCTGCGCGACGAGGTGCTGAAGGGCTACGCGCAACAGCTGCAAGTGAAGGCGGCGTGATTCGAACGACGGAGCCCGAGCACCATGTGGCAGCACCTCAGACCGAACCCGAAGAACCTGCGCCTGTGGCAGCTCGGCCTGCTGCTCGTGCTGTTCGCCCTCTGGCATGTGATGACCAAGCCCGGCCTGGTGCCGACGTTCATGTTCGACAACGAGCGCCAGGCGGCGTTTTTCTTCGGCGAGCCGCTCAGGGTATTCGAACGCATCTGGAGCTGGTTCGTGACCGACGCGAGCATCTACCGGCACCTGGCCGTCACGTTGATCGAGACCTTGCTCGCGTTCGGCGCCGGCTCGGTGCTCGGGCTCGCTGCCGGACTGTGGCTTGCGCTACAGCCGATGGCCTCCGCGCTGCTCGAGCCCTACATCAAGGCGCTCAACTCGATGCCGCGCATCATCCTCGCGCCGATCTTCTCGGTGTGGTTTGGCCTGGGCATCGGCAGCAAGGTGGCGCTCGGCGTCACACTGGTGTTCTTCATCGTGTTCTTCAACGTCTACCAGGGCGTCAAGGAAGTGAGCCCGGTCGTGCTCGCCAATGCGCGCATGCTCGGCGCGCGCAAGCGCCAGTTGCTGCGCCACGTGTACCTGCCGAGCGCGACGAGCTGGGTGTTCAGCTCGCTGCACACGAGCGTTGGGCTCGCGTTCGTCGGCGCCGTGGTGGGCGAATACCTCGGCTCGGCGCAAGGCGTCGGCTACCTGATCCTGCAGGCCGAGGGCACGTTCGACATCAACACGGTGATGGCGGGCATCCTCGTGCTGACCGGCTTCGCGCTCGTGCTCGACGCTGCGGTCGGACGCATCGAACGGCGGCTGATGAAGTGGCAACCGAAGGCCGGCGAGACGGAGAAGCTGTAATGCCTTGGTCGTCACCAAGTTGTCGTCGTGCCGGACCGACAATTGCAACCTTCTTGTGATATTGGAGCGAGGCAAATGCCCAAGGACTACTCGACCATGGAAGACTCGAACCGGTCTTCCAACCCCGACATCCACCTACTCTCCGACCCCGCGCGGCGCATCTTCGTGCGGGGCGGCATGGCCGCGGCGGTGACCGGCCTGTTCGCGCCGCTGCTGCCCGGTTGCGCATCGAACCCGGCTTCCGCAGCCGGCGCGCCGCTGCTCGGCTTCAAGGGCGTACCGATCAGCAGCGCCGATACCGTCGTCGTCCCCGAAGGTTACGTCGCCGTCGCGCTCGCCGCCTGGGGCGAGCCCATCGGCGTGCCCGGCAACATGCCGGCCTTTCGCGAGGACGCGAGCAACAGCGCCGCCGATCAGGCCGTGCAGATGGGCATGCACCATGACGGCGTCCACTTCTACCCGCTCGGCGAAGGCGCGCAGGCGAGCCGTCGCGGCCTCCTGGTGATGAACCACGAGTACACCGATGACGGCCTGCTGCACCCCGACGGCATGAAGACCTGGACTGCCGAGAAGGTGAAGAAGGCGCAGGCCGCGCATGGCGTCGCGGTGATCGAGGTAACGCTCGGCGCCGATGGTCGATGGCAAATGGTGCGGCCGTCGAAGTTTGCGCGGCGGTTCACTGCGTACTCGCCCTTCGCGCTGAGCGGCCCGGCGGCGGGCCACGCGCTGCTGCGCACCGCGGCCGACGCCGCCGGACGCACCGTGCTCGGCACATTGAACAACTGCGCGAGCGGGAGCACGCCATGGGGCACCTACCTTTCCGGCGAGGAGAACTTCGCGGGCTACTTCGATGGCGGTGATGCGCCCGACGCGCACCAACAACGCTGGGGTCTGCGCAAGACGGGCTTCTACCGCTGGCCCGAGCACGACGAGCGCTTCGATGCGACGAAGCACCCGAACGAGCTCAACCGCTTCGGCTGGATCGTCGAGATCGACCCGATGGATCCGACGGCGACGCCGGTCAAGCGCACCGCGCTGGGCCGCGGCTCGCACGAGGGCGCGACGGTCGCGATGACGAAGAACGGCCGTGCGGTCGTGTACTCGGGCGAAGACGCGCGCTTCGAGTACATCTACAAGTTCGTCTCGCGCGATCGCATCGCGCCGGGCGGCGCGAAGGCGAATCGCGAGTTGCTCGATCACGGCACGCTGTACGCCGCGAAGTTCAACGCCGACGGCAGCGGTCAGTGGCTGCCGCTCGTGCAAGGGCAGGGGCCGCTGACGGCGGCCAACGGCTTTGCCGACCAGGGCGAGGTGCTGATCAAGTCGCGGCAGGCGAGCGACGCGCTCGGCGCGACCAAGATGGACCGGCCCGAGTGGATCGCCGTCGACAAGCAACGCGGCGAGGTCTACTGCACGCTCACGAACAACAACAACCGCGGCGGCGACAAGCAGCCCGGCGTCGATGCGGCGAACCCGCGCGCCGACAACTCGATGGGCCACATCATCCGCTGGAAGGAAGACGGCGATTTCGACGGCCGCTCGTTTCGCTGGAACCACTTCGTGCTCGCCGGCGACAAAGCGAACGAACGCGCCGAAGCCAAAGGCAACGTCAGGGGCGATGCCTTCGGTTGCCCCGACGGACTGTGGATGGACGCACGCGGCGTGTTGTGGATCCAGACCGACATGTCGACCGCGGCGATGGGCAAGGGCGACCTCGCGAAACTCGGCAACAACGTGATGCTCGCAGCCGATCCGGCAAGCGGCGAGATCCGCCGCTTTCTCACGGGGCCGGCGGGCTGCGAGGTCACCGGTGTCACGACCACGCCCGACGGGCGCACGATGTTCATCAACATCCAGCACCCGGGCGAGAGCCCGTCGGAGCGCGGCGATCCGGCCGATCCGGGCAAGGTCTCGAAGTGGCCCAACGGCGGCCGGCCACGCTCGGCGACGGTCGTGATCCAGCGCGTTGACGGCGGCGTGGTCGGCACCTGAGGCGCGTCGGACGATTCCCACAGCAATCGACGGGTCTGGCTGACATACGGACGGGCTCGCGTCGCCTAGGGTTGGTTCATGGCAGTGTTTGAAGGAGATGCCATGAAGACGATCGCGATTCCTGTTTTGTTGACCGGCCTGGTCGCCGGGGCGCCCGCGCTGGCGCAGACCCTCTCCGAGTCGATGCCCGATCTCGCGGCTCATGCACCGGTGATCCAGCAGTCCGCAGGCGTCGAGTACATCAGCGGCGGGGCGGGTCTCGAACAGCGCGACGCCATCGCGGCAGTGCAGTCGCGCTTTCCGCTGCGCATCGTGCTGAGCGGCAAGGGCGGCGAATATGTCGTCGCGGACACGCTCACCGTGCGCGACAGCAACGGTGAGGTGATCACCGTGAGAGACGCCGGCCCGCTGGTGATGATGAGCCTGCCACCGGGCAGATACACCGTCGAGGCGTCCTACCTCGGCAAGACGCACACCACGACCGTCCAGCTGGGCCGCGAGGCCCGCACGCTGAACTGGAACTGGCCGGGCACGTAACGAGCGCGCACACCAAGGTCGTTCCTCGGCCGCGGTGGTATTTATTCGCCACCGCGGCCTTGTTGCGCGTTTGATTTTCAGCGCGGCAGCAAAGGCCCGAAGGCAGTTTGCGACTGCGCTGCAAGCCAGGCGACGACCGCCCACGCAGCGACGTTTTGCGGCAGGGTCGTCGCATCGACCTTGGCGAGCGTGTCGTTGTCGGTGTGGTGCACGTCGAAGTAGTTGCTTGCGTCCTGCGTGAGCTCGACGACCGGCCAGCCGTGACGGCGCAGCAGCACGCCCGCGTCGGGGCCGGGCGCCGCTGCATTGCCGGCGTCCGCGATGCCGATAGGCCCGAGGACTTCCGCCATCGCACGGATCACCGGCAACGCTTCGTCGCGCACACGGCTGCGCAAGCGCCACACCGCGCCGGCGCCGAGATCGCTTTCGCCCACAAGTTGGTGCACGACATGCTTGTAGCGCTCGCCGTAGCCGATCGCGCCGTCGAAGCCGTTCTCTTCGTTGGCGAACAGCACGACGCGCACCGTGCGCCGCGGGCGTCGTCCCGCATCGAGCAACAGCTTGGCGGCCGCCATCACGATGCCGACGCCGGCGCCATCGTCGAGCGCGCCCTGGCCGAGGTCCCATGAATCGAGATGGGCACCGATCAAGACCACTTCATCCGTGATATCGGTGCCGGGGATCTCGGCGATCACGTTGTGCGATGTGGCTGCGACGGCAGAGTTCGCCTGCAGATTGAATTGCATGCGCAGCGTGTGGCCGCGTGCGTGCAATCGCGCGATCAGGTTTGCGTCGGGCACCGACACGGCGAGCGCCGGAATGCGCGCGACCTGGGCGTCATAAAGCATCGCGCCGGTGTGCGCGATTCGATCCTGATCGGTGCCGATCGAGCGGATCGCGACTGCCAGCGCGCCGCGCCTAGCCGCCTCCACCGCGCCGGCGACGCGCGCCAGCATCGCCCGGCTGTAGCCGCCGCCGTCGCGCGTGCGCTCGGTCTTCTCGTCGATGAAGACGATGCGCCCCTGGGCACGGCTCGGGCCGGACCCCGCGGCTTCGCCCTTGAGCGCGTCGAAATCGGCGTAGTAGGCGATTTCGGCGTCGAGCCCGTCAGGCGATGTCGCGACGCTGTTGCCGAGTGCAGTGATGACCAACGGATGGATGAAGGGCGCCGACAGTCGCGCGTGCGCCGGCCCGCGTTGCCATGTTCGAAGCGCAACCGGGTCGGCGCGCACATTCGAAAGGCCCAGACCCTGCAGACGTGCGAGCGCCCAGGCCACCGCGCGAGCATCGTTCGGCGAGCCGGCCGGGCGAGCACCGACCTCGGTGACAAGCGACTCGACGAGCTCGTACGCGCGCGTGTCGGCAAGACCGCGTGTGCGCAACAACAGGGCATGCGCGCTGTCGGCGTCGACCGATGCGCGCGCCGATGCCCCGGCCGCCAGCGCGCCGCACCAGACGGCGACCTGGCGGCGGGTCAGGCCCTTCACTTCGCCGTCGGCATCACGAACTCAGCGCCCTTGCCGATGCTCGCCGGCCAGCGCTGCATCACGCTTTTTTGCTTGGTGTAGAAGCGCACGCCTTCCTCGCCGTAGGCGTGCATGTCGCCGAACAGGCTGCGTTTCCAGCCGCCGAAGCCGTGCCACGCCATCGGCACCGGGATGGGCACGTTGATGCCGACCATGCCGATCTCGACGCGACGGCTGAACTCACGCGCGACGTTGCCGTCGCTGGTGAAGCACGCGACGCCGTTGCCGTACTCGTGCGCGTTGACGAGTTCGACCGCCGACGCGAGATCGGGGACGCGCACGCACGACAGCACCGGGCCGAAGATCTCTTCCCTATAGATCTTCATGGACGGCTTCACATGGTCGAACAACGTGCCGCCGGTGTAGAAGCCGTCCTCGTGGCCGGGGACCTTGAAGCGCTTGCCGGTGCGCGGGTCGGTGCGGCCGTCGACCACCAGCTTGGCGCCGTCGGCGGTCCCGGATTCGATGTAGCTTTCGACGCGCTCTAGCGCCTGCTTGCTGACCAGCGGGCCCATCTCGGCGTCGAGCTCCATGCCGTTCTTCACCTTCAGGCTCTGCGCGCGCTCGGCCAGCTTCGGAACGATCTTGTCGGCGACGTCCCCCACGAGCACCGCGACGGAGATCGCCATGCAGCGCTCGCCGGCCGAGCCGTAGGCCGCACCGATCAACGCGTCGACCGCCTGCTCGACGTCGGCGTCGGGCATCACGACCATGTGATTCTTCGCGCCGCCGAGCGCCTGCACGCGCTTGCCATGGCGTGCGCCGGTTTCATAGATGTACTGCGCGATCGGCGTCGAGCCGACGAAGCTGAGCGCACGCACGTCGGGGTGCGTCAGCAGCGCATCGACCGCCACCTTGTCACCCTGCACGACGTTGAACACACCATCGGGCAGGCCGGCTCGCTTCAACAACTCGGCCATCAACAGCGACGGCGACGGATCGCGCTCGCTCGGCTTCAGGATGAAGCTGTTGCCGCAGGCGATCGCCACCGGAAACATCCACATCGGCACCATGCACGGGAAGTTGAACGGCGTGATGCCGGCCACGACGCCGAGCGGCTGACGCAATGTCCAGTTGTCGATGCCGGTCGAGACCTGGTCGGTGAAATCGCCCTTCAGCAACTGCGGCACCCCGCAGGCGAACTCGACGATGTCGATGCCGCGCGTGACTTCGCCTTGCGCGTCGGTGTACACCTTGCCATGCTCGGCGGTGATCATTGCGGCGAGTGTGTCGCGCTGCTGGTTCAACAGCTCGAGGAACTTGATCAACACGCGCGCGCGGCGGATCGGCGGCGTGTCGGCCCAAGCCGGGAAGGCCGCTTTCGCGGCGGCGACCGCGGCACCCACCTCATCGCTGGATGCGAGCGCCACCTGGCGGGCGACCGCTCCGGTGGCCGGGTTGTAGACCGGCTGGCGGCGGCCGCTCGTGCTGGCGACCATGCGGCCGTTGATGTGGTGGCTGACCTCGGCGGTCGCGGTGAAGCTGTCGGTAGCGCCCATGGCCCTGTCTCCTTTGACGTCCTGAAGCGAAAGGGTCAGTCTAGGCTCGCAGGCGGCGCTTGCCAACGACCTTTCGGTGGCTTCATTGTTCGATAGACTGAACAATCGCCCGTGCTGGAGTGCGTGATGACGACCGATCCGAACCTGCGCAAGCCGCGGCAGCGCACCGAGCAGCGCATCGACCTGCTGTGGCCGCAGGTGCACGCACTGACGCTGCTCGCGCAGCTCGGCAGCTTCACGCAGGTAGCGCAGCGCCTCACGCTTTCGAAGGCCGCGGTCAGTCAACGCATCGCCGAACTGGAGCGCGCCGTGGGCCAGCCGCTGGTGCAACGCACCACTCGCTCGGTGCGGCTCACCGATGCCGGGCAGCTTCTGGTCGCACACACGGCCGAGAGCTTTGCGCAGATCGCGCGCAGCGTCGGCGAGGCGCGCGACCTGGCGGCGCAGCCGAGCGGACTCGTGCGCGTGACGGCGCCGGTCGCGCTCGGTCGGCAGTTCATCGCGCCGCAGATCGAGACATTCTTGCGCGCGCACCCCGACATCCGCATCGAACTCGATCTGTCGGACCGCCTGGTCACCCTAGCGCACGAAGGCTTCGATCTGGCGATCCGCCACACGAGCGCGCCACCCGACAACCACGTGGCGTGGAAGCTGTGCGACTCGCAGTCGCTGCTGGTGGCCAGCAAGGCCTACCTGCGCCGCCACGGCACCCCGGAGCACCCCAGCGAACTGGCCGCCCATGCGTGCCTTCCGTACCTGCGGCCGGGGCCGGCGCTGTGGAAGTTCGAGCTGTCGGGCAACCATCGGCGGCAGCGCGGCGATCCCGAACGCATCAGCGTGATCGTGCAAGGGCCGCTGCGTGCCAACAACAGCGAGATCGTCCGCAGCGCCGCGCTGGCCGGCGTGGGTGTCGCATTGCTGCCCGATTTCAGCGCTGCGGCCGAATTGCGCAGTGCTCGGCTGGCCCAGCTGCTGCCGCGATGGCGACCGGTCGGATTTTTCGGCGACGCGATCTATGCGATGCGTCCTTGGAGTCCGCGCACGCCCAAGGCGGTGCAGGTGCTGGTCGAACACCTGCGCAGCGGGTTCGGCGCAGGGTTCGGCGTGGGCGCCGCTCGCTGAAGGGAAGGCGCTTGCCGGCTATGCTTCTTTGAGCCTCCGGAGAACCCATGCTGCGACCAGATGATCCTCTGGTGATTCGCGCCCTCAGCCATCGACCGGCCCCACGAAAAAAGAGCCCACCTGCGTGAGCAGGTGGGCTGCGTCAAGTCCTTAAAGCTAAGGACGTCGTTGGGACCGTTACGAGCCTTTCGCCCTGTTGTCGTCGGGCGTTCAGGCTTGGATCACCTGAGATCGAGATTTCCGTGTGACAGCGGTGCAGGCACTGTAGGACCCCGCCATTTTCAGGGCTATCCCCAATACGGGGGAGACTTTACGCCGCTCACGCGCAACATATCCGTCGGCGCGGCAGCTTTCGCTGCACGTGACAATGGAACGCATGAAGCCATCGCATTCGTCCGCCAAGCCAGCACTCACTGAACGGGACATCGGCGTGCTGCAGGGCTTGCTCGACAGCGTCCCCGCCCCGTTTGAGCCGCTGGACGTGAGCGTGCTCGACGGTTTCTTGTGCGCGGTGTCGTTGCACCCGGTCGCGATGCCGGACACTCAATGGTTGCATTTCGTGACCGACAGCGAGGGTCGGCCGCTGCCGGCGGACTTCGATGCGAGGTCGCTGCGCTCGCTCGTGGCGCGTCGCCGCGCCGAGCTGATGGAAGCCATCGCTCATCGGCGCTGGTTCGATCCCTGGGTGTTCGAGCTCGACGAGCAGGCGTCCCCGTCGGAGTCGATGTACCCCTGGGTCGCCGGCTTCGCAATGGCCGTGCAGCAGTTTCCTGCGCTGACGCGCGAAGCGAGCACCGAGCTCATCGAACCGCTCGCGTTGCTGTATCGGCATCTGGATCCCGACGATCTGGAAGATGCGGACGAGTTGCTCGCGGAAATCGAAACGCTCGAGCCTCCAGCCGACCTGGCAGCAGCCGTCGAAGACCTGGTGCGCGCGACCTTGTTGTGGGCGGACGTCACGCGGCCGCGCGCGATCCGGCCCGGCAAAGGCCGCCGAGCACGCCGCGTGGT
>Ga0184637_10000621_pt1 | contig 26080 bp, 24 predicted proteins | sample PLM3_127_b2_FD_133143 | JGI IMG/M metagenome (GOLD analysis project Ga0184637, IMG submission 133143) | Groundwater sediment microbial communities from an aquifer in East River, Colorado, USA - PLM3_127_b2 | ecosystem: Environmental > Terrestrial > Soil > Riparian zone | place: USA: East River... | reverse complement strand
CCGACCCGACTTGGTCACGGTCTTCCTGATCGATGTCCGAGGTTTCAACCCGTCATTCAAGTTCATGCATTCAAGTTCATGCAAGCAAGTTCACGCGAGCTTCATGGCATGGCGGCGTGGGCCGCCGCCTTCGTCTTCGGGCGCGCTCCGACCACCGCCGCCACCGCCGCCGCGGCGGCCAGAACCGCCTCGCGGCGGGCATCGAGATGAGTGACCGCACGGATCAGCGTCGGACCGAAGGGCACCATCAGAACTCCGCGTTCGCGCAGTCGCTGGAGGATCTCGTCCACACCCATCTCCGTGTCACCGACATCGAATATCACGATGTTCGTCTCGACGCGGTCCACTTCCACTCGCACGCCCGGGATCTCGGCCAGGGCCAAGGCGAGCTCTCGGGCGTTGGCGTGATCTTCGGTCAGCCGTTCGAGATGGTGGTCGAGCGCATAGAGGCAAGCAGCGGCCAGGATCCCGACCTGACGCATGCCACCGCCGAACTTCTTGCGTTCGCGGCGGGCCGCCCGCACCCACGCGCTCTCTCCCACGAGCACCGACCCGATCGGCGCCCCGAGCCCTTTGGAATAGGCCACGAGCACCGAGTCGGCGAGGCGGCCATAGCTTGCCAGGGGAATGCCGGTGGCCGCCGAGGCATTCCACAACCGGGCCCCGTCCAGGTGCAGGCGAAGTCGGTGAGTCTCAGCGAAGCTCCGAACCTCTTGCATCAAAGCGAGCGGCAAGATGCGACCGCCTGCCCGGTTGTGGGTGTTCTCGAGGCAGATGAGGCTCGTGCGCGGGTGGTGCGGATCGTCAGGACGGAGGCAGGCCGCCAGATCTGACGAACGGAGGAGTCCGCCCGCTCCGCTCACCGGGCGTAGTTGCACCCCGGAAAGGGCGGACGCAGCTCCGCCCTCGTAGTTCCAGATGTGCGCGCCGGCGTCGAGCAGGACCTCGTCACCGGGTCGAGTATGGCAGCGGATCGCCAGCTGATTGCCCATCGTTCCCGAGGGAACGAAGAGTCCGGCCTCGTGGCCGAGCAGACCGGCGGTCCGCTCTTCGAGCCGGCAGACGGTCGGATCGTCGCCGAAAACATCGTCGCCGACTTCAGCCTCGGCGATAGCGCGGCGCATCTCGGGAGTCGGCCGGGTGACCGTGTCGCTCCGGAGGTCGGTGATCACCTGGGCTCCTCCGAGCACTCTACCCACATTTCGCGACTCCGGCCGACAGGAACGGGACGGATGGTGAACCAGGAAGCAGAAGAGCTCCGGGGTTTGAGCCTGTCGATGTCGATCCTGTCGATGTCGATCCGATCAGGCCTGGGACACCATCTCCTTGAGCTCCTTGGACACCTTGAACACCGGCACTTTGCGCGCCGGCACATTGACCGGATCGCCGGTGCGGGGATTGCGGGCCACCCGCGACTTGCGGTCCTTGACCTTGAACGTGCCGAAGCCCCGGATTTCGATGTGTTTGCCGTCGCTCAAGGCCTTGACGACCGCGTGCAGAAACTCGTCGACGGTGTCGGCCACATCTTTCTTGGTCAGCCCGATCTTTTCGGCGATCTCGTCCACGATATCCGCCTTGGTCATCGCACTCCTCCTGGGCGGTGGGGTCCTGAGCAGGCGGGCGCCGCGCTGGTCAGTGCGTGTAACCTACATTGCGCCCGAGGCTTTCGTCAACGCCTGGCGCGGGCGGGGGACCTGGCCGGGGCGACGCGCTTCGGGCGCTCGGCCGGAAGCAGGACCCGGCCGGAAGCAGGACCCGGCAGGAAACATGACCCGGCAGAGGAAGCCCTCGGTCGCGGGTCAGCCTCACTGGCCCCACTCCCGAGCCGTCGGGACGCACAGCACCGTCTCAAGCCATTGACTCACGGCAGGACTTTTGCTATAATCCTGCACGTGAGAGGAGCGCGAGCATCGTCCCTGCTTCCTTCGTGAACACCCCGCTTCGAGCATAGAGTAAGACTTCGAGCGTCTGCCGAGCCGGCAGAGTGGGGTTTACGATTCTTGCGGGGACTCCTCTCGCAATTTTTTTTTGACGGGAGGCAATTGGGCCTCCTCCTTCCGACCCTCCCGCGCCTCTCCCACCACCCCCATCTTGCCGACCGCTTACCCCTAGCGCTCGATCTGCACCCTGAACCGCTCCGGCACCGGAGTCAAGGTTACCCCCACCACCGTGTCCACCCGGCCAGGAAGCTCGTGCACCCCAGGGCCCAACCCGCGCGCGTCGACGACCACCGTGAGGCCGCTCGCATCCAGCCCCTGGGTGGTCGTCAGGGTTCCGGAGGCCTGCACCTGAGCGCGGTCTGGCATCGCCCGACCGACTCGAGGCGGATCGGCCAGGACGCGCACGGGCACCCCGTCGAGTTGCCGCGTCACCAGGCGCTCCACCTCGAGCTCCACCCGCACCCGCGCGGGGGTTCCGGCGAGCTCGAGCGACGGCAAACGGACCGCGAACTCACCCACTGCGGGCCCGCGCACGCCGCGCAGATCCACCGGCCCGATCTCGAGGCTGTCGAGCTGGGGCAAGAGCCGCGAGGGGCCGCGAACCATGATCTCTCTCGGGACCACTCGGGTGTCGCGCAGCAGGTAGCCCGGCGGCACGACGCCGGTGAAACGCAGCGCTACCGGAACCGACCGGGTGGCGAAGCGGTCGAGCTCGATGGTGATGAGACGCGGCTCGAGGATCGCCACGGGCGCCGCCTCGCTGGTGGGCGGCATGCGAACATCGGCCACCGACAGCGAGTGGTTGAAGCGCCCGCTGGCGGCGCCGGTCAAGTCGATCTCCACCACCGGTGCCCGCCATCGGAGCTTGAGCAGCTCCTTGCCGCGCCCACGCAGAAGCACCTGTGCCCGCGCCGGGGCCGGGCCGGCGATCGCCAGGGTGTCCGGCCGGCCGGAAAACGTGAGCGGCAACCAGAGCTTGCTGTCGTGCACCCGGTCGGTGTCGACGTGCAGGTAGACCACGACGCCGAGCAGAATGGAAGTCAGCTTGAGCGCAACGTTGCGTCGTAGCACGCCGGGCAGCGTCATGACGACTCCGGCTCGCCAGGAGCGAAGTGGAGCTCGAGATCCGGGACGAGCGCCTTCAGGCGTCCTCGGAGGCCGGCCGTCGCGCGCGCGCGGAGCTTCCCCTCCTCCGGACTTGACGTGAACTCGATCACCAGCACTTCGATTCCGCGCCGCTCGGCTGCAAAGGCCAGCGCCGCCTCCGGTCCCAGCACGTAGAGGCCGGTCGACAGGCAATCGGCAGTAATGCCATCGGGAGCCCAGACGGTCAAGCTGCCGAAATCGGGGACCGGCTCACCCCGCTCTGGGTCAAGGATGTGGCCGACCGCCCTCCCGTCGAGCATCATCCCGCGCTCGCTATTGCCGGAGGTGGACACCGACCCCTCTCGAAGGTTCAAGACCAGGGCGGCCCGCTCGCGCCGGCGCGGGTCGGCGATGGCGATGGCCACCGCTTCCCCATCGCCGACGACCGTGATCTGCCCGCCGAGGTCGACGACGGCCCGGCGGACGCCGCTGGATTTGAGGACGCGAGCCGCCCGGTCGAGCGCCGCTCCTTTCCCGAAGCCGCCCTCCTCGAGGTGCAATCCGGGCTTGAGGCGCCTCGCCTTGCCGCCGGAAAGGTCGAGGGATGCCATCCCGCCCGCCGCTACCGCCAGGGACCGCTCGGCGGCTCCGGGCACGCGACCTCCGTCGCGAAGCCCCCAGGCTTCGATCAGCGCCCCGATCCCGGGGTCGAAGGCGCCGCCGGTTTCGCGCCACCAGTGCCGTGCCGTGGCCAACTCGGCGGCAAGCTCCGCCGAAAGCGGCATCCATTCGCCCACCGGCATGCCATTGAGCCGGGAGAGCTCGCTATCGTCTCTCCAGGTGGAGAGCCGCGCTTCGGTGGCCTCGAGCGCGCGGATCGCCTGCTCGCTGGCGACCAGGGCGGCGGGCCGCGACTCCGCCTCGATCGAGAGCTCGAGCACCGTCCCCATCAGTGCGACCCGGCGCTCCACGACGCCCGCCCCAACCTCCGCCGCCGGGGGCGCGGCAAGAAGCGGCGCCGGGACCCGCAGCAGCAGCAGCGGCAGCAGCGCCAACAACCACCGAGCCCCGCTCGAGAACGCCGCGGCGCCGACTGGCCCTCCCGCCGTTCCCCGTCGCAGGGTCACCAGATGAAACCCGTAGCCCACCAACCACACGAGGGAGGCAGCGACATGGGTCGCCACCCAGGCCGCTCGCCAGCCCTCGGTCAGCACCACTTGGATGAGATAGCCGGAGACCACCATCGGGGCCAAGATCAACGCCAACCCGATTCCACTGCGGCGGCGCGCCGCCAGACCCGAGCGCCACGATGCCCACACGTGCCGCCGCCAGATCACGCCGACCGCGAACACCATGAGGGGAGTGAGCAGGATATGCAGATGCTGCACGATGGGCTCGAGCGGGTGGTTCACCACTCCGAACGCATCGCGCGCCTTGACGAAATAGCGGAGGATCGCATACGCCACCCCGGTGCCGCCGGCCAGTGCCGTGGTCAAGTGGAGAAACCATATCTCCAGGCGAGTCATCGCGGACTTGGCCGGCTTTCGGGTTTCAAGTCCAGCTCGAGCACCTGGTGGATGGCCAGGACCCGGCGCACGGCCTGGGTGGTGGCGCGCGCGGTGAGGGTGGCGCCGGAGATCCCGTGAATGGAGCGGTCGAGATCGGATCCAGCGAGCTTGCGGCCAAGGAACTGCTGGTACCAGCCGGCCCGCGGCAGATAGTTCTCGGGTTCGTTGAAAGCCAGCACCTCAACCCGGGCCACCTTCCCCTGGGGATCCACCACGACCATCAGCGTCTCGGTGAGGCTCCGCACGGGATGGCGGTCGAAGTAGGCGGTGCCGACCCGGGTTCCGCCTCGAGCAGCGACATAGGGATAGACGAGCGCCGTGGGAAGCTCGACCCCCGCGAGCTGGCGCGCGCGCTGCAACTGGGCCGCGGTCAGATACACCGTGCGGCGCTCATAGACGCAATCGGGGAAAGCGAGACTCAAGGCTTCATCGGCCGTGAGCAAAACCTTGCCGCTGGCCGGCTGCGGCGGGGTGAGAAGAAACAGGAGGAACCAAGGGAGAAGCCGCTTAGAAAATGTAGCCCATCGCGACATTGAACTGATCCACACCCCTGCCGGCGGCGTTGTCGAGATTTTGATAGTCCGCCTTGATGAGGAGGGGGTCGATGGGGCCGTAGGCAAGCCCGAACGTGAAGCTCTCCGAGTCGTTGGCGGGATCGGCGATGAACCCGGCCGGGACGCGGTCCTGAGTGTTCATCTGCTCCCAGCGCAAGTAAGGAGTCAGTGATTGTTCGCCGCGAGGCCAGCGAGTCAAGAGGTCGTACCCGAGCTGGACATAGTAACCCTGAAGCCTCTCCCCCACGGAGAGATTGCCGGTCAGCGAGTCCGGATGGGCGGCGTTGAGCTCCGCCACGTCCTCTAGGTTCGCTCGAGCTCCGAGGGCGCGCAGCTCGACCCCCTGACCTTTCCACTCGAGATGACCTTCGACCAGGGTGGTCCAAACGTTCACTTCGCTGCCGTCGGGGAGGGCAAGCTCTTGACCCGAGTTACCGCCATAGATCGAGGTCCCTGCCAGGAGTCCCGGCGCCCCGACATAGTCGATGCGCAGGGCCCCGGCCAGGTCCTCCGCCTTGGCATGCGACCCGCTCTGGCGGCCCTCGCGCAGGCCGCGGGCGGAGAATCCGGCTGCGTCGAGCCCGTTCACCAGGTAGGCGCGATAGTTGAACGGGCCCGGCTCGCCGTAGATCCCGACCCCATTCTCTCTCCAGGTGGTGGGAATGATCGCCTGCTCGACCCCCGGGCGCCGGGCCCCGAGAAAGATCGTCGGCTCGTGCAGCTCGTTGACGAAGCCCACCGGGAGGAGCAGCAGGCCGGCACGCAGGTTCGCCTCCGGACGCCAGAGGCACTCGACATAGGCAAACTCCAGCGCCACCTCACCGCTCTCGCCCGTCGAGCCGTGCTCGAACTCGATCTCGGAGTTGAAGAGCCAGCGGTGGTCGAATTTGGCCCCGACGTAGACCACGCCGCGGAGAAAGTCGAGCTCATCCACCCTGCCCGATGCCGAGCCGTCGTCGCCACGATCGGCGAAATTTTGGTAGAGCATTTCTCCGTAGCCGCCGATCGCGACCCCGCGATCGGTGCCGTAGACCTTCGCGGCCGCACGACCGAGTCCGGCCGGAATCTGGTCGCCTCCCGGCTCCACCTCTCCGAGCCGAAACCGCTCGATCTCCCCGGCCACGATGTCGAGGCGGCGCTCGATCTCGGCGAAGCGCTCCTTTTCAGCCCGCCGCAATCCTCACTGAGCGACAGCTCGGCCGCCAGTGAATCGATGCGGGCGGCCAGGTCCTCGGGAGCAAGGTCGGGAGCGGCTGCAACCGGGGTCAGAACTAGAGAGGCGAGAGTGGCGAGGAGGACGACGCCTAGACTCTGCATGGCGCTGCGCCTTCGTGAGCGGTCGGCCAGCCAGGATCCCGCCAGCCAGAGCGCGCACACGAAGACGATCAGCAACGAGAACCACTTGCCGTAGACGCCGTAGGGGGAGAATGGCTCGGTGGCCTCGTGGATGGCGTCGCTCGCGGGGAGCACTCCGGCTTCGGACAGCTCGTGAAACGAGTAGATGGCGATCTGCGCCATGAATAAGAGCAAGAAGATCCCGGTGACCTGGAAGAATCGTTTCAAATTGATGAGATATCCGAAGCGCGTCCAGGTCCAGGCCAGCGCCCCGGCGGCCGCCAGTCCGAGGACGAGGCCGCTCAAGAATCCACTGTCGCGAACCTGGAGCAGCATCAAGGCGGTCTCCATGCCCTCACGGGTGATCATGAGCAGGGTGAAGAAGAAGACGCCGGCGACCGCCCGCCAGCGGGAGCGGCGGGTCGAGACTTTCCGCAGTGTCTTCTCTAGATTTGGCTTGAGCTGGGGGGCCGTGCGCCACATGTGAATCACCAAGGTGGCGACCATGCCCACGGCGACCAGCCCCAGAATCCCCTCCCAGAGCGACTGGTTGACGCCCCGCATGAGCAAATAGCCCAGCGCGGCGCTGGCGATGAGCGAGGCCGCGATGGCCGAGTAGACCGCGGGCTTGAGCCAGCTGCGCCCGGTCTTGCCCAGATAGGTCAAGATGATGGCCACGATCAGGAAGCTTTCGAAGCCCTCGCGCAGAAAAATGATGAAGGCCTGGAGCATGGCTACGAACCTCTCCTCGATCGAGCCGACTCCTGCCCGATGCATGCGCTGCACAGACCGAAAATGGTGAGGCGGTGGCTCTGCGGCAAGAAGTCGTGCTCATCGCAGGCGGCATCTTGAAGTCTCTCGATTTCGCTCGATACGAACTCGATCACCTGGCCGCAGCCATTGCACACCATGTGGTCGTGGTGTTCTCGCCCGTGCATCTGCTCGTACAAGAAGGCGTCGGTGCCGAAGCGGGCGCGGTCCACGAGCCCGGTTTGGACCAGCAGGTTGAGAGTCCGGTAGATGGTCGCGCGCGACACCGGCCGCGCCTGCGAGCGGAGCTGCAAATGGAGGTTCTCGACATCGAAATGGTCGTGGGTCGCGAGCACCGTTTCCAAGATCGCGGCCCGCTCGCGGGTCATCCGGAGGCCGCGGCTGGCCAAGAACTCGCGGAGGCGGAGGGCCTCTTCACGGACTTCGTCGGGCCGCTCGCCGGATGCGCCCGGAGGCTGGTTGGCTTTGGGGTTCATTTCGTCTTGGCCTCCTTACATGGACGCATACTAGTTGCTATTACGACTGATTCTCAATAACAATTTCGGCGCTTTCGCCTTGGACCCTGATGCGGGGGTGGCGGGGGCCTGGGGAGGCGATCGGTGGGGAGGCGATTCCGGGCCAGGCGAGGCGATCGGGGCCGGGAGTGGCGGGTCTGGGGTTACCGGTAGCGGTTCGATGCGGGGGCAGTTCTATCCGCTGGCCAACTCCAAGTCATTAGGCGAATTGACGTTATGGAACGCAAACGCCAGTTCTTGGGGCGTACCGAGGCACTCCCCTGGGACCAGGCGAGCCCCCGACACCCCAAGGAGATCCGACATGCGCCCGGACCCGATGGCGAGCGAGGCGAGGCCAACCGGAATCGCCGCCCGCCGGTATACCGCGGCCAAAGGCTCGATCCGGCCCGAGATCTGCGGAATCGCCACCGGGGCCTGGCCGGATGCCGCTAGCAGGCGCCTCAGGATCTGGACGTCCAAGTGCGGGAGGTCGCAAGCGACGAGAAGGATGGCCGGAGCGATCTGCAAGGCGGTGAGAAGCCCGGCCAGCGGACCCGCCCCGGCCAGACCCGGGGCGTCCGGCCACCAGGGCAGTCCAAGGCGGTCGTAGCCCCGTTCGACCGGCCCGCCGACGAGAGCAACCTGGTCGCAGGCGGCCCGCAGCATCTCGGCCATGTGCAGGGCGAGCGGCTTTCCTAGATAGGGAACCCACGCCTTGTCGGTCCCCATCCGGCGGCTCGCGCCCCCGACCAGCACGACCCCCAGCACCCTGCCCCGCACGGGGTTTTCGTCCGCGTCGCCCCGCCCGACACCGGCGATCCGCGGGAGCCCACCCCGGCCGCCCCCGCGATCCCCCCTCAAGGGCTTCCCCGCCCTTTTAGGCCGAAGCTCGGCTGGCGAGCACATCGACGAGCTCGCGTACGGCTTGTGCCGAGCGCCCGAGCGCTGCCTTCTCGTCGTCGGTCAGTCGGATCTCGATGATGTCCTCGACACCGCCCGCTCCCAGCTTGACCGGTACACCCACATAGAGATCGCGAAGCCCATACTCTCCGCGCAGGTACGCCGCGCAGGGAACGATCTTCTTCTTATCCTTGAGGATCGCTTCGACCATCTCGACCACCGACGCCGAAGGGGCGTAGTAGGCGCTCCCCGCCTTGAGCAAGCTCACGATCTCGGCCCCGCCATTCCGGGTGCGCTCCACCAGACGGTCGATGGTCGCGCGGTCCATGAGCTCGGTGATCGGAATGCCGGCGACGGTCGAGAAGCGGGGCAGCGGAACCATGGTGTCGCCGTGCCCGCCCAGAACGAGGGCCTGGATGTTCTCGACCGACACCCCGAGCTCCATGGCGATGAAAGTGCGCAAGCGGGCGGAATCGAGGATGCCCGCCATACCGATCACGCGCTCTGGCTTGAGCCCGCTCTCCTGCAGCGTCACGTGGCACATGGCGTCGAGCGGGTTGGTGACCACGATGATGATCGGGTTCTTCGAATGGGTGATGATCTTGCGGGTCACTTCGCGCACGATCTCGGCGTTCTTGAGCAGGAGGTCGTCCCGGCTCATCCCCGGCTTGCGGGGGAAGCCGGCGGTGATGACCACGATGTCCGAGCCGGCGGTATCGGCGTAGTCGTTGGTGCCGAGCGAGTGCGAATCGGAACCGACGATCGGCGCCGCCTGGGCCAAGTCGAGGCCCTTCCCTCCGGGGATGCCCTCGAGGATGTCGATGAGGGTCACGTCAGCGAGCTCGAGGTCGAGGATGCGCTGCGCGGCCGTGGCTCCCACGTTGCCTGAGCCGACCACCGTCACCTTCCGATTCATGGTCCCTCCCTGCCTCTGCTTTAGGCGCTCCGCGCCTAGGCGCCCCGGCGCGGGGCGTGAATCAGATCGAGGAACTCCATCCGCACTTTGGAATCGTCCCGGAAGCTGCCGAGCATGCAGCTGGTCACCGCGATCGAGTTCTGCTTCTCGACTCCGCGCATCATCATGCACATGTGATAGGCCTCGATCACCACCCCGACTCCCTCGGGCGCCAGCACCTCCTCGAGGCAGCGCCCGATTTCCCGGGTCATCCGCTCCTGCACCTGAAGGCGGCGGGCGTAGATGTCGACCAGGCGGGCGATCTTGGACAGCCCGGCGATCTTGCGGGTGGGGATGTAGGCGACATGGCAGCGGCCAAAGAATGGGAGGAGATGGTGCTCGCAGAGGCTGAAGATGTCGATGTCCTTGACCAGGACCATCTCGTCGTAGCATTCGCTGAAGACGGCGTCCCCGAGGATCTCGTAAGGGTCCTGATCATAGCCGCGAGTCAGGTAGGCCAGCGCCCGGGCCACCCGCTCCGGAGTCTTCGCCAGCCCCTCGCGTTCCGGGTCTTGGCCGATGGCAAGGAGGAGCCGGCGGACGAGCTCGCGCAGCTCGCGGCCGTTCTGGATGGCGGTCCGATTCCCGGCGGCGTCCCGATCCAGATCGAAGTCTTCAAACAGCTCGGTGGACTCTCCCGGTGGTGGCTTCATCGATTGTCCTGCTTTCCCTCGACACCGCGATCCTCGCCGTCGAAACGGGGCGGGCGGGGCCTCGGCCGCGGTCGCGTGAGGCTAACACGAGCGCCGCGCCGATCGACACTCTCGCATCATGGGGAAACCGCCATGGGGTGAAGGGTTATGGCGCGGACGCTGTTTGCGTCGACACTGTTATTGCGTGGATGCTGTTTATGGGGTGGACACGGCTATTGGGTGGACGCTGCGTCCGAGCTGTCGGGTCCTGAACACGCATTGACCCCCGGCCCCAGGACCCGAATGACCCCCCGGTTCTTGGGGAGCACCGGGTCCATGACCTTCTTCGAGTCGATCACCGCGGTCCCCCCCGGAGCCCAAGTCTCAGCGATTTGTAGCTCCGAACGGGCGTCACCGGCGGTCAGGCTGAGCCAACCGATCGGGAGGAGCTTGCCCGAGGTGACCGGATCGAAAACCACGACCAGATCCCGGCTCTCGGTGGACGGCACCACGCCAGCCATGGCTTTCGATTGGCACCGGCCATGCCATTCCTCGAAGGTCCAGGACGCGGGCCACTGGAATGCCATCTGGCATCCGCCAACATCCGTGTATCCATGCAAGTACACATACACGTCCACCGGTTGGCCGGGAGCGACGGTGGTGACGGGCGAGACCCGTGCACAATCGAGGCCTGGGGTTTTCTGCGGAGTGGTGCACGCGTTCGAATCGGTGCGCGCGTGCGCGTGCAGCACGATGGCGACGTCAGCATTCGGTCCTGCCTCGGCATTCGCCGTGAATCGAACGAATGCGGGATGGCAAAGACTGAGGGCGGCGAGGCCAAGCGGCCCGACCCAAGGCTTGGGTCTCCAAGACGACCATCGGCTCATCGCGACTCCTGCTTCTTCATGAATTCAGGATCTCACTGCGGCGTGGTGAAGTCAACGAGCGGCTGGAGCTAGAAGTCGGCTGGGGCTAGAAATCGGCTCCGATGGCGAAGGTCGAGCGGGCCGACCCGTCGTTGTCGGCCAGGTTGGTGCGCTGCGCAAGGTCATAGCGCAGGATGAGGAACCCGAGATTGATCCGGGCTCCGAAGCCGTAGCTCGCCGCGATGTCCTCGAAGCGGATGAAGGACCCCTGCGATCCGTCGAAGGCATTGAAGTCATTCACGTCGTTGAAGGCCGTCCCGGCGTCGAAGAAGAACACCCCCCGGATGCCGCGGAGCTCGATCGGCAAGGGAAATCCGAGGCGGAACTGGTCGATGAGGGGAAAGCGGAACTCGGTGTTCAAGAGCCCGACATTGTGGCCGCGGAACTGCTCGAAACTGTACCCGCGCAGGGTGTAGGGGCCGCCGAGCCGGAAGTTCTGCGGCGTGTCTCCGAACGACGAAACGCCCAGGAGGCGGAAGGCGAAGGAGTAGCGCTGGCGGATGTTGATGTACTTCCGCGCGTCCAGGGTGACCGTGGTGAACTTGAGATCGCCGAACGAGTGCGAAATCGCGTTGCGGGTGCGGGCACCGGCGATGGGGCCGGTCGAGCCGAAGAGCACGTTGTCGGTGATGAAGGCCACCCCGGGCTTGACGAAGAAGACTTGATCCTTGTTGATGTTGTCCACGCCGGTGCCGCTGCGCTGGTCGCCGTCCTCATCGGTGAAGAAGCCCCTCCGCTCTACGGCCACTCCCTGCAAGTTCAGCTCTGCCCGCCTGAACTTCGAGAAAGGCCGGCTAACGAACACCTCGGCGCCCCGGAACAGCTCGCGATCAAAACGGAAGATCGTGTTGTCCCGGAAGCTCAAGTAGTCGTTGCGGAACTGGAACAGCGCGACGCCCCAGTTGTGGCGATGTTCGAGATTCAGATAGGTCAGGAAGACGTCCGAATCCCCGATGTTGCCGAAGACATTGGCCGCCAGCTGGATGTGGTGGTTCCCCAGCACGTCCGAGAGACCCAGGGCGAACTGCCCGGCCACCCCCAGCCCCGGGGCAAAGCCGCCGCCGCCCACCAGGACGTCCGGCGAGAAGTGGACCTCGTAATCACGGATGCGGAACTTGGCGCCGTCCGGAGCTTCGGGACGGTAGGTCACGGCAACCGGCTGCTCCTCTTTCTTAGGGGGCCCCTCCTCCCCGCTCTCCGCGGCGCTGATTCCTCCTGCCGGCTGAGGAGGACCGACCAGCGTCGAATCGGCGGCCGCCAATTCGGTTGCGTCTGCCTCTGCTGATTCGGTTACCTCTGATTCGGTAACGTCCGCCTCCCCCGCCGACTCCTCGGTTGCCTCGCTGGTCTCCGTCGCCTCCGTCCCCTCGGCGGCTTCGGTGGTCTGGGTCTCGGTCGCAGTCGTCTCGTCTGTTTCCGCCGCCGCCGCGGCAACCGCGGCCGAATCCGCGGCGCTGGTCGTCTCGGGGGAAGCCGCCCCCTCGGGGCTCGCCGAACCTCCCGGTTTGGCGCTCCCGCTCCCCGTGGCGCTGCCGAAGACCCGGCCGGTCGGGTCGAACTCCTTACCACCCAGCCGCCGCGGCGTTCCCTGCCCGCCGGCCTGGGCGATCGTCTTCGACTCGCTGGCCCGCCTCGTCTTCATGAGCTCGAGCGGGTCCTTGATCGCGTAGATGTCCCAGCCTCCCCGCTCGAACACGGTGAACAGGAGCCGCTTCCCGGACCGCGACCAGGAGATCGGCGGGCTCGACTCGACGATCCCGGTGACGCCGGTGAGGATGTCGGTGAGTTGGAAGGCCTCCCCGCTCGCCACCTCCATGATGTAGATGTTCGAGACGCCGGTGCGGTCGGAGACAAAGGCGATCTGGGTGCCGTCGGATGACCACTGCGGGCTGATGTTCTTGCCCTCTTGCCCGGGCAGGATCCGGATCTGATCGGTCTCGAGATCGTAGGTCGCGATGCGGAACTCGCCGAACTCGAGGGTGCGGAAGTTGGTGCGCGGGCCGCGATCGGTGGTGAAAGCAATCAGTTTCCCGTCCGGCGACCAATGGGGATCGCGGTCGGCGAAGCGGTCCTGAGTCAACCGCTTCACGTCTTTGCCGTCGCGGCTGGTAATGAACAGGTCCGAACGGCCGCCGGAGAGGCCGACAAACACGAGCCGTTGGCCATCGGGAGAGAAGGTTGGGCTCAAGATGCCGTCCAGACCGAAGGTGAGTCGCCGCTCGACCTTGTTCCGCCTCATGTCATAGAGATAGATCGCGTCCTCACCCCCGACCTTGGCGGCGAAGGCCAGGGTCTTCTGATCCGGCGACCAGGCCAGCGAGGTCTGGAGGAAGCGCAGCGACTCGAAGCTGGCCGAGCGCTCTCCCTCGACCAGCTTCTTCTGGATCTTGCCGTCGATCGCCGAGGCGAGATAGATGTCGTTGTAGAGGCTGCGGTCCGAAAGGAAGACCATCAAGTTGCCGTCGGGAGAGACGGCCGGGGCCAGGTTCAGGTGTGAGAGATCCTTCTCCTGGTTGGTAAGCCGGTGACCGTAGACCTCGGCCTTCTCGTATTCGGCGATCTGGGGCAAATAGGTCTTCCGCACCTGCTCGGTCCACTGCTTGGACAGATCTTCGAGCGAGATGCCGAGCGACGCCTGCACCGCCCGTTCGAGACTGCCGCGCTTTCCCACCCCCTTCAATAACTCGCCGATCTTCTGGGTGCCATAGCGCTGGTCGATGTGCTCGAACACCGACTGCCCGAACCGGTAGACCCGGATATCAAAGGTCTGCTCGAGCTCATCGAGAGTGGTCAGGTAACCCTCGAGCGCCCCATCGCGAAGCCACATGCGGGTGTGGTTGTCCACGGTCGATATCGACAGATACTCGGCCATCCCCTCCATGAACCAGAGAGGCGGCGTGTAGGCGATCCGTCCGGAGAGCGGACTCCGTTCGCGGCCGAGAAGGATATCGACCTGGAAGGCATGCACGAGCTCATGGGTGAGCACGTGCTCGAGCTCGGCGTAGGAGCCGGTGAAAGGCAGGAGAACCCGCCGCTTGAGGAACTCGGTCACCCCTCCGGTGCCCTCACTGATCAGGCCGGGGAGGGCGTTGGTCTGCTGGAAGTCGGTATGCGAAGCATAGAGGATTAGCGGGACCGGCTCCTTGATCTCGTGATCGAGGATCTTGGATAGCTTGAGGTAGGAGCGCTCGGCCATGCGCGCCGCGTCGCGAGCCGCTTCCTCTTCGTTGGAATAGAAATAGACGTTGAAGTGATCGGTCACGATCACCGACCAGTCGAACTGGTCGTATTGGACCTTGTTCTTGCCGAAGTACTGGGCTTCGGCGACTTGTGGCGAGCCGATGAGGCCGAGCAGGAGGATGAGCGGGAAGAGGGCGAAGACGAGGCCGGCGACGACACCCGCAGGCGCGCGCCGGGAAGAGAATGCCGCCAGGGTCAATTCCCCCATCCGGGTTCTGATCAGCACCATCTCAAGTCCTCGGGGGCTGTCGCGACTGCCAGAGTCAGCGTCAAGCCGAAAAGCGCGTCCCGGGAAGCGCAAAGTCGGTGCAGGGGGGAAGGTCTGAGTGGCCATCGACCATCGTAGCAGATTCATAAGCGTCATTCCAGCATCGAGTTGCTCGCACTGGGCCACCGTGGGGCGGCTTCGGCGGTGCCCAAACCTAAACGATCGGATGTCCTAGGATCGAACGTTCGCGCTTTGGCTGGCCGGCTTTGCCCTTTCCCGTTAGCGCCTGACCCACTGCGACTTGATTCGACCCCAGGTCGAGTCATCCCCCGGCTCCCCGGAAAGCAAGATGGCGTAGACTTGGCGGGCGTGTCCGAGGTAGGAACCGGTCACCAGGTCCCGCTCCGCCACCAACCGTTGGTCATCGAGCTCGATCCAGTCACCGGCCTCAAGGTCGTACCGGTTGAGTCTCAGGTCAGCTTCGCGCCCGAAAAGGGCGGCGACCTGGGCCGGGTCGTAGTGCAGCTCGAGTTCGACCGGCTTGAGGAGGACGCCCGAGCACGGACATTCGCTGGGCAAGCGCATGAAAGCGTCGAAGGCCGCCACGAACCGGCCGCTGTCGCAGATGGCGGTCCATGGTAGGCCGCGGCACGGTCGGGGCACCAACTCAGCGTAGACGAACCAGACGCCGGCCGGATAGTGCCCGAAGGCGTAGGGGGGGAAGCGCTCGAGGCTCGCGGGATCGTTCTGGGCGGCGATCGTGGTGGTGGCGCCGGAGCCCAGGTCCATGGTCTGGCCCTGCCCGCTGGCGGGCGGCGGCACCCAGGCCGGGGTGGAAAGGACGAAGGCCATAAGGAAGAGAGTCCGCGGTGTCAACGGTCGAGTCCCCGGGTGGGAGAGTGCATCCACATCACCTGCGGGCAAAGGCCGGAGTTCCCGCTTTTTTCGCCGGCGGCTGAAAACCGGCGGTTCCGCACCCGGGCCGGCCCCCCGCGCCGGGCCTCAGGGGGCGATGAAGGCCAGCGACCGCGAGGCGAGATCCCAGAGTGGGCTCCACCACAGGCCGAGGCCCACCGTGGGGACGAGGAGGACCACGATCAGCACCCTGGCTGCTGCCGGCACGGGCAGCCGCCCCTCGGTTTCGGCGGCGTCGAAGAACATGGCCTTGAGGATGCGCGCGTAATAGTAGAGCGAGACCACCGAGTTGAGCACGCCCACGACCGCCAGCCAGTAGTACTTCTCCCGGATGACCGCGGCAAACAGATACAGCTTGCCGATGAAGCCGGCGCTGGGCGGCAGCCCGATCAGCGAAAAAAGGAACGCCGCCATCGCCACCGCCAGGAATGGCGAGCGCCACACCAGTCCGCGATAGTGCGAGATGTCCTCTCCGCGCGCCTGCTTCGCCATCGCGATCACGACGAAGAACGCCCCGAGGTTCATTATCAGATAGACCCCCAGGTAGAAGAGTACCGCCAGCACCCCGGTATTGGAGAGCACCACGAACCCCATCAACATGTAGCCCGCGTGAGCGATGGTCGAGTAGGCGAGCAAGCGCTTCAGGTTGTTTTGGGGGATGGCAGCCAAATTGCCGAAGGTCATCGTGGCGGCGGCAAACGCGGCCAGCAATGACGGCCAGTCGAGCCCGGCCACCGGCAGCCACCTCCCGTCGCTACCCGCCTGGGAAAGTCCGGAGTAGAAGACGCGCACCATCATGGCGAAGCCTGCCGCCTTCGGACCCACCGAGAGGAAGGCGGTGACGGGGATCGGCGCCCCCTCGTAGACATCCGGGGTCCAGAAGTGGAAGGGGACGATCGAGATCTTGTAGCCGATTCCGGCCAGGATGAAACCGATCGCCACCAGGGTGGCCAGGCGATACGGCTCCTGCTGAGCGAGACCCTCGGCAATGCCGAAGATGTTGGTCGAACCGGTGAGCCCGAACAGGATCGACATGCCGTAGATCATCACCCCCGACGAGGCCGCGCCATAGATGACGTACTTGAGCGCTGCCTCGCTCGACCGCCGATTCCCCTTCAGGAAACCAGCCAGGACGTAGGAGGCGATGCTCACCATCTCCAGGCCGATGACCATCATCAGGAGATCGACGGCGGAGGCCATGAGCGACATGCCGAGCGCCACCGTGAGCATGAGGGCGGCGAACTCGCCCAGATCAACCTTGCGGGTGTCCGGTGAGATAAAGGCGACCATCACCACCAACGCAGTGGCGACATAGAAGAGGAGCTTGAAGTAGACCGCGAAGGGGTCGATGGCGATCATGTCGGTGAAGAGCAGCGCGCTTCCCACACCGTACAGCTTCACCGCGTAGACGGTGGCCGCCGCCAGAGAGGCGACCGTCAGCCCTGTCACCAAACCTCTGGCCTTCCCCCGTGCGATCAGATCCGTGATCAACACTATCAGGATAGCCCCCGAGAGGATGAGCTCGGGGATGAAGTAGCGGAGGCTTTCGAAGTTGCCGATCGACTGCATGGTGGTCTGCTATTGACCTACGGGCAGGTAGCTCAAGATCCCCGCCATGGACACCTGGAAGAGGTCGATGACCCACTTCGGATAGATCCCCACGACGATCACGATCGCCCCGAGCGGCACCAAAGTGAACAGCTCGCGGGCGTTGATCTCCGGCAGGGTCCGGTACTTCTCATTGAGCGGCCCGAGAAACACGCGCTGCAGAGTCCACAGGAGGTAGGCGGCGCCGAGCACGATGCCGGCGGTCGAGGCGATCGTGATCCACCGGTAGACATTGAACGCCCCGATGAACACCAGCGCCTCGGCCCAGAACCCCGCCAGCCCCGGCAGCCCCAATGAGGCGAAGAAGGCCAGCGAGGTGATTCCGGCGTAGATCGGCATCTGCACTCCGAGGCCGCCGAAACCGTCGATGTCGCGGTGGTGAGCCCGGTCATAGATCACCCCGACGATGAGGAAGAGCATCCCGGTGATGATGCCATGGGTGAACATCTGGAGCACGGCGCCGTTTATCCCCGGCTCGGTGAAGCTCGCCATGCCGAGGAGGCAGAACCCCATGTGGCTGACCGACGAATAGGCGACCAGTTTCTTCAGGTCCTTCTGGGCCATGGCGCACAAGGCGCCGTAGATGATGTTGATCATCCCCAGAAGGGCGACGAAATAGGCCGCCTCGGCGGTCGCCTGCGGCAGGAGCGCATAGTTGATGCGCAGCATGCCGTAGACCCCCATCTTGAGCAGGACGCCGGCGAGGATGACCGAGATGGCGGTGGGGGCCTCGACGTGCGCGTCCGGAAGCCAGGTGTGGAACGGGAAGACCGGCACCTTGATCGCGAAGCCGATGAAGAAGGCCCACCACACCAAGGTGCGGAAGAGATACCCATATCCCTTGTCCCCCATCAGCTCGATCATATTGAAGGTGTTGGGATCGGAGACGAAGTAGAGGGCAAGAATGGCGAGGAGCATGAACACGCTCCCGAAGAGCGTGTACAGGAAGAACTTGATCGCCGCGTACTCGCGCCGTGGCCCGCCCCACACCCCGATCAGGAAGTACATCGGGAGGAGCATCACTTCCCAGAATACGTAGAAGAGGATGAAGTCGAGGGCGCAGAAGACCCCGGTCATGCCGGTCTGGAGCAGCAGGAAGAGGGCGAAGTAGCCCTTGACGCCACGGTCGATTCCCCAGGAGGCGAAGATGGAGAGGAAGGAGAGGAGCGTGGTCAGGAGGACCATGGTCACTCCCAGGCCGTCCACTCCCATGAGGTACTGGATGTTGAAGCTGGGGATCCAGGAATGGCTCTCGACGAACTGGAATTCGGCGGTCGAGGAGTCGTAGAGCCGCAGCAGGCGGATCGCCAGGGCGAGCGGGATCCCGGAGAAAATGGCCGAAACGACCTTGATGAGGTTGTCGCCCTTGATGAGCAGCACGATCGTCATCCCGACGATCGGGACGAAGGTGATGAGAGTCAGCAGATAGGAGTCCATTCCTGGCAACGACCTCCTCGCCTCAGCGGAACATCTTGACAAACACGATCAGAAGCAGGATCCCCATGAAACCGTAGACGTAGTTCTGGAGCCGGCCGGTCTGCACCTTGCGCGCGGCGCGCCCGAAGCCGATCACCGTCTGAGCCAGGCCGTTCACCAACCCGTCGACCCCAAAGAGATCGACCCCGCCGACGAACCATGCCAGGCGGGCGCTGAGCTTGCCGGCGCCGTTCACCATTGCATCGACGACATAGATGTCGAACAGCCTGGCGAGGCCAGCAAGAAGGAGCACGGTGCGCACCACCAACACCTGGTAGACCTCATCGAAGAAGTATTTGTTCTTGAGCAGCAGGTAGAGCGGCCGAAGGTACCTGCTCCACGCTGCAGCCGAGACGACACCTCGCCCGTAGGTCAGGTAAGCCATGAGGATCCCGAGCCCGGACATTAGGATTGAGCCGGCGAGAGCCGGGAGGTGGGCGGCGTGCTCATGCTCGTGGGTGACGGCGAACGCCCCGTGTCCCGCGGCGGGCGAGTGCTCTGCGGCTGCCGACGGCTCTGCAGCCGGCGAGGCCTCTGCAGCCGGCGAGTGTCCGGCTTCAGCGTGTGCGCCGAGCACGGGGGCCTTCACCACCTCCGCGAACCAATGATCGGTGACGAAGGGAATTCCGACCGAGACGACGCTCATCACCGCCAGAACGATGAGCGGGATCGTCATCACCCGCGGCGACTCGTGGGCATGATCGAACTTGTGATGGTCCCGGGGCTGGCCGGTGAAGGTAACGAAGAAGAGGCGGAACATGTAGAAGGCGGTGATCCCCGCCGCCACCAGGAGGAGCACGAAGGGCAGATAGCGGACGCCGCCGTAGGCCATCCCGAAGGCTAGCGTCCCGGCAAGAATCGCGTCCTTGGAGAAGAAGCCCGAGAGTCCGGGCACGCCCGAGATGGCGAGGGTGGCCACCAGCATGGTGGCAAAGGTGATGGGCATCTTCCGCCTGAGCCCTCCCATATCGAACATCTCCTGAGTGTGAACCGCATGGATCACGCTACCGGCGCCGAGGAACAGCAGCGCCTTGAAGTAGGCATGGGTCCACAAGTGGAAGAGCCCGGCAGTGAAGGCGCCAGCGCCCAGTCCCGCGATCATGTAGCCGAGCTGACTGATCGTCGAGTAGGCGAGCACTTTCTTGATATCGGTGGCGGTGATGGCGATGGTGGCGGCGAGGAAGGCGGTGATCGAACCGACCAAGGCGATGATCCAGAACGCCTCCAGATTGAACACCGGATAGAGCCGGCCGACGAGATACACGCCGGCCGCCACCATGGTGGCGGCATGGATCAGGGCCGAGACCGGCGTCGGACCCTCCATGGCGTCGGGCAGCCAGACATGAAGGGGGACCTGGGCCGACTTGCCCACCGCCCCCAGGAAGAGCCCGACCCCAGCCAGGGTGAGCAGAGACCCGGCCAGATCGCCGCGGGCAATGCCGGCGAACACCCCCTCGTAGGTAAAATCCCCGATCTTCCAGGCGACGATCAGGATGCCGATGAACATTCCGACATCGCCGATGCGCGTGGTCAAGAACGCCTTCTTGGCCGCGTTCGACGCCGAATGCTTCTCGAACCAGAAACCGATCAACAAGTAGCTGGTGAGCCCTACCAGCTCCCAGAAAACATAGAGCCCGATCAGGTTGTGGGCGAGCACCAGCCCCAGCATCGAGAAGGTGAACAGCGACAGATGGGCGAAATAGCGGCTGTAGCGGGGGTCTCCGGCCATGTACCCGACCGAGAAGAGGTTCACCATCGAGCTCACGAGAGTGACCACCACCAGCATGCAAGCGGTCAGGTTGTCGAGCCAGATCCCCATCTCCAGGTGAAACGATCCGAGCCGGAGATAATCCATCTGCCAGGTGCGGTGGAACCCGGGGTCGTGGATGCCGAAGATGACCTGGACGAACACCAAGGCGGCGACGGCAAAGGCGGCCAGGTTGGCGCCCACCGCCACGACATCGCCCTGGCGCGGCAGCCGCCGCCCGACCGCGGTCAGGATCACGAAGGCCGCGAGCGGGAGCAAGAGGATTACGAGCAGAGCTTGCAGCAAGGGGTCACTCCGCTAGTCTCGCAATGAGTCGATCTCGTTCACGTCGATGGTATTGAAATTGTGATAGATGGCGAGAATGATCGCCAAGGCCACCGCCGCTTCGGCCGCGGCCAGGATGATGACGAAGATCGCGAACAGCTGTCCCCTCAAGTCGGTCGCCGTGAAGCGCGAGAACGCGACGAAGTTAACGTTGGCCGAATTGAGGACCAGCTCGATGCCCATCAGGACTGACACCGCATTTCGGCGGCTGACGATGGCGTACGACCCCAAGGCGAACAGCACCGTCGAGACGAACAGGTAGGCGTTCAGGTTGGTCGGGTCGAGGATGCTCATTTGCCTCGCACCTCATGGCGAGCGATGAGGACCGCCCCGATGAGCGCGGCGAGAAGGAGGATCGACACCACTTCGAAGGGCAACAGGAAGTCGGTCATGAACAGGGTGCCGATGCTCTCGACCGTCGACTCCATCTCGGGACGGCCGCGAAGCCGCCACTCGGTGTTGAAGAACACGCTGAAGAGGACGTAGAGGAGACCGGCAAAGAGCAAGATGGAACGGCCGACCCGCGCGCTCCCCTGATAGAGCTCGACCGAGACGATCTTGTTGGTCAGCATCACCCCGAAGAGGATGAGGACGAGTATGCCGCCGACATAGACCAGGAGCTGGGTGGCGGCGAGAAAGTCAGCCGCCAGGTAAACATAGATGCCCGCTATCCCGCCGAGGGTGAAGAGGAGAGCAAAGGCGGAGCGCACCAGGTTTCGGGAGCTCACCACCACCAGGGCCGAAGCCAGGGTGACCGCGGACAAGCCGGTGAAGACGAGCCGGTAGAAAAACTCGCCCCCCACGTCATTCCCCCGCCGGCTCGGCTTCGGGCGGCGCCGGCTTGGATTCGGGCGGTGCCGGCTTGGATTCGGAGACCGGCTTCGGTTCGGGTGCCGGCTTGGCCTCGTGGGCCTTGGCACCCTTGGCCGCCACCTGCGCCTGCCGCGAGGCCATCCAGTCGAACTCGGCCGCCCCACTCAACGGCCGGGCCGAACCCTCCGGAATGACCAGGCTCTTCGGATCGGCGGCACCGGCATAGGTCACCGGGTTCGTGATCCGGTTCTGCTTGAGGCGAGCCTCCTCCATGTCGAAGCCCGGCGGTGGCTCCTCGATGGCGAAGCGCAGATGCCAGCCGTCCCGCTGGTAGCTCGACACTTCGTATTCGCCGGTCATCAGCAAGCACTCGGTCGGGCATACCTCGGTGCACAGGTTGCACCACATGCACTTGAGAGTGTCGATATCGAACTGGTAGAGGTGGAGCTTCTTCGCCGTTCCGTCGCGGGTGAGCCCCAGGTCCTCGTCCTTCCCCGCTTTCTGGATCACCATGGTGAAGCAATCCACCGGACAAGCTCGCACGCACTGGCCGCAGCCGATGCAGTCCTCGGCCCGATTGTGCAGAAGCCCCCGGAAGCGCTCGAACATGACCATCTTTTCCATGGGGTACTGCAAGGTGATCGCCGGGGACTTCAAGTACTTCATGGTGACCCGCATGCCGTAAAGGACGGTGGTCACTCCTTCGTAGATATTGCGAAAGTAAGAGGTGATGCCGCTCATTGTCTCCGCTCATGCAGATCGCCGCAGCACGCGACGCGCCGCTCTCCGCCCTGCTCCATCATGCGCGCCCGGTGATCAGCATCAGGATGCCAATGCCGATCAGGTTGAAGAAGGCGATCGGGATCATGTATTTCCAGCACAAGGCCATGAGCTGGTCGACACGGAGCCGGGGCAGGGTCCAGCGCAACCACATCATGACGAAAACCAAAGCCAGGGCCTTGACCACCAGGACAATCGGTCCGGGGATGAAATCCAGGTAAGGGATGCCGGTGTACCAACCGCCGAAGTAGGCCACGGCGGCGATCGCGCTCACCAAGAACATGTTGGCATACTCGGCCAGGAAGAACATGGCGAAGCGAATGCCGGTGTACTCGGTGTGGTAGCCGGCCACGAGCTCGGACTCGGCCTCGGGAATGTCGAATGGCACCCGGTTGGTCTCGGCCAGAGCCGAGATATAGTAGATTAGGGCGCCGATGGTGAAGAAGGGGAAGCCGCGGAACACGTGCCAGTTCCAGAACCAGCCCGCTTGGCTGCCGACGATGTCGGTGAGCTTGAGGCTGCCCACCCACATGACCACCGCCACCAGCGACAGAGCCGCCGGCAGCTCGTAGCTCACGATCTGGGCCACGCCGCGCATGGCCCCGAACAGCGACCACTTGTTGTTCGAGGCCCACCCCGCCATCAGGATGCCGACCACCACCAGCGAAGTGATGGCGAGGACGTAGAAGATGCCGATGTTCATGTCGGCGATGACCATCCTCTGGCTCCAGGGGATGACCACGAAGGCGGTGAACGACCCGGCAAAGACGATGTATGGAGCGAGTTTGAACAGGAGCCGGTCGGCCGAGGCGGGAGTGATGTCCTCCTTGAGGAAGAGCTTGAACCCGTCGGCGATGGACTGCGCCCAGCCATGCCAACCGCCGACCTGCATCGGCCCTAGCCTCGACTGCATATGGCCCGCCACCTTGCGCTCGAGCCAGATCAGGAACAGGGCAAGGACCGCGATGAAGCCCAGGGTGGAGACGCAGGCCCCCAACATGAATGTCAGATAGACCAGCGGCGACGTCGGCGGCCCCCCGGTCAAGTTGTCGATCCAGGTTTGCACGCTAGATCTCGGTTACGCTTCCTGCTCTGGTTACGCTCTTGCGCTCTCCGCCACTAACGATCGATCTCGCCCAGCACGATGTCCAGGCTCCCGACGATCGCAATCAGGTCGGCGATCATGGCTCCTCGGGAGATCTCCTTGAACACGCTCATGTTGCAGAAAGAGGGCGCCCGGACCTTGCAGCGGATGGGCGTATCCTTGCCACTCGACACCACCCAGAAGCCCATCTCTCCCCGCGGGTTTTCGACCCGAGTGTAGAGCTCCCCCGCCTTGGTCTTCACCGACTTGCCGATCTCTTCGGCCACCACCGGCCCTTCGGCCGGGATCCCATCCATGGCCTGGCGGATGATCTTCACCGACTCGCGCATCTCGCGGATGCGGACCATGTACCGGTCCCAGCAATCGCCCAGGATCCCCATCTCTCCCTTCCCCACCGGCACGTCGAAATCGAAGCGGTCATAGATCGAATAGGGCTCTTCCTTGCGCAGATCCCACTTGACCCCGGAGCCGCGCAGGTTGGGTCCGGTGACTCCATAGGCGATCGCCAGGTCGGCGGGGAGCACCCCCACCTGGGCGGTCCGCTTGATGAAGATCTTGTTGTAGGAGAGGAGCTCGTCGTACTCGCGAATCTTGGGCTCGAAGTAGTCGATGAAGTTCTTGGTTTTGCCCAGCCAGCCCGGGGTCAAGTCGGCCATCACCCCACCGATCCGCACGTAGTTGTAGGTGAGGCGGGCGCCGCACAGCTCCTCGAACAGGTCGAGAATCCGCTCCCGTTCGCGGAAGGCGTAGAAGAAGGGGGTGAACGCGCCGATGTCGAGACCGTAGGTGCCGAACGCGACCAGGTGACTGGCCAGGCGGTTGAGCTCGAGCACCAGGATCCGGATGTACTCGGCGCGCTCGGGCACCTTCAAGTCCGTCAGCTGCTCGACCGCATGGGCGAAGGCATAGTTGCAGTTCATCCCGGCCAGGTAGTCCATGCGGTCGGTATAGGGGACGAACTGCACGTAGTTGACGTTCTCCCCGATCTTCTCAGCGCAGCGATGCAAGTAGCCGATATGCGGCTCGGCCTCGCGCACCACCTCGCCGTCGGTGACCAGCTGGAGCCTGAGCACCCCATGCGTGGACGGGTGCTGGGGGCCCATGTTGAGCACCATCTCTTCGGTGTGAAGCTCGCTCATGGTATCGCTTGGTCTCTCGAGCTCTTCTTTCGAGCTTTCTCTAAGGTTTTCTGTACAGACTCGTCAGACTTGCGTTCAGATCAGATCGGAATCCCATGCCACTCCCGCGGGAACTGGTAGTCCTTGCGCAGCGGATGCCCTTCCCAGTCGTCGGGCAAGAGGATGCGCCGTAGATCTGGATGCCCCTCGAACACGATCCCCACCAGATCGTACGCTTCCCGCTCGTGCCAGTCGGCGGCAGGCCACACGCCGACCACGCTGGGCAGGCGGGCTGCCCCCGGTTCTCGCGACAGGTCGGCCTTGTAGCAGAAGCGATGGCGGTGGGTGAGCGAGTGGAGGTGGTAGGCCACTCCCAGACGGTCACCATAGTCCACCCCGCTCAGGCACATGAGGCTCTTGAAATCGAGGTCGGGATCATCACGTAAGTAGAGCCCGATCTCGGCCACGTGCGCCGGGGCGATCATGGCGTGGGGGTCCGGCACATCCAGACGCACCTCCGTCACCGCATCGCCGAACTTGGTCTTGAGTCGCTCCGCGATGTGGGCCGGATCCATCCCGCCGTAGCTCAGCTCGCCTTCCGCGCGATGGTCTTCTCGCGGATCTTCTGCTGCAGGCAGAGAAGGCCCTCAATGAGCTGCTCGGGCCGCGGCGGACAGCCGGGGACATAGACATCCACCGGCACCACCAGATCCACCCCCTTCACCACGTGATAGCCATACTTGAAATACGGCCCGCCGCCGGAGGCGCAACTCCCCATGGCAATGACGTACTTGGGCTCTGCCATCTGCTCGTAGAGCCGTTTGATGCGAACGCCCATCTTGTGGGTCACCGTTCCGGCCACGATCATGAGATCGGACTGGCGGGGAGAGGCGCGGAAGGCTCCGGCTCCGAACCGGTCGAGGTCGTAGCGGGCCGCGCCCGTGGCCATCATCTCGATCGCGCAGCAGGCGAGGCCGAAGAGCATCGGCCATAGCGAGGAGAGGCGCGACCAGTTCATGATCCAGTCGGCCGAGGTCACGATCACGCTCTCCTCGAACCGGTTCTCGATCAGGCTCTTGGGCCCCTCGTCGCGGACGACGGTCAGGTTGGAAGTCTTAGTCGGCATAGCTCATCTCTTTCACCAGGGGCTTGGCCTTGGCGCCCGCCGCACTCACCTGTTCGGCCCACGGGGACTGCGGCTTCACCCACTCGATGTCGCCCTTGGCCCAGATGTAGGCGAGGCCCACCAGCAGGATGGCGACGAAGATCATCATTTCGACAAAGGCGAAGAGCCCGAGATCCTTGAAAACTACGGCCCAGGGGAAGAGGAAGATGGTTTCGACGTCGAAGATGATGAAGCCCAAGGCCACCATATAGAAGCGGATGTTGAATCTCACCCAGGGCGATCCGATCGGATCCTCCCCACATTCGTAGTTGGTGAGCTTCTCGGGGGTGGGGTGGACGGTCTGGACCAGGCGGGAGGCGAGGAGGCTGAACAGGACGAAACCGAACCCCACCACCAGGAAGATCAAGGCGTTGGCGAAATCGAACAGCATTCTAGCTT
>Ga0184637_10000620_pt1 | contig 26084 bp, 20 predicted proteins | sample PLM3_127_b2_FD_133143 | JGI IMG/M metagenome (GOLD analysis project Ga0184637, IMG submission 133143) | Groundwater sediment microbial communities from an aquifer in East River, Colorado, USA - PLM3_127_b2 | ecosystem: Environmental > Terrestrial > Soil > Riparian zone | place: USA: East River... | reverse complement strand
TCCACTACCTGAGCTTCGCAGCGCAGAACCAGAACTTCGCCGCGCGCGATCGCATCACCGGTGGCGCCGGTCACCTGAACGACTCCGAGCTCGCGCTCGAACCCGACGGGAGCTTCGAGATCGAGATCGCGCGCGAGACCGGGGTCGCGGCGGGCGCACTCCCCGTCCTCGTCGGCGACAGCGACGACGCGGCGTTCCTCGACGCGCTGACGCGGCGGACCCACGTGGTCTGCACGGCGGTCGGGCCGTACGCGAAGTACGGCTCGGGGCTCGTGGCCGCGTGCGCCGCGAACGGCACCGACTACTGCGACCTCACGGGCGAGGTCCACTGGATGCAGCGCATGATCGAGACCCACCAGGACGTCGCGGCCGCGAGCGGCGCGCGGATCGTCTTCAGCTGCGGCTTCGACTGCATTCCCTCCGACGTCGGCGTGCTCTTCCTGCAGCGCGAGATGCGCGCCCGCCACGGCGTCGCGTGCGCCCGCGTCCAGTTCCGCGTGGGCGGCTTCAGCGGCGGCGCGAGCGGGGGAACGGTGGCCAGCATGCTCCTCATGCTGGAGGAGGCGGAGCGCGACCCCGCCGTGATGCGGACCATGAACGACCCGTACGCGCTGAACCCGAAGGGCGAGCGCGTGGGGCCCGACGGGCCGGAGCGGACCGTGCCGGCCTGGGACGCCGCGTTTCGGCAATGGACCGCCCCGTTCGTGATGGCCGGGATCGACACCAAGGTCGTGCGGCGAACGAACGCGCTCCTCCGCTACGCGTACGGCAAGGACTTCTGCTACGACGAGGCCGTGCTGATGGGTGCCGGCCCACTCGGCTTCGCCAAGGCGACCGCGACGAGCCTCGGGACCGCCGCGGTGATGGGCGCCATGCGCGTCGGCCCGCTGCGGCGCGCCGTCTCAGGACGGCTGCCGCAGCCCGGCGACGGACCGTCCAAGCAGAAGCGTGAGGCGGGGTACTTCGACATCCACCTGCGCGGCGAGCATCCGACGGACGCCCGCAAGTCGCTCCGCGGCCGGATCCGCGGAGACCGCGATCCCGGCTACGGCTCGACCGCGAAGATGCTGGGCGAGAGCGCGGTCTGCCTGGCCAAGGACGCGCTTCCCGCGGCCGGCGGCTGCTGGACGCCCGCGAGCGCGCTGGGCGAGCCGCTCCTCGCGCGCCTGGGCGAGAACGCCGGCGTGACGTTCCGCATCGAGGTGTAGGCCGCGATCCCCAAGCACGTCGGAGAGCGCCTCGAGCCCGAACTTCGAGGCGTGGTACCAGCCGTTGAGGGGCATAATCGCCGCGCGACCCGCGATCGAGGAAACCATCACGATCCGACCGCGGCCGCGCCTTCGCATCGCCGGGAGCGCGCAGGCCGAGACCACTGCGGGCGCGATCAGGTTCACGTCGAGCTGCGCCTTCGCTTGCTTCGCCGAGACCTCTTCGATCGCACCGGTTTCCAGGTAGCCCGCGTTGTTCACGACCCGCATGGAAGGCCGGGAGGTCGCCCCAGGCCTCGACGACGGCCTCGTGATCCGAGACGTCGAGCACCAGCGGATGAACCCTCGCGGCGACGCTCGCGGCCTTCGCGGCCGCTGCGAGCGGCTCGGCCTTCGCTTCACTGCGCACCGTGCCGTGCACGTTCCAGCCACGCCCCGCCAGGGTCGCAGCACCGTGGCGAGTCCAATTCCGCTGTTGGCCCCCGTGACGAGCACCGGGCCCGGCTTCCTGCCGGCCATGCGTTGCCTCCGCGCTGCTGCGCATCCTACACCTGGCGACCAAACGCGCGGAGCCACTCGTCCCCCGGGCAGCGCCCGTGAGAACCGGGCGCCGCCGGGTGGCACGCGGCTCGCAGAGGTAAGGGCGAGAAGGCTATGGAGGTTGCCTGAACGCCTGCGCGCTATGCGCCCAGGGGCGTTCTTACCCATTGGAGTGCTCGAATGCGGTGCGGCGCCCCACTCGTCCTGATGTTCTTTGCTGCAGCCTGGCCCGGCTGCAGCCCGCAAGGCGCGCCGGGGCCAGTAGCCTCGACGACGTCGACGACCGACCTGCTGGCGCCCCCCGTCGAGCCCGTCGTAGAGGTAACCACAGCCCCCGTGCGGCGTGGCTCGATCGTCGAACGCGTGTCCGCGCCCGGCAGCCTGCGCGCCCGGCGCGAGAGCCACATCGGAGCGGAGGTCAGCGGACGTATCCACCAGGTCTTCGTGAACGACGGAGACCGCGTCGAGGCTGGCGCTCCGCTCTTCCAGATCGACCGCGAGCCCTACGAGATGGCGCTGCGCCAGGCCATGGCGGTGCTCGATGTCGCGCGCGCCGAGCGCGCCCAGATCGAGGCCGACCTCACGCGCGGCAACGCGCTGCGCCGCAGCGACATCGTCGCGGCGGAGCAGCTCGAACGCATGCGCACGCAGGTCGCCGTCGCGAAGGCGCACGAGCGGCAGGCGGTCGAGGGTGTGGCCCTCGCGCGCCACCACCTGAAACAGACGCTCGTCGTCGCACCCTTCGGCGGCTCGATCGCGCAGCGGCTGGTCGACGAGGGCACCACCGCGCTCATCCAGCCCCAGACGATCGCGATCGTGCTCCAGGAGACGGACGAGCTCGAGGCCGAGGCGAACATCCCCGAGAGCCAGCTCTCGATCGTTCGGGTCGGCGATACAGCGCTCGTCCACGTCGAGTCTTTGCCGCAGCCGATCCAGACCGAAGTGAGCGCGGTGAGCGACACGATCGATCCACAGGCGCGCACCTATCGCGTACAGATGATCGTTCCCAATCCGGATCACGCCCTCAAGGCAGGGATCTTCGCGCGCATCGACATCCTGCCCAGCGCGAAGCGAGACGTCATGCTGGTACCGCGGGCCGCCGTGCGCAGCGAGGAGGGCGCCCAACGCGTACTCGTCGTGCGCGACGGCCGCGCGCAGTCCGTCGCCGTGCGGCTCGGCGTCGTCTCCGACGACGAAGCCGAGGTGCTGTCGGGACTCGAAGCCGACAGCGATGTGATCGTCGGCACTGCCGCGCGCGAGATCGCTCCCGGCATGCCGGTGCGGGTGATTGCGGTGTCGGGGAGGGCCCCGTCGTGAAGCTCGCGGACACGTCGATCCGACGGCCCGTCTTCGCCGTGATGTTGGTGGGCGCCCTCGTCGTGCTGGGCGCCGTCTCGATTCCTCGTCTCGGCATCGATCTCTGGCCGCGCGTCGAGTTCCCGATGGTCGTGGTCACGACGACGCTCGAAGGCGCGGCGCCCGAGACGGTCGAGCGCGAGCTCTCCGAGGTGCTCGAGGAGTCGATCAACACCATCGAGGGAATCAGCAGCCTGCGCAGCATCTCGAGCGACTCGCTCTCGATCATCTTCGTGGAGTTCGAGCTCGATTACGAGATCCAGGAGAAGGCGCAGGAGGTGCGCGAGAAGGTGGCCTCGGTGCGGGGTGAGCTGCCGCGCGACGCCGAGATGCCGGTGGTCGAGCGCGTGGATCCCGACTCCCAGCCGATCCTCGTGGTGATGCTCGCGGGGCCCCAGTCGATCCGAACGATCAGCGAGTTCGCCGATAAGCGCGTGAAGCCCCGGCTCGAACGCATCCCGGGTGTCGGCAGCGTGACGCTCGCCGGCAGCCGCAAGCGCGAGATCCGCATCTGGATCGACCCTCTGCGCCTCGGCGGCTACGGGCTCGCGGTGGACGACGTGCTCGGCGCCCTCGAGCGCGAGCACGTCGAGCTGCCGGGCGGCCGGCTGGAGACCGAGTCGCGCGAGTGGACGCTGCGGACCGAGGGCAAGCTCACCAGCGCCGAGCAGTTCGGAGCCGTGGTGGTGGCCGAGCACGGCGGCAGCGTCATCCATCTGCGCGACGTGGCGAAGGTCGAAGACGGCATGGCCGAGGAGCGCACCATCTCCCGGCTGAACGAGCGGCGCGGGGTGGCGCTCCAGATACGGCGCCAGTCCGGCGAGAACACCGTCGCCGTCGTGAACGCCGTCAAGCGCGAGCTCGAGGCCGTCCGCGCAGACCTGCCGGAAGGCTACGAGATGCTGGTGGCGCGCGACGCCTCGCGGTTCATCCGCAGCTCGATCCGCGACGTCATTTCCGCGCTGGTCTTCGGTTCGTTGCTGGCGTCGCTGATCGTGCTGCTCTTCCTGCGCAACGTGCGCTCGACGCTGATCACCGCAGCCGCGATTCCGAGCTCGATCATCGCGAGCTTCCTGTTCTTCTACTTCTTCGGGTTCACGCTCAACACCATGACGCTGATGGCCCTCTCGCTCTCGATCGGATTGCTGATCGACGACGCGATCGTGGTGATCGAGAACACCTTCCGCCACATGGAGCTCGGCGAGTCGCCCAGGGAGGCCGCATCGGCGGCTACCGAAGAGATCGGGCTCGCAGTGATCGCGAGCGCCGCAGCGACCGCGGCCGTCTTCGTTCCGATCGCGTTCATGTCGGGCGTCGTCGGCCGCTTCTTCCGGGAGTTCGGCATCGTCGCCACCTGCACCGTCTTCATGTCAGCGCTCGTGGGGCTGACGCTCGTCCCGATGCTGTGCTCCCGCTACCTGCGCCCCACGCCGAAGCACGGCCGCATCTACCGGATACTCGAGTCCTTCTATCTTCAGCTCGAGAACGGCTATCGGCACACGCTCGCGTGGGGGCTTCGCCACCGGCCGGCGACGCTCGCGATCGGCTTCCTGGCCGTGGTCGGCGGGATCCTCGTGGCGCGCGCGGTGCCAGTCACGTTCATGATCCCGGAGGATCGCAGCGAGTTCAACGTTTGGCTCAAGCTGCCGCTCGGCAGCACCGTCCACACCACGCAGGCAGTGACGGCGGACGTCGTCCGCGAGCTGCGGCGCAGCCCGGAGGTCGCGGCCGTCTTCTCGACGATCGGGGCCGGCGCGACCCAGCGCGTCAACGAGGCGGAGCTCTTCGTGGAGCTCGTGCCCAAGGCCGAGCGCGCGTCGACCCAGCAGGAGTTCATGGCGGCGCTACGCGCTCGCATCCGCGAGCTGGGCCTCCCTCTCCACGATTTCGCGGTCGAGGAGATCGGGTTCTTCAGCTTGGCGGGCTCGCGCAACGCCCAGCTCATGTACTCGGTCCGCGGCCCCGACAGCGATCGCCTGCAGTACTTCGCGCGTTCCCTGGTGCAGCGCATGACGGAGGCGGGAGGCTACGCCGACCTCATGCTCTCCTACGAGATGGGCAAGCCCGAGATTGCGCTCGAGATCACGCGCGAACGCGCCGCCGATCTGGGCGTCCCCGCGCTCCAGATCGGGCACACCATTTCGGCGCTCTTTGCGGGCTACAAGGCCGCCACCTTCGAAGAGAGAGGCGAGCGCTACGACGTTCGCGTGCAGGTGCTGCCCGAATACCGCGACGACCCGGAGAAGCTCTCGCTCGTCCACGTGCGGGCGCCGAGCGGCGCGCTCGTCCCGCTTCGCAACCTGGTCACCCCCCGTATCGGCAGCGGCCCGGTGCAGATCGAGCGCGAGAGCCGCACGCGCTCCATCACGCTGCGTGGCAACCTCGACGGCAAGGCGGCGAGCGAGGCCGACGTCGAGATCATCGGCTTCGCGAAGGATCTCGGCATCGACGGCGAGTACGAGTTCGCGGCCGTGGGCCCCTCCGAGCGAATGCGGGAGTCGCTCTCCGCGATCGCCTTCGCATTCTTCCTCGCGCTCGTCGCGATCTACATGATCCTCGCTGCCCAGTTCAATTCATTCCTGCATCCCTTCACCATCATGCTGTCGGCGCCGCTCTCCTTCATCGGCGCCTTCGCGGCGATCGCGGTGATGGGCTACCAGCTCGACACGCTCGGCCAGATCGCCTTCCTGATGCTGATGGGTGTCGTGATGAAGAACGGCATCCTGCTCGTCGACTACACGAACACCGTGCGCGCGCGCGGCGTGTCGGTGCAGGACGCCGTGCTCGAGGCCGGCCCGGTGCGTCTGCGTCCGGTGCTGATGACGGCGGTCTCCACCATCTTCGGCATGATTCCCCTCGCGATCGGCGGAGGCGACGGCTCGGAGTGGCGCAATCCGATGAGCGTCGTGTCGATCGGCGGGCTGATGGCGTCGACCTTCCTGACATTGCTGATCGTCCCGATCGCCTACACGCTCGTCCACGACACCCAGAGAGCGGTGGCGCACGGGCTGCGCGCGGGGCTCGACGCGAGCCTGAAGCAGCTCGGCCGCGGCGGGGCCTGATCCGCGCGACGCACGAGGGCCATGACCCTGATGGCGGAGCTGGCCGGAACACAGCATGAGGCGAGCCTCGACGACTCAGGGCCAGAAGGCCGCCACCCGCTCGATCGTCCAGAACGCCGCGATCCCACCGATGCCGTAGGCCGGCACGCGCCACGCCCAGGCGGAGAACGCGAAGCACGTTCGGCGGATCCATGCGATGACCGGCAGCGCGGCGGCCAGGAACATGAGCTGCCCGAGTGGCGCGAGCGAAAGCGATGCGGGCAGCAGTGACGCATCGCCCGCCTCGTCAGCATCGGGATTCGCACTGAGGCGCGCGAGCAACGCCTGTGCGTGGCCAGACGCAGCTTCGCCGCGCCGGTCGCGGCTCACGAAAACCTGGCGCAGCGCGACCCGTGGCTCGATCCGGTACGCGTCGGCTGCTCGGCGAGATGACGCGCGAGAGCAGCTTCGTCGGGATCGGCCACCGGCGCAACGTCCTCCGACAGGAACTCGAGCTTCTGGCGCATGCGCCGCCGCACGATCGTGTCGTCGCGGTCGAGCCCCAGCGCGAGCGCCTCGCGGTAGAGAATCTCTTCGCGCACGAACTCGTCCACCAGCCCCGCGAGCTCCTGCTGCGTGGGCGGCCGCTGCCAGGTGCGCGCGAAGCCCAGGGCGAGCTGCTCGATCCGCGCGGCCTCCACATGGATGCGCTCGGGCGCAGCGACGAGCGGACCGCGCAGCCACGCGAATAGCGCGAACAGCCCAGCGCCGAGCACGAAGAAATGAAGCAGCGGCTCGCGAAGGATGCGACCTAGCGTCGTGGTCTCCTGCGCCTGACGACCGTGCGCCGGTGCGGCGGCGGGGCGAGGAGTCTAGTCGCTCCGTCTGCGGATGCCTGTTCAACTCCGCGCGGCCAGGGATTGATGGCGGTATGCTGCGCGCTTCCGCCCATGCTCCAGACCATCGGCTCCGGGCCCCACGACTTCAGGAGGTCGATCGAGCATAGGTAATTCAGGCTGGCTTCTCGGAACGTCCGAGAAGTAACTCTTATGTCAAATTTCCCGTAGCGGGGGACAGCTTCGCCGAGATCGAGATCGTTCTGGGCGACGCTCGCCTGTCGCTCCAGTCGGAGCTGGATCGAGGTCTCGCGAATGGCTTCGATCTGCTCGTGCTCGATGCATTCAACAGCGACGCGATTCCAATGCACCTGCTCACCCTGGAGGCGTTTCGGCTCTACGAGCGCCACGTCGCGCGCGACAGCGTGCTGGCCCTCCACGTCTCCGCGGAGTACGTCGATCTCGTCCCGTCGGTCTTCCGCCTGGCGGAGAGCATCGGGTTCCACGCGGTGGCGATCTCCAATCAGGAACATCAGGTCTCCTCCTACTCCGATTGGGTGATTCTCAGTCGCGATGCCGACTTCATCGATTCTCTGGCGGCACTCGCCTGCGGGGATCCGGTGGCCACGGCGACGGTTTGGGTCCCCGAGGCGGAGAGGTTGGCTGGCACGCCGATCTGGACCGACGACTACAGCGACCTGTTCCGGGTTCTCAGGCCGATCGCTGGCCCGGATCCGAGCGCTCTGCTCCGTGACAGATGTGCCGAGCGCGTGGGCGGGTCGGGGCACCGCTCGCGGGCGAATCCAATCGCACTCTTCTAGGCAAGCGAAGCGCGCAGCGAGGCGAAGCCGAGCGGAGTTCACTAACGCCTGGCCAGATGCTCGATGCGCGAGCCGAGCACGCCCGGCATGTACTCGATCAGCTCGATCAGGTTGCCGTCCGGGTCGCGGCAGCACACGACGGACTCGATGCCGAGCGCAGGGTCGGGATCGCGCGGCGGCCGGATGAACTCGATGCCTCGCGAGCACAGGTCCGCCCAGGCCGCGCGCAGGTTGCGCGTGCGGATCGCGATGATGCGCGGCACGCGCTCCGCGATCGGCAGGTCCACGCGCGGGCCCTCCCAGCGCGGCTCCAGCCGCTCGATGAGGTCGAGGCGCACGTGGTGCGGCTCGGGCCCGAGCGCGAGCAGCGCACCGCGCCCCTGTGCGCGCCGCATGCCGAAATTCTCGGCGACGAACCCGGGCGGCACGGAGTGGGAGGCCTTCGGCGTCGATGCCGAGACCTCGCGCGACCAGCTGCGCGACGCGCTGCTGATGTTGCCCCGCATGTGGACGCAAGAGCGCTTCTCGTGGGAGCGCGCACCTCGTGATCCCCGAGCGAAACGTGGTGCCGAAGCCGCTCCAGAAGCCGCATCCTCCGCTCTGGCAGACCTGCACGAGCCCGGAATCCTTCGAGATGGCGGGGGGAGCTCGGCGTCGGTGCGCTCGCCACCACATTGCTCTCGCCGTCGCGGCGCCAGGGCTGCGGTGAGGAGGGATGAGGCATTGCGCCCCAGGCGGGTGCGTGTAGCGCCGGCTGGCTGCGGCCGGGCGAGGGCACGGATCTTGCGGTCTGGACTCGGCGAGAATGCAGGAAATGGACGGGATGGCCGAGCAAGCCCCGAGCCCCGGGAGCGGTGAGTCGCCCCGGGAGCTCGAGCAGGTTCTGGATGAGCACGCCGAGCTACGCGACGTGGTGGCGCAGCTCCGCGCAGCCGGTGACTCGGGCGTCCTGAGCGGTCTGCTCCAGCGCCTGCGCGACCTGCTGCAGGGTCACTTCGCGCGGGAGGAGGCCGACCCGGAGCTGTACGGCCTGCTCGACGACAGCGGCAACGGGCGCGGGGCCGCGGCTGGCGCGGCGGAAGGGCTCGCGGCCGAGCACCGCGAGCTGTTGGCGTCGCTCGACAACCTCGTGGCGCGGATCGAAGCGGAGCGCGAGGGTTCGGCGCAGGCCTTCGCGGGGGAGGTCGCGGCGTTCCTCGACCGGCTCCAGGTCCACGACGCGCGCGAGACCGAGCGGCTGCGCACTCGCGTCCATGCGGACAGTGCGCAGACGGCTGCGCCGCTGCTGCGTTCCCGGGCGCTGGAGGTGAACCTACGCCGAACCGCGGTGGACGTGGTGATCCCGCCCGAGCAGGCGGTGCTGCTCGAGATCACCGCTGCGCGTCACGGCGTGCACGAGAGCACGCGCAAGCTGCTGCGCGAGATCAACCACCGCTACGTGGGCTGGGAGCAGACGCTCGACGAGCTGCACCGGCGCGCGATGGGCGACCTCTCGTATTACCTCGCCGACCCCCGCGCGCCGGAGGCGGTGAGGATCTTCCTCTCGCTCTATGCCCGGGTCGCGGAGCACGCCGCCCCCGATCTGCGCGAGTCGGCCGTGCGCCGTTGGCTCGCCTACCTGGAGAAGGTCGTCGCGGAGGCGGGCGATGCGCTGCTGGCTCTCCTGCCCGTGGTCAAGCAGTCCCTCTCCCGCCTCGCCATCGACTTCCAGGAGGCGCCCCGGCTCGCGGCGGCCGTCTCGCCGCGGCTGCGCCACTTCGTCGAGAAGCTCCTCGCCGCCGCGCCCGACGACGAGGTGGGCGAGCGCGCCCTCGAGCTGCTCGCGGCGGCACTCGCTCACGTCTACACGGGCTGGCTCGCCGGAACCGATCCGGTCGATTGGTGGCGCGAGATCGCGCGCGACACCTCGGCGCCCCCGGCTCACGAACCCCTGCTCGCGATTTCCCACGCGCGGCTGCGCGACTGCGCCGCGCGCCTGGAGCGGCTCACCTCGAGCGGAGAGCGGCTGGCCGCGCGCGCCGAGGCGCTGCTGCAGCTGCCCGACAACGCGGAGATCGAGCGCGCCTACCTGGACGCGGCGGGATCCGTCGAATCCGAGGCGAACGCGAGCTGGGAGAACCATGTCGCGCGCATTCGCTGGCTGATCCGGCTGCTCTCGTGCGAGGCCCTGACCCCGGTGCACACGCGCGCGATCTCGGAGATCCACCACGCCGTCCGCGACGCGCTCGGCGGCGCCGAGCGCTCGGCCGTGGAGGCGGTCGTGCGCGAGACCTTCGCGGCGCTGCGGCGCAGCCGCCTGGCCTGCTCCGGGGCGGCGCTCGCGCTGGTCGCCAAGCTCGGCGAGATGGTGCTGGCAAGCGGCGATCCGGAGCAGGCGCGGGTGGTGATCGACGAGCTGCTGGACTGGGACTTCCCGGGCCCCGGCTTCTCGGGCTTCACCGACGAGTGGCAGGTACGCGTCGACCCCTCCCACATCCGCGCGATCCGGGCCTTCCTGGCGGTGATCCAGCAGGATCCGGATCTGGCCCGCCCGCTGATCGCGGCGCTCGTGGTCCATCTGCATCTCGGCGGGGTCTTCGTGGCCGACACGGACCTCTTCCAGCGCGACGTCAGCGCGCTCCTCAACAGCCACATCGAGCCGGCCTATCACCAGATCAAGCACCTGCTCCGGATCTTTCCGGTCTACTTCAACGACATCGGAGCCGAGGGAGAGCTGCGCGACCTCTCCTCCCGCATCGACGAGATCGCCGCGCGCAAGGACCCGCTCTGCCACTTCCTGCGCAAGCAGTGCCACGTCGAGAGCAACCCGCGGCTGATCGACTTCGTCGACTCGATCGGCGAGTTCTGGGCGACGGGCAACCGCGAAACCTTGCGACCCTACCTTCCCCTGCCGCTGTTCGAGCGCCTGGACGCAGAGCGCGACGAGTACCGCGCCCTGCACCAGGTCTTCTCGCGCTTCGCCGGCGCGGAGGGCGTACCCGGCCTCGCCGCGCTCGACCGCGCGGAGCTCGAGCGGCGGCTCTCCGCGCTCGGCGCGGTGGAGCCCGTTGCTGCGGAGAAGTCGCTGCTGCTGGTGCTCCTGAGGCAGCTGCTGGGCCGCAAGTACGAGTTCCGCCACGACGACCTGCTCGAACGCATCGCCGACTTCCGCCGCTTCGACGACGGCCAGATCGACGCGCTTCGCCAGGCGCTCGCAGGCGATCGGCACGAGCAGGCCCTCGGCCTGCTGATCGGGATGCTCGAGCAGCTGAAGCAGATCGTCCTGAGTGGGGAGCGCACCGAGGGCGACGAGTCGATCTACCGCAAGCGCCACATCGCGGCGGGCATCCCCAGCATGTACGGCCGCTACCGCGAGGAGAAGTTCGAAGCGATGGGGCTCTCCTTCCGGATCGAATCGCTGGCGAGCGCGCTCTTCGATCGGATGATGTCGGCGGAGGAGCTCGACTACATCAGCCGCGACGCGCTGCGCGGGACGCTCGACCGGCTGCGGCTGCTGCTGCGGGCCGTCCGGGTGGATGGCTGCCGGGCCCGGGGCCTGGGCGCCGGCATCGCGATGCTCGAGGAGGTGCTCGTCACCCAGGGCGCGAGCGTCGAGCAGTACGTGAACGTGTTCCAGATCATCTCGCGCAGCGTCGAGCAGCTCGTGCGCATCCGCTTCATCGACGTCTACCAGGAGACGCTCGACCGCATCCTGCGGCGCGGGCCCGCGGGCGACGAGGGGGGCGAGAAGGGCGAGCGCCAGGAGCGGGTGCTCAAGGTCTCCGAGGGTCTGCTGCGCGACCTGATCGCCACGAGCTTCGGGCTCCAGGCGCTCGACCGGCTGGTGGCGAGGACGCTTCGCACCCTGGCGCGCGCGAGGGAGGTCTTCGACCGGGAGACGCTGGGTCTGCTCGCGAGCTTCGATGCCGAGCGCTGCTTCGTGCCGATCGACGCCCGGGAGACGCCGCTCGACGGCGTGGTCTTCCTGGGCAACAAGGGCCACCTGATCAAGCGGCTGGCGTGCGACGGACTTCCCGTGCCGCCCGGCTTCATCCTCACCACCGAGCTCTTCCGCTGCTGGCCCGCGATCCGGAGCTGTGACGGGCTGGTGCGCGATCTGCGCGCCCGGATCCGCGCGCAGATCGCCCGGCTCGAGCACGAGACGGCGCTGCGCTTCGGGGACCCGCGGCGGCCGCTCCTGCTCTCGGTTCGCTCGGGATCCGCGATCAGCATGCCCGGCGTGCTGGACACCTTCCTCAACGTGGGCATCAACGACGAGATCGCGGAGGGTCTCGCGGCCCGCTCCGGCAGTCCCTGGGGCGCCTGGGACGCCTATCGGCGCTTCCTGCAGTTCTGGGGCATGGGCCACCACATCGACCGGGACCGCTTCGACGCGCTGATGCGCGCGGTCAAGGCGGAGCTCGGCGTCGAGAAGAAGGCGCAGATCCCGGCGGCGGCGATGAAGGAGGTCGCCCAGCGCTATCGCCGCTTCGTCCTCGAGCATGGCGTGGCGATCGTCGACGATCCCGACGAGCAGCTCGAACGCTGCGTGCAGCTGGTGATCCGGTCCTGGGACTCGGAGAAGGCGCGCGTCTACCGCGCCGAGCTCCAGATCGCAGAGGAGTGGGGCACCGCCGTCGTCGTGCAGAACATGGTCTACGGCAACCTGAACGCGCGATCCGGAACAGGAGTCGTGCTCACCTGCGACCCGCGCCGCCCGTCGGGCGACGTACGGCTCTACGGGGACTTCATCGTGCAGGGACAGGGCGATGACGTGGTGAGCGGGCTCGTCGAGACGCACCCGATCAGCGAGGAGCAGCGCCGCAGCGAGTGGGTCGGAGAGACCTGCTCGCTGGAGAAGGACTTTCCGCGCATCCACCGGGCGCTGCTCGACCACGCGACGGTGCTGATCCGGGACCGGGAGATGTTCCACCAGGAGCTCGAGTTCACGTTCGAGAGCGACGCCCCGTCGGACCTCTACATCCTCCAGACCCGCGATAGGGTGATGGCCGCCATCACCTCCGTCTCCACCTTCGTGCCGAGCGAGTCGCTCGAGCACGCGCGGCTGGCCACGGGGATCGGCGCCGGCGGCGGCGCCCTCTCCGGGCGCCTGGCCCACACGGCGGAGGACGTGGAGCAGCTCAGGCTCCGCTACCCGAGCGAGCCCATCATCTTGGTCCGGCCCGATGCGGTGCCCGACGACATCCCGCTGATCCTACGGGCCGACGGCATGCTGACGTCCCTGGGCGGGGCCACCAGCCACGCCGCGCTGGTGACGCAGCAGCTCGGCCAGACCTGCGTGGTGGGCTGCCGCCAGCTCGTAGTCGACGAGCAGCGGAGCCGCTCGCAGATCGGCGGACGTACGCTCTCGACCGGCGACTTCATCTCGATCAGCGGCATCGACGGGTCGGTCTACCTGGGTCGGCACCCCTGCAGGCAGGTGCGCCGGCGCCGGCTGGCCTGAGCGGCGGCCCGGGTCGAAGCAGCGGATCGAAGCCCCGGAGATCGAAGCGGATGGGACCCTATCTCATGAGACACGATGCAGCGACGGACGAACCGCTCGGGATCAACGGTCTCGGGCGCATCGGCAAGCTCACGGTGTGGCACCACGTGGCCCGGCGCTACTTCCCCCGGCTGGTGGTCAACCTCGGCCGGGAGGTCGGCCGCAACCTCGAGGCCGTGTGCACGGCGATCGAGAAGGACTCGACCTACGGCAGCATGCACCGCTTCCTGTTCGGGGTGAACGCCGACCCGTGCGTGCGCATCGTCGACCGCGAGGAGCGCCTGCTCGAAGTCGCCGGGATCCCGGTCAAGCTGCTCCAGACGGCCCGGAATCCCAGCGACATCGGCTGGCGCCGGCACGGCGTCAGGATCGTGGTGGACGCCACCGGGGCGTTCAACGATCCGACCCGACCCATGGACGATCCCCGCGGCTCGCTGCGGGGCCATCTCGGGGCGGGCGCCGAGCGCGTGCTGCACAGCGCCGCCTTCAAGCTCGAGGACAAGTCGCTCTCCCTGCCCGAGGACGCGACCACGCTGATCTACGGCTGCAACCACGAACAGTTCGACCCGGCGCGCCATCGCATCATCTCGGCGGCCTCCTGCACGACGACTGCGCTGGCCCACATGGTGAAGCCGCTGCTCGATCAGCTCCACGGGTCGGCGATCATGACCGCCTCGATGAGCACCGTGCACGCCGCCACCAACACCCAGAGCGTGCTGGACTCCGTGCCCGCGGCGGGCGCCCGCGACCTGCGCCGTACCCGCAGCGTGCTGGGCAGCATCATCCTCACCACGAGCAACGCCGCGGACGCGCTCGAGCAGGTCATCCCGGAGATCCGCGAGATCGGCTTCATGGCCGACTCCGTGCGGATTCCGATCCCGACGGAGTCGCTGATCATCCTCAACGTCACGTTCCAGTCGCGCATCGGTCCGGACGGTCGCAGCTCGGTGGACAAGCAGGTGATCAACCGAATCTACCGGGAGGCCGCCTCGGGCGGCCAGAAGGGGCTGCTCGTATACAGCGAGGAGCAGAATGTCCCCGCGGACGTGTCGGGGATGCGGGCGGCCGTGGTGATCGAGGCAGTCGAGACCCACACGCGGACGGGTTTCGCCGAGGTGGATCTCGCGCAGGTGCCGGGGGTCGACGCCCGTTCGCTCACGGGCCCGTCCCGCTCCGTGATCCGCGTACCGGTGACCCACGCCAAGGTCTTCGGCTGGTACGACAACGAGTACGGAAGCTACACGAATCTGCTCGGGGATCTCACGGTCCACATCCACGGCGCGTCGGACTGAGCCCGGGTCGGCGCGAAGGGCTTCCTCCGCTTCAGCGGCGCTGCTTGCGGCGGCGCTTGCGGACCGGCGCATCCGCTCCGATCGCGCTCTCGATCCCGGCGCACAGCGTCTCGAGCGCCTGCATGCGCGCGTGGAGCTTGTCCTCCGCGGGCACCAGGTGCCAGGGCGCGATCTCGGTGCTGGTGCGCTCGATCATCTCGCAGGCGGCGGCTTCGTAGGCGAGCCACTTCGCGCGGTTGCGCCAGTCCTCGGGTGTGAGCTTGTAGCGCTTGTGCTCGATGGCGTCGCGCTCCGCGAAGCGCCGCAGCTGCTCTTCGGGGCTGATCTGGAGCCAGAACTTGAAGACCAGGATGCCGGCGTCGTCGAGCTGCTCCTCGAAGGCGCTGATCTCGCCGTAGGCGCGGCGCCAGGCGTCGGGCGCTGCGAAGCCCTCGACGCGCTCCACGAGCACGCGCCCGTACCCGGAGCGATCGTAGATCGTGAACTGCCCGCGGGCGGGAAGGCGCCGCCAGAAGAGCATAAGGTAATTCAGGCTGGCTTCTCGGAACGTCCGAGAAGTAACTCTTATGTCAAATTTCCCGTAGCGGGAAATCCTTGGCCTGCTCGAGCACCCGCGTCGGAACCCACGCTCTCTCACGGCCGGGGCCCTGGGTCACAGTCGCTGAGTGAGGTTGTGGCGTTCGGCCGCACTTCGACTCTGCGCGACCCGGGGAGTGGAACCGGGGAACCGCTCGGGAGAGAAAGAGTTCGCTGCTCTCGGCGGATTCCGGCATGCCGGTTGCACCAGAAGACCAGTGGCTTTCGCCGGGCCTGCCACCGTTCGCTTCGAGCGGGCTCGGGTGGAACGAAGCGATGAACGCAGAAGCCGTGACAGAGGTGGGAGCGAGACGGCGCCACGGGGCGTGGCGAGCATTGGCGTCGCTGCTCGCGCTTGCGGGATGCGAGGCGCCGGCCCCTCCGGAGACCAACGGCGAGACGGCGGCACCGGCGTTCGAGGTGCGGCAGCTCGTCTTCTCGATCGATCCGAGCGAGGTCGTAACCGTCGGCGACGAGCTGCTGGCGGAGGGCAGGAGACTCTACGGGCGCCGCTGCGCTTCGTGTCACGGAACACGGGGTCGAGGAGACGGGCCCGCTGCGTACCTGCTCTATCCGAAGCCGCGGAACTTCCACCGGGGACCGTTCCGGTTCGGGTCCTCATGGGGGGGAGAGCCTACCGACGAGGATCTCTTCCGCGTGATCTCTCGGGGCATCCCAGGCTCTGCCATGCCGTCGTGGGCACACTTGACGGAGCGCAAGCGCTGGGCGCTGGTGCACTACGTCAAGTCGTTCAGCCAATATCCCATCGAGCTGGCGGACGAGGAGACCGTGGAGCGCGGCGAGGGTCGCATCGGGGTTCCCGTCGAGCCGGCCAACACCGCCGACAGCATCGCCCGCGGCGCTGCGCTCTTCCGTGAGGCCTGCGTCAAGTGCCACGGACCGACTGGGAAGGGCGACGGCAAGTCGGCCTTCACGCTGGAGGACGACGACGGGGTCCCGATCCGGCCCCGCGACCTGACCACCGGGGTCTTCAAGGGTCCGCGCACGCCTGCCGACCTCTATCGCCGCATCATCGGCGGCATCCCAGGCACCCCGATGCCCGATCATGGCGACACGTACTTCGGCGACGACGCGTGGCACCTCGTCCACTTCGTCATGTCGCTGTCCAGCGACGTGCTGCGCGAGCGCGCCGAAATGAAGCGTTACTGCATTCCCGTCGTGCGAGTGGAGCACCTGCCCGACCACCCTGACGCCGGCACCTGGACGCGCATCCCGAGTGTGGACTTGCACCTCATGCCCCTGTGGTGGCGCTACAACCGGCCCGAGTACGTCACCGTGCGCGCCGCTCACGACGGAAAAGAGCTGGCGCTCCAACTCGTGTGGGCCGACGACACCACCGACGACCTCGTGATCCGACCGCAGGACTTTCGTGATGCGGCGGCCGTGGAGCTCGCGCCGTTCGACAGCGATCCCCCGTTTTTCGCCATGGGCGAGACCGGGCGCTTCGTGAACATCTGGATGTGGAAGGCGGAGCGCCAGGCGGACCTCAAGGGCTACAACGACTTAGAGGCGCAGTACCCGAACATCGGCATCGATTCCTACCCCAACCTGCAGAACTCCCCCTACGAGCAACCCATGCGTCACGCGCTCACGCTGGAGTCGGATCGCGCCTTCATCACCGCGTGGGGTGCGGGGAACATCGTCGCCGATCCGACGCGTCGCAGCGCCGGGGAGGATCTGGCCGCGCAGGGCTTCGGCACGTTGAAAGCGCGCGACACCCAGCAGGTACGCATCGATCACGCCATTCACAGTCAGGGCACGTACCGGGTCACGTTCCGTCGCAGCCTGAATGGAGAAGGTGAGCACAGCGTGGACATGAATCCCGGCAGCACCGTGCTGGCGGCGTTCGCGATCTGGAACGGCGACGCCGGCGATCGGGACGGGAAGAAGTCGGTGAGCATCTGGCAGGAGCTGGCAATCCAACCGTGAAGTCGACCGGGAGGCGAGACCGTGTCCATTGACGGCCATCGTGGCGTAACGCGGCGAACTTTCCTGACGTGGTTCGGGGTGGGCACTTCGGTCGCCGGTCTCGGGCTCCCGCTGAAGGTCCTGGCCGCTGCCGATCCCGACGAGAACCCGCTCGGCGGCAGCGTCGCTCGCAACTGGGAGGAGATCTATCGGGACCAGTACCGCTACGACCGCCAGTTCGACTGGGTGTGCTCGCCAAACGACACCCATGCGTGCCGGATCCGCGCCTACGTGCGCAACGACATCGTCACGCGCCTCGGGGCGACGTACGACTATCAGACCTACTCGGATCTCGACGGCAACCACGCCACCCACAACTGGAACCCGCGCCAGTGCGCAAAGGGCTACACCTTCCATCGCGTGCTCTACGGGCCCTACCGCCTGCGGCATCCCATCGTCCGCAAGGGCTGGAAGGCGTGGGCGGATGCCGGATTCCCGGAGCTCACCCCGGAGCTGCGCGACCGATACCGCTTCACCAGCCGCGGCGACGACGAGTTCATCCAGATCTCCTGGGACGATGCGTTCCGCAACATCGCGCGCTGCCTGATCAGCATCGCGGAACGCTACAGCGACGAGGAGGGCGCGAAGCGGCTCATCGCGCAGGGCTACCAGCCGGAGATGGTGGAGGAGATGGGCGGCGCCGGGACCCGCACCATCAAGATGCGCGGCGGCATGGGACTGCTCGGCGTCATGGGCAAGTACGGCATGTACCGTCTCAACAACTCGATGGGGCTCGTCGATACGCACGTCCGCGGTGTGTCGAAGGAGGACGCCCGGGGCGGACGGAACTTCTCCAACTACACCTGGCACGGCGACCAGGCGCCGGGGCACCCCTGGGTGCACGGCCTGCAGACGTCGGACTGCGACTTCAACGATCTGCGCAGCTCCAAGCTCATCATCATGGATGGCAAGAACCTGGTGGAGAACAAGCTTCCGGACTCCCACTGGTTCATCGAATGCATGGAGCGGGGCGCGAAGATCGTCGTCATCGCCCCCGAGTACGGGCCGCCGGCGACGAAGGCCGACTACTGGATCCCCATCCGGCCGGCCACCGACGCGGCGCTCTTCCTCGGCATCACCCGGCTGCTCATGGAACGAGGGCAGTACGACGAGACCTTCGTCAAGCGCTTCACCGACTTCCCGCTGCTCGTGCGCAAGGACAACCTCAAGCGCCTGCGAGCCGCCGAGGTCTTCCCGGACTACGAGAGCGTCCTCGACCCCAACGGAAAGTCGATGAGGGTGCAGGGGCTGACGCCCGAGCAGCACGCCCGTCTGGGCGACTTCGTGGTCTGGGACGAGAACGTGGTCTGGGACGGGAAGACGGGCGGTCCGCGGGCCGTCACCCGCGACCAGGTCGGCCGGGCGATGGAGAACGACGGCATCGCGCCGCAGCTCGATGGCGAGTTCGAGGTCGAGCTGAAGGATGGCAGCAAGGTGGCCGTGGCCACGCTGTGGCGCCTCTACCAGACGCACCTGCGCGACTACGACCTCGACTCGGTCGTCGAGATCACCCGCTCTCCGCGCGACCTCATCCTGCGTCTGACCGAGGACATCGCGACGATCAAGCCCGTGGCGATCCACCAGGGCGAGGGGATCAACCACTGGTTCCACGCCACCGAGATGAACCGCGCGAAGTACCTGCCGCTGATGCTCACCGGCAACATCGGCGAGCGCGGCGCCGGCGGCATGACCTGGGCCGGCAACTACAAGGCGGCGATCTTCCAGGGATCGCGGTGGACCGGGCCGGGTCTCAAGGGCTGGGTGGACGAGGACCCGTTCGACCCCGAGCTCGATCCGAGCGCGGATGGCAAGGACATCCGGGTCCGGGGCACCTGCAAGGACGAGGAGCCCGCGTATTGGAATCACGGCGACAAGGCGCTGATCGTCGACACGCCGCGCTACGGCCGCAAGAACTTCACCGGCAAGACCCACATGCCCACGCCGACCAAGGCGATCATCTTCAACAACGTGAACCTCCTCAACAACGCCAAGTGGGCGTACGAGATGATCAAGAACGTCAACCCGATGGTGGAGATGCTGGTGTCCTTCGATATCCAGATGACCGCCTCCATCGAGTACGCGGACCTGGGCCTTCCGGCCAACAGCTGGCTGGAGTTCGAGGGCCTGGAGGTCACCGCGAGCTGCTCAAACCCGTTCCTCCAGATCTGGAAGGGTGGCATCCCGCCGGTGTTCGACAGCAAGGACGACCTGCAGATCCTGGCCGGCATCGCGCGCGCCCTGGGCGACGAGCTCGACGACAAACGCTTTGCGGACTACTTCCGCTTCGCTGAGCCCGACCAGCGCCACGTCTACATCCAGCGCCTGCTCGACAGCTGCACCACTACCCGCGGCTACCGTCTCGAGGACATCATGGCCGGCAAGTACGGCCCGCCGGGCGGCGCGCTGGTGCTCTTCCGGACCTACCCGCGCGTGCCCTTCTGGGAGCAGGTCCACGAAGACGAGCCGTTCCACACCGACACGGGCCGGATGCACGCCTACTCCGATCTCGAGGAGGCCATCGAGTACGGCGAGAACTTCATCGTCCACCGCGAGGCCGTGGAGGGGACGCCGTACCTGCCCAACGTGATCGTGAGCTCGAATCCGTTCGTCCGCCCCGACGACTACGGGATCCCGCTCGAGGCGGAGCACTGGGACGACCGCACGGTGCGGAACGCGAAGATGCCGTGGGACGAGGTCAAGAAGACCGCCAATTTCCTGTGGGTCAAGGGCTACCAGTTCTACTGCCTGACGCCGAAGACCCGCCACCGGGTCCACAGCGGCTGGTCGAACGTGGACTGGCACATGCTGTACGACTCCAACTTCGGTGACCCGTACCGGCTGGACAAGCGGGCCCCATGCGTCGGCGAGCACCAGCTCCACGTGAACCCTCAGGCAGCGAAGGACCTCGGCATCAACGACGGCGACTATGTGTACGTCGACGCCAACCCCGCCGACCGGCCCTACATCGGCGCCAAGCCCGACGATTTCTTCTACCGCGTGGCGCGCTGCATGCTGCGTGTCAAGTACAATCACGCCTACCCGTACAACATCGTGATGATGAAGCACGCACCCTTCATCGCGACCGAGAAGAGCGTGCGGGCGCACGAAAGCCGACCCGACGGTCGCGCGCTGTCGGCGAACACGGGATACCAGGCCAACCTCCGCTACGGCTCCCAGCAGTCGATCACCCGCAACTGGCACATGCCGATGCACCAGACGGACACCCTGTTCCACAAGAAGAAGGTGTACATGGGCTTCCTCTTCGGTGGCGAAGCGGACAACCACGCCATCAACACCGTCCCGAAGGAAACGCTGGTCCGGATCACCAAGGCGGAGGACGGCGGGATGGGTGGCGTCGGCCGCTGGAAGCCGGCCACGACCGGCTACACGCCGGAGAACGAGAACGACTTCATGCGGCGCTACCTCGCCGGTGAACTGGTCAAGACGAGGAAGGGCTGATCATGCCGTATGGACGACCGGATCCGTCTGATCCGAATATCCTCGTCGGGGTGCGCCTGCCCGCCGATGAGGATGGCCTCGTCGAGATGGCCTACACCTTTGCAGAGGAGTTCGCGGCCCTGGGACACGGCGAGGACCGCATCCTGCGCATGTTCCACAACCCCCGTTTCGGCGGTCCGCACGCAGCCTATCGCGCACTCGGAGAAGAGGTCGTCCGCGGCATCGTGGCCGAGTGCACGCGCGTCTTCGGGCGCAATCGGCTCGTGGTGCGGGACGCCGAACCCATCAAGAACGGCGAGCGGCTCGGCTCGCGGCGGGAGGAGTGAACGATGGCCGAGGTACACAACTGGCAGCTCGGTCGTGGCATGTCGTACCCCTACGAGGCGGCGTACCCGAAGCGGCAGTTCGCCTTCGTGTTCAACATCAACCGCTGCATCGCGTGTCAGACCTGCACCATGGCGTGCAAGTCCACCTGGACCTTCAGCAAGGGCCAGGAGCACATGTGGTGGGCCAACGTGGAGACGAAGCCGTACGGCGGCTACCCGCAGTCGTGGGACATCAAGACGCTGCGACTCCTCGAAGAGGCAGACCCCGACGGCCAGCAGTGGCGGGGCGACGCCGACGGCCGCAGCGCGCCGTACGGGCAGTTCGGGGGCAAGAGCATCTTCGAGGCGCAGCTTCCCGAGAAGGCGGCGGAAAGCCAGCGCGTGCTCGGCTACCTGCCCACGGACGAGGAATGGAACTCCCCGAACATCTGGGAGGACAACGCCGTCGGGCCGAAAGGCAAGCGCGACGCGCTGCATCCCACGGGTGTGGAGCTGCCCACGCACGACACCTGGTTCTTCTACCTGGCCCGCATCTGCAACCACTGCAGCTATCCGGCGTGCCTCGCGGCCTGCCCTCGCAAGGCCATCTACAAGCGGCCCGAGGACGGGGTCGTCCTGATCGACCAGAAGCAGTGCCGCGGCTATCGCAAGTGCGTCGAGGCCTGCCCCTACAAGAAGTCGATGTATCGCGGCAACGTCCGCGTCTCCGAGAAGTGCATCGCCTGCTACCCGAGGCTGGAGGGGAAGGATCCGGAGAGGCCTGGTGAGCCCATGGAAACCCGCTGCATGGCGGCGTGCATCGGGCAGCTCCGCATGCAGGGGCTGGTGGAGATCGAAGCGGACGGCACCTGGAAGGAGGACCGCTACAACCCGCTCTACTACCTGGTCCACGTGGCGAAGGTGGCCCTTCCCCTCTATCCGCAGTTTGGCACGCAGCCCAACGGCTACTACATCCCGCCGCGCTGGGCGCCGCGCCCCTACCTGAGGCAGATGTTCGGACCCGGGGTCGACGACGCGATCGAGCGCTACATCCATCCGGACCGCGAGCTGCTGGGGGTCCTTCAGCTCTTCCGACGCGACAACCGGATCATCTATCGCTATGCGCTCGAGGACGGGGAGGAGATCTACCGAACCACCTATCGCGGCAAGCAGCACGTCGTCTACGACGACACCGTGATCGCCTTGGGTCGGGACGGGAAAGAGCTGTTCCGCACCACCGTCGAGGAGCCATTCCATGTCCGTTCGGACCGACACGCAAACTCGATTTAGCACCGACGCTGACGTCGACCTGGCGTTGTGCCGCAGCGCCGGCTACGTCGCTCTGGCCTGTGGGTTCGCGCCCGTCGATGAGGAGGTGCACCGGCGGGTGGCGAGCGCGGAGGGAGTGGACGCGCTCCAGCGCGCGCTCGACCATCTCGGCGTCGAGGCGACGTTCGCGCCGGCCGCCTGCACGCTGGAGGAGCTGGCGACCCGCCACCTGCAGATCTTCGGCCACACGGTCCGCGGCGAAGTGACGCCCTACGAGACGGAGTTCGGCGCCGCCAGCCTCTTCCGACAGCCGCGGGAAATGCAGGATCTCGCCGGCTTCTTCGAGGCATTCGGCCTCAAGCTGCCGCCCGATCGGCACGAACGCATCGATCACGTGCGCTGCGAGTGCGAGTTCATGGCGTTCCTCGCCCGCAAGGAGGCGTACTGTCACACCCATCGGGACGGCGAGACGGCGAGCCGGGTCGAGGAGGCGGCGCGCCTGTTCCTGCGCGACCACCTGGGCCGCTTCGCGCCGGCGCTGGGCGCCCGAATGGAGCGGGCCGACGGCGACGGGTTCTACGGAGCCCTCGGCGACGTCCTGCGTCGCTTCGTGGAGTGGGACTGCGCTCGCGTTGGGGTCGAGCCTGGACCCGAGGAGCTGCGACTGCGGGTCGCGATCGAGGGCGACGTGCCGGCCGCGTGCGCGGACTGCCCGGGCGCGCCCGAGCCGTGAAGGTCGATCTGGAGCTGTCGCTCGTCGAGGAAGCAGTGTGGCTGGCGTTTCGCGACGAGGCGACCGACGACTTCCACTCGCAACGCGAAGCCCTCTACGAGATCGCGGATCCGGAGGATCGCGAGCGCGCCTTCTCGCAGCTGTCCCTCGCCTGGTTCGAGCGGCTCGGGCTGCGACGGCGGATGGAGACGGCGTTCGCCGAGCGCCCGCGGATCGCTGCTGTGGTGGGGCTGTGCACGGTGTCGCGGGCCACGCGTCCGCGAGAGGAAGGAGCGGAGCTGTACGTTCGGACCCATTCGGGGAAGACTCCCGGACCGGAGGACCGACGACTGCACATCCGCCTGCGACCCGAGACGCTCGTCGACTCGCTGGCGGCGCAGTCGCTCCTGCGAAGCGAGTTGCTCCACGTGGCGGACATGCTCGATCCGACGTTCAGCTACGAACCGCGCCTGCCCCCGTCCGACGCCGGGCCAACCCATGATCGCCTCCTGCTCGAGCGCTACGGCGCCCTGTGGTCGACGAACGTCGCGGGCAGGCTCGTGCGGTCGGGGATGTTGCCGCCGACCGCGCGGGGCCCCGCGTTCTCACGTTTTGCGGGCGCGTTCCCGGCCCTCGTCGGGACGGAAGCGGTCTTCGAGCGCTTCTTCAGCGAGGAACGACCCACTCACACCGAGCTGGTCCAGTTCGCCCTGGCGCCCGACACGGGGACCGGCGCTCAGTCCGGGACGTGGCGATGCCCGCTGTGCGGGTTTCCAGTTCAGGACTCGCATGGCGTCGTCGGCGACGCGCTCGCCATGCGCATCCGGCGGGACTTCCCCAGCTGGCAGCCCGAAGCGGGCGTCTGTCTCCGATGCCGCGAGCTGTATGAACCGGCGGCTCTAGCGCAGCTCAGATGAAACCCTGGCGCCGGGTGCTTTCTACATCCCGAAGAAATCCTTGGCCTGCTCGAGCACCCGCGCATCGATCTGCGCCAACCCCAGGTCCTTCGCGAACTTCTCGATCCCGGTCTTGGCCATCGGGCGGGCGAACTCGGGAGGACGTGGAGCGCGCGCTCGTGACGGGCCGGATCGACCCCGGCTCGCTAACCCAGGACGTGCAAACGGGTGCGCACCCCACGGCCGAGAAATCAGATGATGAGTGCCTCGGGAGCCAGAACGGAACGGCCACATTGTTCTTCACGGCACCAGCCGACGTCGCGCGGCTCTTCAAGGCGGTCCTGGCGACTGTGCAGCGGCGGATCGAGCGACGGAACGGTCGCACGGCGAGCGAGAGCACCGCGTGTGCGATGGCTGGCGCTGCACGGTCGCGCGGAACCTTCGCGTTCGGCAACGACCACATCCGGTTCCGCTCGGCCCGCGGCCCGGACGACCCCTGGAATCGGACGGCGCTGTGCGCGGCGCACCATCAGCGCTGCGTGCACGAGGGGATCGGGCGCATCCGGATCCGCGGGCGCGCGCCCGACGGGCTCCGCTTCGAGCTTCCGCTCGTGACCTACGGGCCGGGCGAGCGAATTCTCCGCTGAGCGCGGGTCGCTCCAACTCCCTACGCGAGCAGCCCGTCGACCATCTTCTGGAAGTCGGCCTTCGGGCGGGCGCCCTGGATCTGCTGCACCACCTGGCCGTTCTTGAACGCGAGGATGGTCGGAATCGCGCGGATCCCGTATTGGCCGGGCGTGTTCGGGCTCTTGTCGATGTCCATCTTCACGATCTTCACGCGGTCACCGTACTCGGCAGCCAGCTCGGAGATGATCGGCGCGATCTGACGGCACGGCCCGCACCACTCGGCCCAGAAATCGATGATCGCCGGCTTGTCGGCCTTGAGCACCTCGGCCTCGAAGTTCTGGTCGGTGATCTCTTGTACTTGCGCCATGTTGCAGTCGCTCCTTGTGAGGCCACGGCGCTCGGGGCGCGCCGTTCGGTGGCGGATCGGATGCCGGGTTCCCGCCGAGGGTTACTGGCGCCCGACGCTAGCGCGATGCCCGCGCGTGTGGAACGGTTTCCGGGGCGGGGAGTAGACGACCCATGGGCGAGCGGGAAGAGCGGGATGAACGCCTCGCGCGGGTCCGCGCCGCCTTCGAGGACAGCATCGCGACCAAGCGCGCGACGCTCGAGGCCAGCGCCGGCGCGATCGCCCGGGCCGCGGATCGCATCATCGATTGTCTGCGCGCCGACCGCAAGCTGCTCGCGTTCGGCAACGGCGGCTCGGCCTCGGACGCCCAGCACCTGTGCGCCGAGCTGGCGGGGCGCTACGTGCGCGAGCGGCCGGGCCTGCCGGCGATCGCGCTGACGGCGAACTCCTCGGAGCTCACGGCGATCGGCAACGACTACGGCTTCGATCGCGTCTTCGCTCGCCTCGTCGAAGCGCACGGCCGCCCCGGAGACGTTGCCGTCGCGATCTCCACTTCCGGCAATTCGCCCAACGTGCTCGAAGCCGTTCGGGTCGCGCGCGAGCGCGGCCTCGCGACGATCGCCCTGATCGGGAAAGGAGGCGGCAAGCTGGCCGGTCGAGTGGACGTGCCGATCGTCGTCGCTTCGGACCGCACGCCGCGCATCCAGGAGACGCACATCGCGATCATCCACGTGCTGTGCGAGCTGGTCGACGAGTCTCTGTTCCCGGATCCGGAGCAGCAGTGAGCGGGCGCGTGACGCTTCTGGAAGGGGACGTCACCCTGCAGGCGGTGGATGCGATCGTCAACGCGGCCAACAGCGCGCTCCAGCTCGGAGCCGGGGTAGCCGGCGCGATCCGTGACCGGGGCGGACCCTCGATTCAAGAGGAGTGCGACGCGATCGGTGCGATCGAGGTGGGCGAAGCGGCGGTGACCGGCGCCGGCGATCTGCCGGCTCGCTTCGTGATCCACGCCGCGGGGATGCCGCCGCACGGCCGGGCCGATGAAGACTCGGTGCGCCGGGCCGCTCGGAGCAGCCTCGCACTCGCGAACGAGCGCGGGCTCCGCACGATCGCGATTCCCGCGATCGGGGCCGGCATTGGCGGCTTCTCGCCGCAGCGCTGCGCGGAGGTGCTCCTCGAGGAGGCGCGCGCTCACCTGGCGAGCGAGACCAGCCTGGTGGAGATCCGCTTCGTGCTGCTGGGCGAACCGATGTACCGGGTCTTCGAGAGCGCCAACGATGCGATCGCCGTGCGCGAGCAGATCGCTCGCATGCGGCGCCGGTGAGCCGT
>Ga0184637_10000619_pt1 | contig 26100 bp, 14 predicted proteins | sample PLM3_127_b2_FD_133143 | JGI IMG/M metagenome (GOLD analysis project Ga0184637, IMG submission 133143) | Groundwater sediment microbial communities from an aquifer in East River, Colorado, USA - PLM3_127_b2 | ecosystem: Environmental > Terrestrial > Soil > Riparian zone | place: USA: East River... | reverse complement strand
GGTGGTCTTCGAAACGACGGGGGTCATCAAAAAATAGCCTTCGACTCCCTCCACGACCACCAGATAGCGATCCGCCGACACCGCGGGGAGGCGCGTCAGAGCGCCGCTCGGCCATCGGATGCGTATTTCCTCCGCGACCTCGGCCGACCCCAGCCCGAAAATGAGCCTCGGATCGTTCGAGGAAAGAACGCTTCCCGAGGCGTGGGCCTCTTTCACCTGCTCGCGGCCTCGCGATAAGACACGGACGGAGGCACCGGCGGCGTCGCGGTTACTCGTCCTCCCAACGAGCACGAGCCCCACGAAGTGGGCGCCTTCCGAGAGATCGTTTCTCAGCAGCGTGGGCCGATCGTCGATGGCGCTCACGACGACGTCCGGGTCGCCGTCATCGTCCAGATCCCCGAACGCCGCGCCGCGATTCGATTTCAGTCCATCGGACGAGTCAGCTCCCACCTCAGCCTCGACGAAGTTCCCCTGTCCGTCGTTGAGGAACACCTGGTTTCGCTCCCGGTAGCTCGTGGTCGCGTCCACGCCTTCGACGTTCGGGTAGACGTGGCCGTTCGCGACGAAGAGGTCTTCGTCCCCGTCGTTGTCGAGATCGACGAAGCGGGTCCCCCAGCCGAGTTGCCCGAGGCTCGGGGTCGATAGACCGGCTTCCTCCGTGGCGTCGGTGAAAAGCCCGCCCTCGGAACCGAGGTAGAGAGTGTTGGTCTCGTGAGAGAAGTTGGTGACGAAGATATCGAGATGGCCGTCCCCATTCGCGTCTCCGAAGTCCACCCCCATCCCCGCCTGCGTCGCCCCCGACCCGCTATAGGCCGCGCCCGAGAGGAGGCCGACCTCCTCGAATCGCCCGCTTGCGTCGTTGCGAAACAGATAATTGGGATCCGTGTCGTTGGCAACGTACAGATCCAGATCGCCGTCGTCGTCGTAGTCGGAGCTCACGACGCCGATGCCGTAGAAGCGATTCCGGTCTTCGAGCCCGCTCTCCTTCGTCGCTTCGACGAACTTCAGCCCGTCGTTTCGATAGAAGACGTCTTTCTGCCCCTCGAGACCTCGCGGACCGCACATTACCGCCATTCCGAGCCACTGGCACGTGGGCTCGGAGCCCGGTTCCGGAAACGCCTGATCGGGAGCGACGTAGTTAGCTACGTAAAGATCGAGGTCGCCGTCTCCCTCGGCGTCGAAGAAGGCGGCGCTCGCCCCGAACCCCTCGTGTCCCACATCCATGACGGCGGTTCGGTCTTCGAAGGTGCCGTCCCCGCGATTGCGGTAGAGGACGTTCGCTCCGATTCGGGTGACGTAGAGATCCACGAGCCCGTCGTTGTCGAAGTCGGCCGCTGCGCACCCGATGCTCCAACCCGCTGCCGAGACTCCCGCGGAGTCGGTGACGTCCTGGAAGCGGAAGCCCCCCTGGTTGCGGTACAGGTGATTCGTATTCTTTCGGACGAAATACGCATCGAGGTCGGAATCGCCGTCATAGTCGAAGAGCGCAACCCCTCCTCCCAGGGAGCTCAAGATAACGCGTTTTTCGGGGTCGCCGCTTTCGTGAACGAAGTCGATTCCCGACTCGGCGCGCACATCCACGAGCTGAGGGGGCTCGGCGGCGCCGGCCAGGGCGAAGAACATGCGGAATGGTAACACCGTGTTACGGTGCCGTTAGCGCCCTAACACCTTGACAGGCGGCCACCCCTATGGATAAGCTCCCCTCCGAATTGCGGGATTCCTCCGCTCAAAATTTCAGGGGGTCATATGCTCAATAAATCGTGGCTCGCGGTGATGTGCGTGCTCGCCCTCTTCGCGACGCCTCTGTTCTCTCAACAGCTCGGCACAGGAGCGATCGACGGACGAATGGTCGACGCGACCGGCGCCGTCCTTCCCGGGGTCACCGTCACTCTGACGAACGCGGAAACCGGACTCGCTCGCACCGTGGTGACGGACGGGAACGGCCGCTTCCGGGTTCCTCTTCTTCCCGTCGGCCGGTATGTGCTAACCACGGAGCTCGCGGGATTCCAGTCGCTTAGGCGGGACGGCCTCGTGCTCAACGTGGGTCAACAGCAGAGCCTCGGAGACGTGACCGTCGAAGTCGCGACCGTCGAAGAAGTCGTCACCGTGACCGCGGAGTCGCCCCTCATCGAGGTCTCGCGCTCCGTCACCGCGGCCACTTTCGATTCGAGGGAGATCGAGAACCTCCCCATCTCCGGACGCGACTACAAGAACTTCGCGCTCAACACGCCGAACGTGGTGCTGGCCGGCCCCGCTAGCGGACGGACCACGATCAACATGGGCGGCATGAAGGGGATCGACACCAACATCACCGTGGACGGCGCCGACTTCAACAACACGTTCTTCGGCTCGGCCACGGGCCAGCCCGAGGTTCCGTACTTCGTCGTGTCCCAGGAGGCGGTACAGGAGTTCCAGGTTCTCGCCAACGGCTACTCATCGGAGTTCGGACGCTCCGGAGGGGGCTTTCTGAACGTGGTGACCAAGTCCGGGACCAACGACGTCCGGGGGAGCGCTTTCTTTTTCGGACGGAACGAGGCTCTTCGCTCGACGCTGCAAGATGGCAACGGGAACGACCTGAACAACGCAGAGTTCTCGCAGCAACAGTTCGGCGGCAGCATCGGCGGGCCCATTATCAAGGATAAGGTGCACTTCTTCTTCGCCGTCGACCGGCAGGGCTTCGACCGGCCCGTCGCCATTCGTTTCAACCGGAACGTCGCCGGAGTCTGCAACACCCAGATCTACGGCCAGACCATCGGCGGAGTGGACTGTCTCTCCGACGAGGAGGGCGACACCGCGGAGCTTCTCGACAACACCGCGATCCTCGGGAAGGTGGACGTTCAGCTCTCGAACACCAATACGCTTTCGATTCGCTACAACTTCAGCGACTTCACCGGGGAGAACTTCTTCTCGACCGCGGGAGGAGTCGCTGGAACGGTTCAGGCGGCGGCGGAGAACGGCACAAACCTCGAGGCCAATACTTCGCACTCCATCGTCGTCAGTAACACCACCCTCATCGGGACCGACAAGTTCAACGAGCTCCGCTTCCAGTATTCCTTCGAGCAGAGGCCCCGTCTCGGCCAGAGCGATGACCTTCCCACCATCGTCATCAACGACACCGGAAGGTTCGGCAAACAGTGGTTCCTCCCCATCACCTCGGATCACAAGCGCATCCAGCTCACCGACAATTTCACCTATCTCTTCGGCGACCACGATCTGAAGATGGGCGGCGATCTGAACATCACCGACACCAGCCAGGCGTTCTACGGCTGGGGCGGCGGCTACTACGGCTTCAACACCCTCGAGGACTACGTCGGGGGACGACCTGCGCAGTTCACCCAGCGCCTCGGCCTGAACGGCTTCACTACCCCGGAGTCCGGAACCATCGGCATCGGGCAGGAAGAGCTCGCGCTCTACATCAACGACACCTGGAGACCGAAGCCGGGTATGACCCTCAATCTGGGCGTTCGCTGGGAGGGCCAGTGGAACCCCACCGCCCCCGAGCAGACCGACGGGAAACAGTCGAGGAATCCAGCAAACCCGGGACTGGACAGCATCGGTCTCGTGCAGGGCGAGATTCCGGACGACTTGAACAACATCGCGCCGCGTTTCGGCTTCGCCTGGGATCCGAACAATGACGGGAGGACCGTCATCCGAGGCGGCGCCGGAGTCTTCTACTCCCGCGCGAACCTGCTGTTGATGGCGAACTCCTTCACCGCGAATGGATATCGCCAGGCCCTGTTCTTCCTGTTCGGAAACCAGATTCCGCCGTTCCCCTTCGTTTTTCCGGAGTCGGGTCTTCCGCCCGATAGTCCCCTCAACAGCCGGCTCCCCCTCTCGGACATCGCGTTCTTCGACGACAATTTTCAGAACGCGCGCACCTCGCGGGCCAACTTCGGAATCGAGCACGAGGTCCTTGCCAACTTCTCCGTCGGCGCCGACTACGTCTTCGCCGACACCGTCAACGACCACCGGCGGGTGAACCGGAACATTCCGCAGCCGCCGATCGGGTTCGACGCCTTCGGCCGGGGCCTCTACGACGGAAGGCGAATCGACTCCGCCTACAACCAGTTCCAGGTGGAAGAGTCGACGGCCGGGCGGCGATACAACGCGGCGACGTTCTCGCTGCGGAAACGCCTCTCGAACCGCTACCAGTTCCAGGCGTTTTACACGCTCTCCAGCCTCAAGACCGACGACGACAACGAGCGCGACTCGAGCGGATTCCGCAATACCCAGCCCGAGAACCTCGATGTCGATTGGGCGGATAGCGAGAACGACCTGAGGCATCGGTTCGTGGCGAGCGCGGTGTTCGAGCTCCCGCTCGATTTCGTCTTCTCGACGCTCCTCCAGACGAACACCGGACGCCCCTACAACGTTCTCTCGGGCCGCGACAGCAACGGCGATCGCAACACGAACGACTACGCTGTGGTCGACGACACGAACCGAGCGCGAGCGGACGCCGCCGGGCAGGATCTAGCGGACGGTCTTCAGCCCCGGAGCGCGGCGCGCCAGCCGAGCGCGTTCTTGATGGACATTCGGTTCAGCAAGGTCTTCGACTTCGGCAGTCCCGGCAACCTCGAGCTTCTCTTCGAGATGTTCAACGTGTTCAACAACGCCAACCGGCTCACCAGCAACCAGAGCATCGGCTCACCGAACTTCGGCTTCCTCAACATCGTGGGAGAGCCGCGACAGGTGCAGATCGGTGTGAGGTACCGCTGGTAGCGTAGACTTCTTGCCTGATTCCGGCCGGGCCTCTCGTCGAGGCCCGGCCGTTCTCGTTTTCGGGACCGCGCTTCTCGCGTACTCGGGGAACCTCGGAAACGGTTTCGTGTACGACGACCGCTTCGTCATCGAGAAGAATCCCGTAATCCAGAGCCTCGACTGGCGGGGGCTTCTGACGACGAGCTACTGGGGCGAGATCGTCGACGCCGGCCTCTATCGCCCGCTCACTCTTCTGAGCTTCGGTCTGAACCGTTCCCTCGGCGCTTCCGCCTTCGGGTTTCACCTCACGAACGATCTCTTGCACGGGGTTGCCGCAGTCTTCGCCCTCCTCGTCGCCCGCGCCCTGGGTCTTACGAGCGCCGGGGCTCTCGCGGCGGGACTTCTCTTCGCTCTCCACCCGGCCCAGAGCGAGGCGGTGAACGCCATCGTCGGGCGGGCCGAGATCCTGGCCTTCGCCTTCACTCTCGCCTCGTTTCTGCTGTTCGTGCGGAAGGGCAGCCCTTTTCTCGTGGGGGCGGCGTTTCTTTGCGCCCTCCTTTCGAAAGAGAGCGCCGCCTTCGCGCTCCCCTTGTTCGTGCTCCATCGGCGAGACGGGGTGCGCATTCTGGCGCTCGGCGCCGCGGTCGTTGCCGGCGCCGTCCTCCGGATCGCCGTCCTCGGGGGACTCGGGGTCTCTGGCCGCGAGATCGGATTTCTCGACAACCCTCTCGCCCATTCCGGGCTCGCCACGCGTCTCATTTCGGCTCCCGTTCTCCTGCTCCACTACGTTCGGCTGGTCCTCTGGCCCCGGTCTCTTTCCGCCGACTACTCCTTCGATCAGATCCCGATTCCCGAGAGCGCGGGCGACCTCCGCGTCCTCCTTGGCGCCGTCGTCCTCACGCTTCTCCTCTATGTCACGGGGCGCGGTGGGAAGTTCGGGATCTCTGCCTTCGCGTTCGTCGTTCCCCTCGTCGGCTCTCTTCATCTCCTGTTCCCCTTGGGAACGATCTTCGCCGAGCGGCTCCTGTATCTTCCGATGCTGGGGGTCGCGCTCGCCTTCGGCCTCGCGATCGAAGAGCTCGGGAACCGGCGCCGGTGGTTCTCCGCGGTCGTTGCGGTGGCCGTCCTCGGAGCTTGCGCGGTGCGCGTATGGACCCGAATCCCCGACTGGCGGGACAACGAAACGCTCTTTCGAAGAACTGTCGAAACGTCGCCCGCGAGCGCCCGAAGCCACTTCCTCCTGGGGGCCGATCTCCTCGAGCAGAAGCGCTTCGCCGAGTCGGCGGAGTCGTTCGAGACCGGGCTCGAGATCTATCCAGCGCATTTCGGAGCCCGGATGAGCCTCGGCGAGGCGCTCCTCGCGGCGGACGATGCGGGCGGGGCCGAGCGAGCGTTCGAGAAGGCTCTCGAGCTCGAGCCGGCCTCGGAGGGCGCCCGCAGCGCCGCGGTCGAAGCCGCCCTCGCTCTCGGACGAGAGAAAGCCCGCGCCCTCGACTTCGCCGCGGCGAGAGAGATCTTCGAGCGGGCGATCGCACTCGATGAGAACGAGCCCTCCGCGTGGAATTATCTCGGCCTCGTTTCGGAGCGGGAAGGGCGCCTCGACGAGGCGCGGAGTCACTACGAACGCGCGCTTCAGGAGGATCCTGCCCTCGTCGAAGCCCTCCTGAACCTCGCGAGCCTGCGGATGAACGCCGGAGAGCTCTCGCAGTCGGAAGGGATCTTCCGACGGGCGCTCGAGCTCGAGCCCCGGTCCTACGAAGCCTCCAACGGCCTCGGAATCGCACTCGCCCGTCAGGGCCGAAACGACGAGGCGGCGGAGGCGTTCGAAAGGGCCATCGCCATCGACCCCGATCTCGAGACCGCTCGGGAAAACCTTCGCGCACTGACGAGGTGAGGCGGGATTAGAAAGCTCCTCAGCCGGGACGGGCTCGTTTCTCTTTGAGCACGGCGTAGCGCTCCTGGCAGTGCTTCACCAGCTCCTTCATCAGCGCGGTTGCGGCGCCCTTGACGGAACCCGTCCGCCTCGGATCCATCCCCGTCAGTTGGGTCTCGTTGCCGAGGAGGGTCACCTTGGCCCGAAGGGAGTGGTAGTGAGAGATGGTGGAATTGGTCACTCCTTGAGTTTCGCCGCCGAGGGTCTTGGTCGACGCCCAGAACGTCAGGTGCTCTCGGACGCGGTGCGAGTCGACCTCGACGACGATCTCGGCGTCTTCCATCCGCTCCACCAGGTGAAACCAGTCTTTCTTCCCCGCGATCTTCTTCTTCAGCTCTTCGGCGCCGCGACTCAACTCTTCGGTCGCCTGCGCCTCATCGCTCGGGTTCGCCAGAATGAAAACGGTGAACGGCCAGTCGGGTTTCTTGGGCAGGCGCTCCTTCTGCGAGGCGGCTCCGGGGAGCGCGAGGAGCAGAGTCAAGGCGATCGCGCTTCTCGCACGCGGAGATGGCCGAGAGAATCGGGAGGAGACTCTCCAATGCCTTAAAACGGTCCGGGTGGCGTGAAGCAGGCTCATCGATGTGTCGAGGCTCAGCCGCTGCGAGTTGGCGCTACCTGAACGCGAATTATAGAGCGTTGGGTGGTCTCGGATCGAGCGTGCCTCGGCGGAGTCGAGCTCGCGACCCGGTCTCCGGACCTTCTTTCCTCCGATCGGATACAATCTGTCCATGCCAAGCTCGCGATCGCCCGGGGATTCCTCTCGCGATCGAGCTCGCCGACGAGCGGATTGGCCGGTCGGTTCGTTCCGCCTCGGCGAGGAGCCGGACGACGATTTGTCGGAGACGACGACCGTAGGCGAAAGACTTTCCATGATGTGGCCGCTCGCGGTCGAAGCCTGGACTCTGGGTGGTCGCTCGCTCCCGGTTTACGACCGAGCAAATTTGCCCGCTCGACTGTTCCGCGCCGGCGAGACTCCTCCCGACGACAGTGCCTCTTAGTAACCTCAACGAGGATTTCCGCGATCTACTCCTGGAATATCCTTTCATCGGCCGAGAGGAGCTCCGGCGCAACGAGAAGGCCGCGGGCCGTCCTAAAGACCTTGCCGATGTCTCTCGCTTGCGGAAGAAATAAGTCGACCCGCACTGAGCTCGAAATGACCTGGCTCCTGCTATTCGCGCTCGCGCTCCCGATTCAGAAAGACGTGCGCTCGACTCTCGATGCGCTTTCGGCCGCGCAAGAAGCGGCGAGCGCCAGTCCCGAGAGAGCCGACCTCCAGTACGAGCTCGGGGCTCGGTATGCGTCCCTCGGACGCGTGAACGAGGCCCTCGAGACTCTCGGCCGCGCGACGGAGCTCGCGCCGGAGGAAGCGGCGTACGCTCTCGCCTACGGAGAGGTTCTCTATCGCGCCGGCCGGGCTTCGGAAGCGCTTCCGTACCTCGAGAAGGCTTCTTCGCTTCCAGAAGCGCTTCTCTTGCTGGCGAGCGTCCACGAAAAGCTCGGCGACCCGGAGAAGACCATCATGGAGCTCTCGCGGTACGTGGATGCGCGGCCGGAAGATCGGGGGGCGCGTCTCCTTCTCGGCTCGAAACTGGAACAGGCGAAGAGGATGGACGAGGCGCTCGCTCTCTATCGAAAGGCGGCCGACGGAGAGAGCCTCGCTCGAGCCGCGGAGCTCCTGAGCCGCAAACCAGACACCTACGTCGAGGCGGAGACCGCCGCGCGACGAGCTTTGGAAGGGGACCCTTCGATGCTCGACGCCCGCATCGTTCTCGCCCGCGTTCTCTCCCGAACCGGCCGGGAAGTCGAAGCGCTCGAGGAGCTCGAGCGTGCGACAGCCGAGCATCCCGACGCCTCCGCGCTTTTCTATCAGCTCGCCCAGGCCTATCAACGGGCCGGCCGGGCGAGCGAAGCCCAGGAATCCGCCCGCAGGTTCCAGGAGCTCGAAGCAAAGGAGAAGTCCGCCCGAGAACGCGAGGTGAGAGTAGCGGTCACCTACAAGCGCGCGGCGGAGATCCTTCAGAAGGGCGACATGCTGGAGGCGGAGACGATCTTCCGATCGGTCCTCGCGATCGATCCCGGGAATACCCAGAGCCGCTCGATGCTCGCCAAGATCGCGTTCTCGAAGGGCGATCCGGCGTCGGCGAAGCGGTGGATCGAGGAAGCAGTCGCGAAGGACCCGGGAGTCGCCGAGTACCACTACCTCCTTGGTCTTTTCGAGGCGCGCTCGGCAAGAGCGGCGGAGGCGGAGCCCTCCATCCGGCGCTCGCTCGAGCTCGATCCCGCCTTCCCCGAGGCCTGGTCGCTCCTGGGCTCGCTCCTTCTCGACTCGCGCCGGGCCGAAGAGGCATTACAGTGCTTCTCGAGAGCGGCCGTGCTCGAGCCTTCGAGCGCCGCGATCCAGCTCAACCTCGCGTCCGCCTACGCCGCTCTCGGGAGAACCGAGGAGGAAGACAAGGCGATGGAGCGCTACCGTCGCCTCTCACGCTGAAAGCGTTGGCAAACGGAACATGCCACGAATTTAAAGGTCGGAGTGAGTTACTCTGGTGTAATGCCCCAACTTAATTCACTCCGATCCTGGTTCTTTCCAGATGCGTAAGTATCTTGAAGGCCTGCGTCGGCAGGGCGAGCTGCTGTGCGTCGATCGCGAGGTCGATCCACGATTTGAATTGGCCGGCGTCACGCTGAAGGCGCAGCAGGACCAGCCCGACCACGCCGTGATGTTCGAGCGCGTGCGCGGCTCGAAGCTGCCGGTCGCGAGCAACATCTACAGCAGCCGGCGCCGGATTTGCGAAATGATCGGCGCGACCGACGGAAACTTCTGCCGGCGCTGGAATCAACTCCTGGACAAGGTGTCGGCAAGGACGGAGGCCGCCACTCGCAACGTTCCGACTCCCGCCGGCCTGGTCACCGAAAAGCTAGGCGAGCTGCCTCTCATCACCTACCACGGCAAGGATGCCGGTCCCTATTTCACGTCCGCGATCTACCTGGCCAAAGACCCGGACACGGGCGTTTCAAACCTGTCGTTTCACCGCTCGATGGTAGTCAGCGACCGGGAGCTGCGCGTGCGCCTGGGTTCCAGTCATGATCTGGCCAGGTACCAGAAACGCGCGGAGGAAAAGGGAATGCCCCTGGAGGCGGCTTTGCTCCTCAGCGTTGCACCGGAGATTTTTCTCGCCGCCTGCGCATCGCTCCCCATCGACTGGAATGAGCTGGCGCTGGCGGCTGAGCTGGGGCAAGCGCCAATACCGGTCCACCCGGGCCGCAAGATCGATCTGGACATCCCGCTTTCCGCGCAGATCGTCGTCGAAGGGCGATTCCTCCCCAATGAACGGCGCCCGGAGGGCCCCTTCGGGGAAGTGCTGGGCTACTACGTGCCGGAGGGACAGAACCATGTATTCGAGGTGCTCGATGTCTACTGGCACAGCGATGCCGTGTTCCACAGCATCCTGTGCGGATCGAGCGAGGATCTGACGATCCTGCAACTGGTCACGGCGGCCACGACCTACCGGCACCTGAATGCGGTGCTGCCCGGGATCGTCGATGTCACCTGCGCGCCGGCCTTCATGAATACCACCATCAAGATCCGCCAGCAGTACGAGGGTCACGCGCGGCAGGTGCTGCTCGCGGCCTTCGGCGCTCACGTCGATTACAACAAGGTGTGCATCGTTGTCGACGAGGACGTGGACATGGACAATCTGGATGAGGTGCTGTGGGCGTTCGTCACCCGCGGCCGGGCGGATCGGCGCGTGATCGTCATCGACGACGTGCCGGGTTTCTACCGCGATCCGAACCGCGATCACTGGGGCCGGCTCGGCATCGACGCCACCATGCCGTTCGATCGCCGCGGCGAGTTCGAACGTAAGACGATCCCGGGCGTCGAGCGGATCCATCTGTCCGATTACACGAAGGGCTGAGGCCCGAGATCCCTTTCTGCCGCCGTTGCGTTCCTGCTGTACTGTTGCCTGGCGCACGGAACGGGAAACCTGCCATGCACAGTGAAGACCATATTCGCCATCCCGGCTGGCGCGTCGTCGCGGCCTCCGCCATCGGCCTGTCCACCGGCCCAGGCCAGTTCGTGTTCGGATCCCTGGGCCTGTTCATCCTGCCGTTTGCGGCCGAGTTCGGCTGGGATCGGGCCGAGATCGGCTTCGCGCTGACTTGGTTCACGTTGGCGCTGGCTGCGGCGACTCCCGTAATAGGAATCGCAATCGACGCCCAAGGCGTGCGCCGGGTGCTCCTGCCTTCAATCGGTATCGTGGCTTCGGGGCTCGCCGCGTTGCCACTGGCGATGCACGAGCTTTGGCACATTTACCTCATCTTTGCGCTGCTGGGCGCGCTCGGCGCTGGCGCGAACAGCCTGCCGTACCTGCGCGCGATCGCCACCTGGTTCGATCGGCGTCGCGGCCTGGCCATCGGGCTCGCGATGTGCGGCGGCGGATTGGGCTACGCCTATGTGCCGCCCTTTGTCCAGTACCTGATCGACGGGTACGGATGGCGCGCGGGATACCTGGGCCTCGCCGCGCTTACCCTGGTCGTCGCCTTGCCACTCGCCTTCGCCTTCGTGCATGAAAACCCCGCGGCGATCGTGGACCAGGGCGTGCCCGGCGCCACCGGAGATTCACGGCAAGGCAGTACTGTCATTCGCGGCATCGTTTCGACGCGCAGTTTCTGGAACCTGTTGCTCGTGTTTTCGGCCAGCGCGTTCTCGCTTTACGGTCTGCTGCCGCACCTGGTGCCGATGCTCGTGGATCGCGGTTATGAGCCGGCCGAAGCGGCGCTGGCGTTCTCGACACTCGGCGTCACGATCGTCGTCGCCCGCGTTGTGGTCGGCTACTTCCTGGATCGCCTGTTTGCGCCGCGCGTAGCCGCGCTCTGTTTTCTGCTGAGCGCCGCGGGATTCGCGCTTCTCGCGTTCGGCGACGGCGCGCCTTCGATGTTTGCCGCCGCGTGTCTGCTCGGACTCAGCATCGGCGCCGAGATCGATCTGCTGGCATTTCTCTCGAGCCGCTATTTTGGCTTGCGGCGCTTTGGCACGGCCTACGGCATCCTGTTCGCGGCCTTCATGGTCGGTGCGTCGCTGGGGCCTCTGTCCTACGGCCTGGCGTACGAACGCAGCGGTTCGTACCTGGGGATACTGAACGGCGCGGTCGGACTGCTGGTCATCGCGGGACTTCTGGCCTGGTTTCTGCCACGCTACCCGGCGCAATTCCCGGCCAAACCAATCGACGAGTTGCAGGATGGCTGACACGGTATTGCTGAACCAGCAAGATACGGTTGCCGGTTCGCGCGCGCTTATCCGTCGCGGTGTTAATCGTTTCGCTCTGGCTCGCCCGTCGATGGCGTTGTGTCCGCCTCTCGGGGCCCTGGGCGGCGAGTCGCGTACTCCGTGCCAGTGAGGCTCTTCTGGAGCCAGGAGGGAGGCTCTTGGGCGACGTAGGTAATGCGGCCACGCTCGGCTACGAGAACCAGCCGCGGATTCTGGGCCAGGGCAGAGTTGTCAAATGCCGTGACCTCGTCGAGTTCGCGGAGGGCGCGAGGGAAGTGCTTCAAGCTGGCTTCGTAGGTTTTTCGGATTCTGGCGGCGGAGGCCGAATGCCCGCCCCGGTCGGCCCTCATGGCGACGCGTTCGATGTTAGCCTCAACGTCGTCTGTGGCGACAAAGGTCATGTGCACTGCGAAGCCGTTGGCGCGGGCCGCCCGAGCCTGCTCGAATGTGATCTCCGCACGAAGGGTGGCCTCGACCGCAAAGCTCTTTTTCTCCCGGATGTGCTCCTCGATGAAAGCCTCACACCGACGGTTCGCCTCGGCACGGATTTCGGTAGGAATGTTTCGGTAGGAGCCGTGGTTCATCCGAGCGGCGAGGTCATCGACGTTCAGGTGATCCACTTCGCTCGCGGCGACGGGAAAGGCCGTCGATTTGCCGCTTCCCGGCGGCCCCGCGACCACGATCATCCGAGGGCGCATGCGGAAAGCGAGTGGCTTTAGACGTCGGTCTCGGAGTCGGGCTGCATGTCGGGTGGGAGGTCTTTTTTGATGCGTCGGCCCTTCTCGTCCATGATGCCGCGTTCCTGGAGCTCCTTCACGGCTTTCCGAATCCGCTCGCCGGCCTTTTCGGCTTGCTGCTCCCGGAAGCGCTCCATCTCCTCCGGGTCGTCGGTGTCAACGGTGGCCCAGGTGAGCTTCTCTTCCTCGACCTTTTTCCCCAAGTGCTTTCCTTTCGCTCCCTAAGGGTAATCTCACGGGGGCGTGAGGTCAATTGGGAAGATGTCGTACAACGTCCTTCATACCACGCTCGCGGCGCTTCGCAGTCAACGAGTAGAGGATTTTATCCGCCCCTGAAATTGTTGACGCAAGGGCGCCGCGGACGACGCAGAGCATGTTGAGCTTGCTTTCTTGTATCTGTCTAGCGCCCTGGCCTGGCGTCTCGACCGCTCCACGTCGCTTCCACCAAGCGTTCGGTCGATACCGTGTCATCTCTGCCGGTGACCTCGAGGATGGTGACTCTGGATTGCCGTAGGCAGACGTCCGGTATAGTATTCAGCGCGTCAAGAGCGCGTGATGATCGGCGGTACGCTCGCCCACTACAAGATCCTCGAGAAGATAGGCTCGGGCGGGATGGGTGTGGTTTACCGTGCCGAGGACACCAAACTGGGCCGCCATGTCGCGCTCAAGGTCCTCCCCGAGGCTTTTCTCGAGGACGTGGAGAGGCGCGCCCGTTTCGGGCGCGAGGCCCGCATTCTGGCCTCGCTGAATCATCCCAACATCGCCGCCCTTCACAGCCTGGAGCAGGAGGAGGGCGTCGATTTCCTCGTGCTCGAGCTGGTGGAGGGAGAGACTCTCGCCGAGCGCATCGCGCGCGGACCGCTCCGGCTCGGGGAGGCCGTTCTCCTGTTCCGGCAGATTGCCGAAGCTCTCGAAGCGGCGCACGGCAAAGGCGTCGTCCATCGGGACCTGAAGCCTTCCAACATCAAGATTGCGCCTGGCGGCAAGATCAAAGTTCTGGACTTCGGGCTCGCCAAGGCGACGATGCCAGACCCGAGCTCGGGCGATCTGTCGCAGTCGCCCACTGTCTCCCGCCACGTGACCGAGAGCGGAGTCATTCTCGGAACGGCGGCCTATATGAGCCCGGAGCAGGCCCGTGGCGACGGCGTCGACAAACGCACGGACATCTGGGCCTTCGGCTGTTGCCTTTTCGAAGCGCTCTCGGGAAAGCCGCCGTTTCTCGGGAGGACGGTCTCCGACACCATCGCCAAGATCCTGGAGACGGAACCGGACTGGGCTCGGTTGCCCTCGAGCCTGCGGACGCTTCTGAAACGTTGTTTGCGCAAGGATCCCGACCGGCGGATTCACGATATCGCCGACGTCCGCATCGAGCTCGAGGAGATCGGGGATTCGGACACACCTGTAGCCGTCCGCAGACGATGGCTTCCATACGTCGTGACTGCTCTCGCCGCCAGCGCCGTCACGGCGCTCGGTGTCTGGAACGTGAAGCGCACGGAGTCGCCGGGAGGGGAACGCGCGCTTCAAGTGACGTCGGCGATCGGAGTCGAGAGCTACCCGACCTGGTCTCCGGACGCCGGCCGACTGGCTTACGAGTCGAATCAGACCGGGAACTGGGACATCTGGGTGACCCAGCTCGGGGGCGGCGAGCCCGTGAACTTGACCGGCGATCCTTCGGGCGCCGACCGCTTTCCAAGTTGGTCCCCCGATGGACAGCAGATCGCCTATCTCTCGGAGAGGGACCGGATCTGGAATCTCAATACCCTGTCGGCCCTCGGGGGCCGGCCCCGCAAGATTCTTTCGCTTCCTTCCACGGTCTACCCACGTCCCTGGGGGTCTCCACAGTGGTCGCAGAACGGATCGGAGCTGGCGGTTGCATTTCGAGATTCGGGCCGCAACTTCGTCGAGATCGTAACCCTCGAGTCGAGAGAATCGCGTCAAATCCCGCTTCCCGGGCACGATGAAGACGCTCCTCACGACCTGAGCTGGTCACCCGACGGTCGATACTTCGCCTACGTCACGGCCCTCCAATTCAACGCAGAGATCACCCGTCTGTGGATCCTTCCCTCCTCGGGAGGCGAGGCCGTTCCTGTCACGGACGGATACACCAACGTGTGGCATCCGAGCTGGTCCTCGGATGGCCGGCGACTCACCTTCGTTTCGAACCTCGGCGGAAGCATGGATCTCTGGGAGCAGAGAATCGGAGAGGGAGGCATGCCGCAGGGTGAGCCCGAGAGGGTCACGACCGGGCTCGAGGTCCGCACCGCGGTCTATTCTCCGGACGGTGCTCGGCTCGCTTACTCGCGCGGGCGGCGGGAGCACGACAGCAACATCTGGCGCGTCCCTATCCTTCGCGATCGACCGGCGACGTGGGCGGATGCCGAGCAGCTCACTTTCGAAAACGCCTTCATTCAGTTCTTCGACGTCTCGCCCGACGGGAAGCGGCTCGTGTTGAGCTCGGATCGGGCTGGAAACCAGGACCTCTGGGTGATGCCCGCCGGAGGCGGCGAGATGACCCAGCTCACGACGCACCCCACTCCGGATTGGAACCCGCGGTGGTCTCCCGACGGAGAGCAAATTGCTTTCTACGCCTATCGGACCGGCAACCGCGAGATCTGGATCATGCCTTCGGAAGGCGGGCCCGCTCGACAGCTTACCTTCCACCCGGCGTTGGATGTCCATCCCACGTGGTCACCCGACGGACAGAAGATCGCTTTCACATCGAAACGCAGCGGCAACGAGGACCTCTGGGTTGTGGACGCACAGGGCGGCGAGCCTCAACAGCTCACGAAGGATCCCGGGGGCGAGGAAACTCCCGAGTGGTCGCCGGACGGCCGGTGGCTCGGGTTCGCGGAGTCATCATCTGGGCGCTTTCTTGGATTGCCGGCATCACTCGACGGTGAGCCTCGAATCCTCGTGGAGGGACCGGCACAGGCCTACTGCTGGTCTCCCGACGGAAAGCTCATCTACTACACGGGCGATCGAGAGAAAGCCGGCAACCTGTGGGCCGCCTCTCTGGAATCGGGGAAGGAGTACCGCCTCACGGACCTCTTCGGGCGGCGCGGTCGACTGAGCTTCAACCTCGCGACTGATGGCGAATACCTCTACTTCCACTGGGATGAGGACGTGGCCGACCTCTGGGTCATGGACGTGACCCCATGATCGGCCGGACGCTCTCTCATTACCGCATCGTCGAGAAGCTCGGAGAGGGGGGCATGGGGGAGGTCTATCTCGCGGAGGACACGAAGCTCGACCGCAAAGTCGCTTTGAAAGTCCTTTCCCCCGAGCTCGCCGAAAGCGCCGAGCGCCGGGCGCGATTCGAGCGAGAGGCGAAGGCCATCGCCGCTCTCAACCACCCGAACATCGTGCACGTGTACTCGGTCGAGGAGGAGGCAGGGGTTTCCTTCCTGACGATGGAGCTCGTGCGTGGAAAGACCCTGGCTGAGCTCTTGCCGGCGGGGGGGTTCCCGATGAGCCGATTCTTCGAGATCGCCATTCCCCTTTCGGATGCGGTGGCTTCGGCCCACGCTCGAGGCATCACCCATCGAGACTTGAAGCCCGAAAACGTGATGGAGAGCGACGAGGGGCGAGTCAAGGTGCTGGATTTCGGTCTGGCGAAGATGAAGCCCGGATTCGGGTTCTCGGGGAGTGGCTCGCCGAGCGAGCTACCGACGGGGACCGAAGAAGGTCGGATCGTGGGCACGGTGGCCTACATGTCACCCGAGCAGGCGGAGGGGAAGTCCGTCGACGCGCGCTCGGACATCTTTTCCCTGGGGATTCTCCTCTACGAGATGGCGACGGGGGTCCGCCCGTTTCAGGGAGAGTCGGCGACAGCGGTTCTTTCGGCCATCATCAGGGACACGCCGGTCTCGGTGACGGAGCTCCGGCCGTCGATTCCGCGGGATCTGGCGAAGATCGTTCGACGGTGTCTGGCGAAAGAGCCGGTGCGGCGCTTCCAGTCCGCGATCGATCTCCGAAACGAGCTCGAGGAGTGTCAGAGCGAGGTCGACTCGGGCGAGGCTGTTCAGCCCGCGGTAACCGTTTCACCGAAGGCTTCGCGACGTTGGTGGCTCGCCGCAGCCGGCGTGCTGGCCGCGGCGGTCGGCGTTACCTCGATGTTTCTTCGCGAGGACACGCTTCGCCCGACCGTCCCGCGCCTCGTGAACCCGGTACAGCTCACGTTCGCGCTCGGCGTGGAAGACTTCCCCACCTGGTCGCCCGACGGCCGGACGCTTTCGTACACCGCGACCGCTATCGAGCATTTGACCCAGAATCGAGGAGATATCTGGCTCACCCAAACGGGACAGAGCCAGCCGGTGAACCGGACCGCCGATCATCCCGGAGGAGATTGCTGTCCGAGCTGGTCGCCGGATGGAAGCGAGATCGCGTTCTGGTCCGCTCGAGAGGGCAGCGGCTATTTCGTGATGTCGGCGCTGGGCGGTCCGGCGCGCAAAGTTCTGGATGTAGAGGGGGACCCTTTCAGTGCCCCTCAGTGGTCGCTCTCGGGCGAGGAGTTGGCGGCAATCGTCGTCGACTCCGAGGGTCGCTTCGTCGAGATCGTGAATGTCAGAACCCGGGAGTCGCGCCGGCTGGCGCTTCCCGGACGGCACTACGACCGGCTCGATCTCGCCTGGTCGCGGGACGGGCGCTTTTTCGCCTATGGAGACGGAAACCTTTTTAGTAGCGTAACCCGTCTCTGGGTCTTGCGGGTGAGCGACGGCCAGGCCATTCCGGTGACCGACGGGCTCACGAAAGTCGTGAGCCCCTCCTGGTCTTCGGATGGACGCCACCTCTACTTCGTCTCGAATCGCGGGGGCAGCATGGACCTCTGGTCGCAGGAGATCGCGATGGATGGCGCGCCCATAAGCCAACCTCAACCGGTGACCGTCGGGATCGGAATGCGTCACGCCACGTTCTCCCCGGATGGCGCCAAGCTGGCCTACTCTCGAGGCCGTCCCGTGGCGAACGTCTTTCGGGTTCCGATTCTCGAGGAGCGAGTCGCGATCTGGGACGATGCCGAGCAGCTCACGTTCGAGCAGGCCTTCGTGGAGTTCTTCGATTTATCGCCGGATGGGGAGCGTATCGCCCTGAGCTCCGACCGGAGCGGGAACCCGGACCTCTGGATTCTGACGATAGCGAACGGAGAGATGGTCCAGTTGACGAGCGAATCGACGCCGGACGAGCATCCCATGTGGTCTCCCGACGGCCGGGAGCTTCTCTTCTATTCAAATCGGAGCGGCCGCGAGGTCTGGGTCCTCCCCCTGGGCGGAGGTCCGGCGCGCCAGTTGACGGAAGGCAAGACCGCTTCCGCGGAATCGTGGTTCGCGTCCTGGTCCCCCAGCGGCCGCGAGATCGCTTTCTCCAGAAGCAGCGGCGTCATCTCGGACATCTACGTCATGCCGAGCGAGGGCGGCGCGTCCCGCCTGGTAGCGAAGTCCTTCTCGGACGGCGGGAACTGGCACCCCATCTGGTCCCCCGATGAGGAGTCTCTCGTCTTCTACGCCGACGGGTTCTTGTGGCGCGTGCCAGCGCAAGGTGGCGAGCCCGAGCGTCTGAGCCAGGGACCGGGTGACTATCCGAGATGGTCGAGAGATGGCAGGTACATTTTCTTCACCGGGATCCGCGAAAGGGCGGGGAACCTCTGGGCGCTTTCGTACGAAGACGGAACGGAACGCCCGTTGACCGATCTCAGAGGCCGACCCGGGCGACGGGGCTTCCAGGGTCTTACGACGGATGGCAGGTATGTCTATTTCCGGTGGGAAGAAGACACCGGCGACCTCTGGGTCATGGACGTCGTCACCGAAGAAAAGAAATGATCGGCCGTACGCTCTCTCACTACAAGATCCTCGAGAAGATCGGCTCGGGTGGGATGGGGGACGTCTACAAAGCCAAAGACGTTCGCCTGGGCCGGACGGTCGCCGTCAAGATCTTGCCGGAACGCTTAGCCGATAGCGCCGAACGCAGGGAGCGCTTCGATCGAGAAGCCAGGGCCATCTCCCAGCTCAACCATCCTCGCATCTGTACGCTCTACGACGTGGGGAGCGAGGGCGAAGTCGACTACCTCGTCCTGGAGTACATCGAGGGAGAGACCCTGGCCGAACGCCTGAAGCGAGGCTCATTGCCACGCGAAAAGGTCCTCGAGTACGGAATCCAGATCGCCGAGGGCCTCGAGGGGGCTCATCGCGCGCGAATCGTTCATCGCGACTTGAAGCCGGCGAACATCCTCTTGACGAAGTCCGGAGTGAAGCTTCTGGACTTTGGGCTCGCGAAGCTCGTGGCGAGTCCTTCGGTGAGCGACGCCTCCGACGCTCCCACCGTGGAGAAGAGCCTGACGAAGGATCAAGCCCTCGTGGGAACGCTTCCCTACATGGCGCCGGAGCAGCTCGAGGGAAGGACCGTCGATGCCCGGACGGATCTGTGGGCGTTCGGTGCGGTCCTCTACGAAATGGTTACAGGGGCCCGGGCTTTCGATAGCGCGGGTCAGGCGAGCCTGGTCGCGTCGATTATGAAGGGCAAGGAGGACGGTAGCGCTATCGAGCCTCCCCTCTTGAACGAGCTCATCCGTCGTTGCCTGAGCGTCGACCCCGAGGGTCGTTGGGCTTCGGCCAGCGACGTCCAGCACGTTTTGTCCTGGATTGCGGGAAATGCGCCCGAGGCTGCTCGCTCCCGACCTCGCCCGATCGGGCTCGCCATTGCCACGCTCACCGCCGGGCTCCTTGCCGGATGGCTGGCCAGCATCCATATGCGTCCGACGTCCACCGCGGAACCCCGTCCATCTCGCATGGAGCTCTCGATTCCGCTTCCCGCAACGGACGACCTCGCGCGCACCCCCGATCTCGCCGTCTCCCCGGATGGCCGACTTCTCGTCTACACCGGGACCCGCGATGGGGTTTCGCAACTCTTTCGTCGATCTCTGGACCACTCCGAAGTGGTCGCCATTCCCGGTACCGAGGATGCGTCCGCACCTTTCTTCTCGCCCGACGGAGAGTGGTTGGCGTTCTTTTCGATAGGGGGCCTGAAGAAAGTCGCCGTCACCGGCGGCCGGCCGGTTACGCTCGTGCGAGGGCGGGCGGGAGGCGGAGGAAGCTGGGCCGCGGACGATTCGATCGTCTACGTCGAGAATCGCAAGAAGCTCCGGACGATCTCCGCTGACGGAGGTCCATCGGCGCCCGTTTCGATGGTGGTCTCGGATGATACGGTTTACGCGGACCCTCAGCTTCTGCCGGACGGAAACGCCGTCGTCTTCACCCTCGGCTACCCCGGACAGGAGCGGGTCGCGGTCGGCTCTCTCAAGACCGGGAGTGTCCAAGTCCTCACTGAGGGCAGGCGGCCGCGGTTCTCACCCACCGGACACCTCCTCTTCGTTCGAGCTGGGTCGATCTGGGCCGTCGGATTCGACCCCGAGCGCCTCGAGCTCCGCGGCACACCGGACCCGATCGTCGAGGGGGTTCTCGACGTCTTTTCCGCGACGTTCGACGTTTCCGCCCGTGGCGCCCTCTTCTGCATCCCTGAAACCCGCGAACGAGCCCTGGTATGGGTCGACCGCGAGGGGCGCTCGACCCTTCTCACGAGCGCGAGAGACCAGTATGGATCACCGCGTCTCTCTCCGGACGGCACACGAGTCGCCGTGGAGACCTCCCTCAAAGACATCTGGGTCATCGACGTCGAGCGCGGAAGTCGCACCCGACTGACGCTCGAATCCGCGACAGGAAACAATGCCGTGCCGGTATGGACGCCTGATGGGACCACGGTGACGTCTTTTGGGTTGAACGACGGTGTCAGTGGAGTCTACTCGACGCCCGCCGACGGAAGCCGACCGCCCGAGCCCATCTTGATCCGAGACTATCCGATCCCGGGGTCCTGGTCTCCGGATGGAAGGACGCTCGCGTTCCACGACCTCCCGGCGGGAGGAAACCGCGACATTCTCGCTTTCACTCCCACGAGCGGGGAGCCGCCCAGGCCGTTTCTCGTGACTCCCTTCAACGAGCGCTCTCCGGCGTTCTCTCCCGACGGCCGATGGCTCGCCTACATGTCCGATGAGTCCGGCCGCGATGAAGTGTACGTCCGGGCCTACCCGGGCCCTGGACCCAAGGCATCCGTCTCGACCGAGGGCGGAATCCAGCCCGTCTGGTCGCCCGACGGAGCCGAGCTCTTCTATCGGCTCGGGGAGAGCATGATGGTCGTCGCCGTCGAGACGAAAGGAGAAGCTCTCCGTACCTCCAAACCGCGGGTTCTCTTTCGAGGTCGCTACCTCATCGGAAACCCCAACAATCCCAACTACAGCGTCACTTCCGACGGACAGAGATTCGTCATGGTCCAGGACGCCCAGGCGAGCTCGCCTCACTTCGGAGTCGTGCTCAATTGGCAAAGCGCGCTTCAGGACGAGAATTAGTTAGCACCACGAACTCCAGGGAAGGATTGGGCGCTGCGTTGCTCAACTGAAACGACCTCGGTCACCGCGCGCGCGAGGATCCGGAACTGCGCCTCGTCGTTGTAGAGCTGCGCCGAGGCCCGAAGCACCCTCTCGGGCGAGCGAGGCCATACGGAGACCAGCGTTTCGATCCTGTGCTTTTCGAAGAGCAGTTTCGAGATGGGATCGAGGCTCATCGGCGGGAGCTCGACTCCGTCGCGGCGCGAAGGGAGCGGAACCGCCGCGAGTGAGCCCAGCATCTCCTCGGGGGCGGGAGAGGGAATGGATAGCGCCTCCTGAAGGATCGCGCGGCCCCGAAGCGCGAGGCCTCGGTTCCGGGAGCGGACCTCGTCCCAACCCCCGGGCACGATCTTCTCGAAGAAAGCGATCGCTTCCGGAATGCAGAGAAACGGCGTGGGGTCGTCAGTTCCGCTGAAGTCGAACTCGAGACGGAAGCGGCTCCGGTCCATCCGCGGCGAGTTGGCGCCGTGGCTAATGGCGAGCGGACCGACGAGATGCTGCCGATCCCGACGAACGTGAAGAAACGCCGACCCCTTGGGGGTGCACATCCACTTGTGGCAGTTCCCGGTGTAATACGCGGCTCCGAGCTCTTCGAGACGGAGTGGAAGCATTCCGGGCGCGTGCGCTCCGTCGACCAGAGTGTCGATCCCTCGTTCCGCGAGGGGTCGAACCAGGGGCTCGAGAGGAAAGATGATTCCGGTCGCGCTCGTGACGTGGTCGATGAGGAGAAGCTTCGTCCTGTCGGTGACGGCGGAAAGCACCCTGTCGACGACGTCGGTTCCGGACGAAAGCGGAAACGGCACCGAGACCACGACAACCTTCGCCCGCGATCGCTCCGCGACGAAGTTCAGGACGTTGCGGCAGGCGTTGTACTCGTGATCGCTCACGAGAAGCTCGTCCCCGGGCTCGAAGGCGAGCGACCGCAGGACGGTGTTGACCCCGGTAGTGGCGTTCGGGACGAACGCCAGGTCGTCGGAATCGGCGCCCACGAAACCGCCGAGCGCTCCTCGGGCCTCGTCGATCCGGGGCTCGAACTGGCGGGACAGGAACTCGACCGGCTCCCGCTCCAGCTCGGCTCGAAGCTCCTGCTGGCGCTCGAGGATCCGGAGCGGGCAGGCCCCGAAGGATCCGTGGTTCAGGAAGACGACGTCCGGGTCCAGGCTCCAATAGCGGGTGAAAGGATTCATGAAGGAAGTCTAGATCCGGGCGGTCCTCCGGGCCCTATGCATGGAGACATCGCCGTTAGGGGGTTGGCACGAGAGCCTCCAATAGCGTATCGTGCTCGCTTTCCAGGAGGTCTCCGAAATGCTCGAGCGTGCGTTCACCACGATGTTCGCGTTGGCGATGACCGCCAGCGCATTCGCTCAGGCGACGTCGCCGCCGCCGGACGCTCCGCGCCCCATCGACATCCGCGAATCCATGTGGCTCGAAGAGCTCACCTGGATGGAAGTGCGCGACCTCATGAAGGCGGGCAAGACCACGATCCTCATCGCGACGGGTGGAGTCGAGCAGAACGGGCCGTATCTCGCGGCGGGCAAGCACAACTACGTGCTGCAGGCCACCTGTCCCGCGATCGCCAGGAAGCTCGGAAACGCCCTCTGCGCTCCGATCGTACCGTTCGTGCCGGAGGGCGACATCAACCCGCCCACGGGCATGATGCGCTACCCGGGCACCATCAGCCTGACGGAGGGAACGTTCCGGACGCTTCTCACCGAGATTGCGTCGAGCCTCGCGCAGCACGGCTTCGAGCACGTCATCCTCATCGGGGACAGCGGCGGAAACCAGGCGGGAATGAAAGCGGTCGCAGAGGAGCTCTCGGCGAAGTGGGCCGGAGGCAAGACCCGGATCCACTTCATCCCCGAGTACTACGACTACCCCGGGACTTACAAATGGGCCGACCAGACGTTCGGCTGGGACGAAAAGGTCGAGGGCATCCATGACGATCCCACCATCACGACAATCATGATGACGGTGAACCCGGACCTGGTTCGCATCCGGGAGCGGGAGGCGAAGGGAAAGGCCTCCATCAACGGCATCAGCCTCCTGCCGGTGGACAAGGCGGTCGAAGCCGGGCGGAAGATCGTCGAGCACCGAGCCGAGGTGACGGCAGCGGCGATCCAAAAGGCGATGCAATGACCCGGTCCTTCAGTGCAGGACGTCGAACTGGTGGGTGTACTTGACGATGAAGCTCCGGCTTTGGGGCCCGATGAGGAAATCCCCGAGCCCTTCGGTGTCGTTGTAGACCACGAATAGCCCCGTCCCCGCGGTGTTGAGCCAGCTGAAGCGCAAGTTCGTCGACCAGACGTCGCGCTGGTCGTTGTACTGGATGAGGGACTGGACGTTGATCGAAGGGCTGAAGCTGTAGCTCACCCGCCACTGCGCGAGGTTGGTGACGAAAGAGCCTTCGGCGAGATCGACGTCGTTGTAGGACCAGGTAAGCGACGTATTGAGCGTCGCTCCATAGCGCAGGTTGATCGCCGTCGCCACGGACGCGCGGTTGCCGGAATAGAACCCTCCGGCGTCGAGCTTCCCGTCGTAGTAAATCCAGGCGCTCTGATCGGTGTTCCAACGCCACGCGAGCTCGGTGTAGTGGTAGGTGCCGGGCGGGATGACGATCCCCTCCGCGATCTCGAACGGGAGCTTCAGGCCCTCGAGGCCGACGTTCACCGCCGGGCTGAAAAAAGCCCCCTTCTCGAAATCCACGTGCGAGTCTATGTGCAGCTCCTCGCTTTCCTTGAATCCGTCGAAGTCCCAGAAGGTTTTGTAGGTCACGTGGGGCCGGAGCTCGCGGAGCCAGGAGATCGAGGGCGTCCTGACGTAGCGGAGGTAATTCGCCTGGAGGCTTCGATAGTCGCGGCGGAGGAGAAACCCCACCTCGGGATTGAAGTCCCCTCCGACCTCGGTGTAATCGAGCCAGAAGCGGGTCGAAAGCGTCTTGTACTCGTTGTACAGATCGATCGAATGCTCCCGCCCTGAGGCTCCCGGCGTTTCGGTGCGGGCGGCGAACCCCCGGAAGGTCCAGGCCTCACCGACCCCGAGCTGCCCCTCGAAGCTCCAGGTGCGGTTCCAATCCGAGGGCGTCGCGAGATCTCCGGTGGCCGAGCGGTTGACGAAGAGCGCTTTGACACTCGAACGATTCGGGAGCTCCCGGCCGATAGCCGCCACGGTGAAGTTGTTCGCGGAAGTCACTCCCTCGATCGCGTCGGTCTGCATGTTCATGAAGCCGACGTTGTACGGGCCCGATTTGCCGGTCAAGCGCGCGCCGACCTGGATAGGCACGAGCTCTCCCCCGGGGCCGATGCCGATTCGCCGGCTGAAGAACATCTCGATGGCGCGGCCGTTCGAATCTCCCGTCCCGATGCCGAACGTCCCCGCGTTCTCCAGGAAGAACGGGCGCTTCTCCGGAAAGAACAGGTTGAAGCGGGTGAGGTTGATCTGCTGGTCGTCGACCTCGACTTGCGCGAAATCGGTGTTGACGGTGACGTCCAGGTTCAGGCTCGGAGTAACGCCGAACTTCGCGTCGACTCCCACTTCGCCATCGATGTCCCGGGGCTCGTCGAGCGCGTAGTTCTTGTTGGCGGAGGAGAGCCCGTACGGAATCACCTTGAAGTTCCGCGGGGTTGCGAGCTCGAGACCCACGAGATCGCCCGCGGACGAGAGTCGATTCAGGTTGTTGATGCGCGAGACCGGCGACCAGTAGACCTCCTCGCGCTTCCTGCGGATCGACCGCTTGAAGTTGAGGCCCCAGCTCTGGGGCCTTCCGCCGTAGCGGAGGCTCCGGAGCGGGATCGCGAACTCCGCCATCCACCCGATCTCGTTTCGGTGGGTCTTGACGATGAAGCTCGCGTCCCAGTTCAAGTTGAAGCCGCTTCCGACGCTGTTCTGCGCTCGCTGCCGGGTCGAGGTCTGCCCTCCGCCCTCCCCCTCGTTCGAGACCTGTCCGTCGTACTCGATCCCCGCGGGGTTGGTTCCGAAAACGAACCCGTTCTGACGGTCCTGGTAGGTGTCGAAGATCATCTGAAAGGAGTCGGTATCGATGAGCGGCGAGTCCCGGCGGCTGTCGGTCACGACGATCCCGGAGGGATCGGAGTCGAAGCAGATGGCCGACACGTAAAGAGTGGAATCGTCGTAGAGGAGACGGACCTCGGTGTTCTCGGTTGCTGGCTCCCCCTCGTGAGGCTCGGACTGGATGAACCCGGCGATGACCTCCGCGCGAGACCAGATTTCCTCCTCGACGACGCCGTCGATGACCGGAGCTTCTTCGACTCGGGTGGCGCGCGCCTGGCGGCGGGCGGTCTCCTGGGAGAAGAGCGGAACCGCGAAGAGGAGGAGCGCGAGCGTCAGGGGCAACCGCATTCGAGCGTTACCTCCTTTCCCTCGAGCGGACCCGGTTGACGAGCGTCCCGATGGGCTCGATGGTGATGGCGATCTCGTCGCCGGGCTCGAGAGTGAAGTCGCTCGGAGGAACGATACCGGTGCCGGTGAGAAGGTAGCACCCGTTCGGAAACGTGTTGTCCCGGAAGAGAAACCCTGCGAGCTCCGACGCGTCACGTTTCATCTCCGAAAGCCGGGTCGTCCCCTCGAAGGCGACCCCTCCCCTTCGCCCGACCCGGATCGAGATCTCGGTCGAGGAGGAGAGCGCCTCTTCGGTGACGAGGAGACAAGGCCCGAGGGCGCAGCTTCCGTCGTAGATCTTCGCCTGCGGAAGATACAGCGGGTTTTCCCCTTCGATGCTGCGGGAGCTCATGTCGTTTCCGATGGAGTATCCGAAGACCTGTCCGCGGCTTCCGATCGCGAGGGCGAGCTCCGCCTCGGGGACGTTCCAGGCGGAATCGCTCCGGATCCGGACCTCCTCTCCGTGGCCCACGACGCGGTGCGGGGTCGCTTTGAAGAACAGCTCGGGCCTCTCCGCCCGATACACGCGATCGTAGACGTCCGCCTCGCTCTCCGATTCTTCCATGCGGGCTTCGCGGCTGCGCCGATAGGTCACACCCGCCGCCCAGATCTCCTGTCCCTCGACTGGCGGAAGGTAACTTTC
>Ga0184637_10000618_pt1 | contig 26120 bp, 20 predicted proteins | sample PLM3_127_b2_FD_133143 | JGI IMG/M metagenome (GOLD analysis project Ga0184637, IMG submission 133143) | Groundwater sediment microbial communities from an aquifer in East River, Colorado, USA - PLM3_127_b2 | ecosystem: Environmental > Terrestrial > Soil > Riparian zone | place: USA: East River... | reverse complement strand
GGAGCAGCGGGTACTCAGTGGCGATGCGAGCAAGCTCCTGGTCGCCGTTGCCGACGAGATGCGCCGTGACCATGCCGTCAAAGATCCCCGAAGGCGTCGTCTCGGGCGTGTTCAGGTCCAGGTGACCGTCGAGGTAGATGAGACCAAGGCTCGAGCCCTGTCTGAGGAGGCCGGCAACGACGCCGATGGTGATCGTGCAGTCCCCGCCGAGAACGACGGGACAGGTTCCGTTTCCTCTCGCGCGCCCCAGCTCGACGGCGACGTTGCGCGCCACGCGACGGACGTCGCCGAGGTTCTGTTTTCTCGGGTTCTCCGGGTCGGGACGGAACACGACCTTGGGGAGATCGCCTCGGTCGAAAACGTCGACGCCTCGCTCTTCGAGAGAGTTGACGAGGCCGGCCGCCCGCAGCGCGCTCGGGGCCTGCTCTTGTCCCGCCCGTCGAGCCCCTGCGCTCGACGGCACTCCGATGATGGCGAACTCTCTCGAGGACATGGTGTTCCGGTCCATGGCGGTGTCTCCCGACGGCGAGATTGGCCGGCGATCGACGCGCCCGGACCGAACGCCGTCTACGGGAGGCTAACGGCTGCTCTAGGCCTTTGAACAGATTCAGAATCTGATTAATGGACGAATACAGATGAGCCCGTTACCGGCCAGCCGGACCCATTATGCGGACGAGTCGGGATGGCCGCTTCCAGGGAAGAAGGGAAAGTCACCGGGCTAATGGAGCACTTCATTGATAAGACGAATTTGCAAAGGAGGGCCTTACCCTTCCCTTTCAGTCGTCCGCACAATGCGCCGAGAGTCTGAACGGCGTGATCGTACGCTTCCGACCACGGCGAGGCGGCGCTTAGACGAATGTGATGGCGCAGGCCGCCTCGGGTGTCGAAGAGCGACCCAGACCCCGATCAGAGTTTCGAGTCTCCCTACGACTCGAAACCCTCACATTAGGGCTCGCTTGTTTTCGCCTTGATCGCACCAACAGACAGCTCCGCAAGCAGCCTCTCGCCGATTTTCACCGCGAGCTGACGCTGGATCGCGAAAAGGTCTTGGCGAGGACAGGCGAACGAGTCGGCCCAGATTTGCTCACCTTCTTTGCGCATGAGCGAGGCCGTCACATACAGCCCCGTGCTGTCGCGACGACTCGATCCGGTCACGACGAAATCGGTGGACGAAGTGTCCGGCATCCGGGCGATCAGCTCCACCCCTCCGTTCGAGATCCTGCCGAGCTGCGCCGTCAACTCGGCTCGCAGGCCTTCGGCCACATAATCCTGAGCGGCATCACCGCTCAAGTTGCGAAACGGAAGGACGGAGACTGTTACGCGTCCAGGATGCGCGAGGTTCCGGAAGACCACGATCCCACCCAAGGCCAGCGCGACGGCCGCGGGTGCGAGCCATATGAAAAGCCGCCGGAGCCGACTGGGTGCGGCAACTGACCGGTCCAAATCACCCTCTGCCCCCATGACCTCGAGTCTTCCAATAAAGCGGTATCCCCGGCCGGGAAGTGTCTCGATGAAGGCCGGCCGCGCAGCCGGATCCTGAAGCGCCTCCCTGAGCTTGCGGACTGCAGCGTTCAAATTGCTGTCGAAGTCGACGTGTAGGTCGCCCGGCCACAGTCGGGCCTGCAGCTCCTCCCTGGTGAGCAGATCGGAGGGGTGCTCGACGAGGGCCGCGAGGACGAGGAGGGGTTTCCCTCGAACCGGAAGGCGCTCGCCTCCACGGTAGAGCTCCAACACTCTCGCATCGAACTCGAATTCCCCGAATCGAACTCGTTCAGCAGCCATGTCTTGATTCCTCCCAGGCTTCCAACATATTAAACCACGCTTGAGAGCGCGGCACGGCACATGCAGAGTCAGCTGGCATTTAGCAATGGCGGGTTCATCCAGAATTCATCCACAATTCAGACCCCCTCCATGGAGAGTCCTCCGCCAGTGTCGTACAAGAGAGCAAATGGAGGTGCTCAACATGATGAGACAGAACTGCAAGTTGTTCAGCATGTCGCGGCGTGTGAAGACTGTTCTGTGTGCGAGTGCCCTGACGGGGTTCGTCATGATGTCGGGGCCTGTTCGTCCGGCCTTAGCTCAAGGCTCACTCCTGACGATTAACGGAACACAGCTGTACGTCACCGTCCAAGGGAGCGGAAGACCTGTGGTTCTGCTCCATGGTGGTTTCATGGATAGCACCATGTGGGACGCTCAGGCGGCCGCATTCGCGAGAGGGTTTCGCGTGATCAGATTTGATTTCCGAGGCTTCGGCCAATCTGCCAAGTCCACCGAGCCCTACCTCCCCACGGACGACATCGCCGCGCTGCTGGATCACCTCAAGGTGCGCCGCGCTGCGGTCGTCGGGCTCTCCATGGGAGGGGGCACCGCGATCGATTTCGCGCTCAGCCACCCAGACCGGGTGGACTGCCTCGTTCTTGCCGAGCCGGGACTAAGCGGGTATCAATGGTCGGCAGAGGTGATGGACACGATGAACGCCGTGATGACGACTGCCAAGGAGCGAGGCCGGAACGCCGCGATCGAAGAGTTCCTGGGCCGACCAGTCTTCGCGTCGGCGAAGGATAAGCCTGCGGCGTACGCGGCTATCCGCGGTCAACTCCTTCGGAATTTCTTTCTGGAAGACAACCAGATGCTCGCCGTGCGCCCACTTGCCGTGGGCCGGTTACCGGAGCTCAAGATTCCCACGCTCGTGCTCGTTGCCGAACGAGGTGGACCGGATGCTCTCGCTATTGCCACCAAGATCAAGAGTGAAGTCGCAGGAGCGAAGTTCATGACCCTCAGTAGCTCTGGGCACATGATGAACTTCGAACAGCCGGATGCTTTCAACCGCATCGTGGCGGAATTCTTGAGCGCCAACGCGCCGCCGCCGAATCGCTGACAGGAAGCGATCGAGTCGTACCCGCGCCCGCAACCCTCGCAGATAGTCTGGGATGAACCAACCTCAGGCGCGCCAGCGAGGCGTCCGGAAGCCCGGCGCCAGGCCAGCGTGTTCCATGACAGAGAGGGACTGCCACCCCGATCGAAGTTTCGAGGCTTTCTAATAGCCGATTGAGAGAGCGCTCGGGTAGCGGATGCGGGTCTGGTGCGCCAGCCCCGAACGGGACGTGTAGTGGGTCGGCCGCTGCTTCGAGCACCGAGCCGAGCAGAGGGCTCAATCCAACTTCGTGCGGTGAGGCCGCTTGCGGCTCGAAGCGGGGTTCCGGCGCCGGTTCCGCGTACGGCAAGCGCACGTAGAAACCGGACCGCGGCCGCGCCTCGATGACTCCGCGCTGTTCGAGCCACAGATACGCGCGCAGCGGTCGAGACGCTCAGTCGGCGTTGGCTGTTGAGTTCACGAATCGACGGCACCCGGTCGCCGATCCGTAGCGCGCCAACTTGAATGAGCTGCTCGAACTCGTCCGCCAGCTGCCGAAAAAGAGGCTGCGTCCGATTACAGCGATCGTCAGCCGGCGACTCCGCGGCCAACGGTCGTTCGGATCGCGACTTGCTGCTCAACTAACTGTACTCCCGCAAATTCCCGCAATTTGTATCTGTATTCACGGTGCGGTCTCGATGATACTAAAACGGCAGTGAGTGTTGCCCAACCATCTTTCGCGCACTTCCGCCTCTTTGACGCTACGATGGTCGTCGCTGGGTCGATGATCGGCACGGCGATCTTCATCGTGCCGGCGCAAATGGCACGCGATGTGGGGAGTCCCGGCTGGCTCCTTGTCGCATGGGTCATCACTGGTGTCCTAACCTTGACTGCCGCACTCAGTTACGGCGAGCTGGCCTCGATGTTCCCTCGCGCCGGAGGGCAGTACGTCTTCCTGCGCGAAGCATTTTCGCCGCTGCTGGCCTTTCTATACGGTTGGATGCTATTTGCCGTGATTCAGACCGGCAGCATTGCGGCACTGTCGATCGGGTTTGCGCGGTATGCAGGCGTGCTGTGGCCCGCTGTCGCCGAAGACAACTACGTCGTGCCGCCCATTGTTGTCGCACCGGGATATGCGGTGTCCCTATCCACGGCGCAGGCGCTTGGATTGGTTCTCATCGCGCTGCTCACTTGGACCAACGGACGCGGGCTCACGTACGGAAGATGGATCCAAAACGGTTTTACTGTAGCGAAGCTCGGCGCACTTGCGGGGCTGATCCTCGTCGGAGTGCTCTTCGCTGGACAGGCGGAGGTGATCGCACAAAACCTTGGCAATCTCTGGATCCCCAGCAGCGAGACCGAGATTGCGCCCGGGATCAGTGTGGCGACCTCGTTCGGGTTGATCATCGCGCTCCTGGTTACGCAGTCGGGCGCACTGTTCTCAGCCGACGCATGGAACAACGTTACTTTCGCCGCCCACGAGGTGGACAGACCCGCGCGCACGGTACCGATCTCACTGGCAATCGGCACGGCCCTGGTGATCGGGCTCTATTGGGCCACCAACGTTGTCTATCTGGCGGCGCTGCCGATGGAGAGACTTCAGACGGCGCCTTCCGACCGAGTGGCCGAGCAGGTAGTCGACCAGGCGTTCCCATTGTGGGGCGGGGCTGGCATGGCAGTGGCGGTGATGATCTCTACGTTCGGGTGCGCCAACGGATTAATTCTCACCGGCGCGCGCGCCCTCTACGCAATGGCCCGGGACCACCTGTTCTTCAGTCGGGCCGCCAGTTTGAACGATCGGCTCGTGCCGGCGACCGCGCTTTGGGTGCAAGCCGCTTGGGCTGCGGCGCTGGCTCTTCTCCGCACGTACGACCCAGTCAGCCGCCGGTACGGGAACCTCTACAGCGACCTGCTCGACTACGTTATCTCGGCCGCGCTTGTCTTTTACATCCTCACCGTGGCCGCGGTGTTCCGCCTACGGCGAACGCGGCCCCACCTCGAACGGCCCTACCGGACCTTCGGGTATCCGGTAGTACCGGCAGTGTACCTGATTGGGGCGAGCGCGATTCTTTCCGCGCTCATTCGTTATCGAAGCGCCACCACCTGGCCGGGTCTGGCGCTGATCGTTCTGGGCGTGCCCATTTATTGGGCCTGGCGACCGCGCCGCAACGTGCGGTCGGACCAGCCGGATTTGGAGGCAGTACCGAAATGAGCTCACGAAGCGACACGCCGACCGGTGCGACACGACTCGTCATCGCGCACACACTCACTGATGCCCAGGTCCAAGAGCTTTGCGCCTTGTACCAGAAGGAGTGGTGGACCATCGGGCGCAGTGCCGACGATGTCCGGTTGATGCTGGCGGGCACCGACTTGGTTGCCGCGCTCGCCGAGGAGGGGACGGGTCGCCTCGTCGCGTTCGCTCGCGTCCTTACCGATCGCGTCTACAAGGCACTCATGTTCGACGTGATCGTATCGTCCGAGTATCGGGGCCTCGGCGTCGGTCGCCGCTTGATCGAGACGGTGCTCTCTCACCCTCTGATGAGCCAGGTGCAGCACGTCGAACTCTACTGCCGGCCGGAGCTGGTGCCCTTCTATCGGAAATGGGGGTTCGATGAGCCAGGGGAGCAACTGCGATTCATGCGGTTTGACCGCTCGGCAGGGGCTGTTTGATGGTCCTGCAACCGGGGGCGCCAAGCGGTTGAACGGCCAACACTCACTATGGAACCGAAGCGGCTCGAAACCATGCTCGCGCGTGCAGGCGGCAACGACCCCGCAACCGGCGGCCTCGTGCCACCCCTGCAGCTCAGCACGACGTTCGAGCACGCACCGGCCGGTGAACTGATTCACGGCTTCTTCTACAACCGGTATGGAAATCCAACCGTCGAACGGTGCGAAATCGCTCTCGCGCAAAAATCGAAAGCGGTTACGGGAGCAGCCGAATATGACACCGAACCAAATTTTCCCCATCGATTGGACTGCTGTGGCGGACGCCTTCTGTCAAGCCTGGTCCAGCAACCTTGGTTCGCCCGACTACGACTACCTGGCGAATCTCTACGCATCTGACAACGATGTGATCATCTACGACACACTCCCACCCCTAGAGGGCTTTCTAGGCTTCACGCAACTTCGAGGTGAGATCTATCCGGGGCTTGAGCAAATTGCGGTAGAAAGGACGGGCGACGTCGTGGCGAGAGAGATGGCTGGCGGACATGTCGTGGTCACCTGCTATCCATTTCACCTGCAATACGCATTTGCAAACGGCCGCAAGATGTCGATCGATGCAAGGATCAGTGAAGTTTGGGAAAGAAAAAGCGACGGATACCGCATCGTTCATGAACATCCCTCTACCGTCTATGACATGGGCTGAAACATATCGCGAGAAACTCACGCTCCAGAAAGGGGAAGCGCTCGTAGCTCCCGTTGAAGCCAAAGGCGGGGTCGTTCTCGGGAGACCGGAGCGGTTCCGGAGGTTTGGCGCGAGAAGATCCGAGTCGCGGTTCTCGGCCACGTCGGCGAGGAGAGCCACGAGCTTCCGCGACATCTCTGGATCGGGATCGGTGCTCTCGGGAAGCGCGCCGAGCGAAAGCCCGGGAACGTAAAAGCTCGCGATCCGCGTGGCGAGCACGTTCACCGCGTTCCAGCGATCGACGTTCATCAAAACGATCACGCCGAGCCGGTCGTCCGGGCAGCGGTAGACCACTGAGGAATAGCCGGCGACGGTGCTCCCGTTGTGAAGTATCAGCCGGTGTCCTCGGAACGTGTCGAGAAACCATGCCATCCCCGCGTTGAACGGCGTTCCGTCGTTGGTTCGAATCGGCGCCAGCATCTCGCCGAGGGTCGCAAGCGTCACGAGATCGCCCTTTCCCAGTGCGATGTCCCACTTCGCCATGTCCTCGGCCGAGCTCAGGATTCCCCCGTTCGCGGCGATGACCGAAGGCCGAAGCCGCTCTCCGTTCTGAAAGACTCCGCCGTGGTCGACGTAGCCACCGGCGCGATTCCGAACCACGTCTTCCGGGTGTTTGAATCGAGTGTCGGACATTCCCGCGCGCCGGAAGATGCGTTCGGTGACGAACTCCTCGTAGCTCTTGCCCGACACTCTCTCGACGATCATGCCTAGGCCGGCAATAGATGCCCGTGGTCCTGACGCCAGTGAAGAGCAGGCCGTCGAAGCGGGCGTCGCGGGTGACGACGGCGCGGTAACACGCGCCATGATCCAGATCCATCGACGGATTCTCGCACAGGGAGAGTTCCAAGACTGGCGATTTTCGGACACTATCAGGTGCCTTCACTTGGGTCTTCTCTGTTTGCAGGGTCACGAGCCGAAGAGCTCTCGGCACCCGCTGGCCGTCGCGTCGTCGGACGGGAACGAGCACTCGATGCGCAGCTCTTCGAGCGCGACGTCGTGTGGCGCGCCGAACGTCGTGAAGGTCGAGAAGAACCGAAGCTCGACGTCGCCCTTACGGAAGATCGTCGTCAAGAGCGGCGTCGTCGGCGCGCCGATCTCGCGCGTCCGCCACCGCGCCGGAACGCCAGGATAGGCGAGCACCTCCGCCAGCAAGCCCTTCGCGCGCTCGTCCGACGGCGACGCCGCGATCTGGTTGTGGAGATGCCGGATCAAGTCCCCCGCCGTCTCCTCCCAGTTGACCATCATCGGCCGCAGTCCGTTCGGGTGCAGCACCAGTCGCAGCATGTTCGACTCGGTCGGCTCGGCGCCGAGGAGGAAGCGGGTGCAGCGCGGCGCCGCTTGGTTCGCCATGCGAATCTCCCAGTGCCGGTCCAGCACGAAGGCAGGGTACGGCTCCTGGTGCCGCAGGATCAGGTCGATCGCGTTGCGCACCTGGGCCATCTCCGGCGCCGCGAGGCCCGTCTCGAAGTACCGCGGCGCGTAGCCCGCAGCGACGAGCAGCGCATTGCGCTCGCGGAGCGGGATCTCCAGCGCGTCGGCCAGAAGCAACACCATCTCGCGACTCGGCTGCGAACGACCGGTCTCGACGTAGCTCAGGTGACGCGACGAGACGCCGGCCTCGAGCGCCAGCTCGAGCTGGCTCAGCCGACGCGCAGTGCGCCAGTGGCGCAAGAGCGCGCCTACCGTCGCGTCGGGCGGCGGCAGGACCGAAGAGGGCGATTCGATGGCACGCATGCCTCGATGATAAGGGCGCTTGGGGTCCGCAGGCCATGACCTCGGACGTCATTGCTTGGCGCCCCACGTTCTCATAAGTTGGGCGCACCGGGTCGTTGCGACGACCACGGGCCAAGAAGGAGCGCAGGACAATGCATCGTAGAGAGTCCCTGGCAGTTGCGGCAGGCGCCGTCGCTGGCGGCGCGATGGGCCCAATGGGTGGAACAGGGGCAGGCGTCGCTGCCGCAGTAGCGGCCCGCATCGACGCGGCGGCGTTACGCCTCGCGGCGATTCGCGCGCACGGCGTTTGGCCGAATCGCGTACGTCGAGCGTGGAGCGGGATCTGCCGCACTCTTCCTGCACGGCTTGCCGCTCAATGGTTTCCAGTGGCGCGGCGCCCTCGAGCGCCTGTCGCCGCATCGGCGCTGGATCGCCCCGGACTCTATGGGCCTCGGCTACACCGAGGTTCCCGAGGGGCGGCGCCTCGAGCCGGAGGCACAGGCCAGCATGCTCGCCGCGCTGCTCGATGCGCTCGCGATTCGGGTGGACCTCGTCGCGAGCGACAGCGGCGGGGCGATCGCCCAGCTCTTCGTGGCGCGTTACCCCGAGCGCGTTCGGACGCTCCTGCTGACCAAGGCAGCACCTCGGTGTCCCATCCGTAGTCTGCTGATCCAACCTGAGTAAGGAGCGTCGCATGAGCCAATCAGATCGCGCCGCCTATTTCCGCCAATTGCATACCAATCGGCCACTGGTCCTGCCGAACGCTTGGGACGCGGCCAGCGCGCGTGTGATCGAGCTGGCGGGCGCGCTGGCGATCGCCAGCACCAGCGCCGGCGTCTCGTGGTCCTATGGGCGTTGCGACGGCCAGAAGCTGCGGCGTGAGGAAATGATCCAGGCGATCCGCTACATGGTCCAGACCGTCGCTGTTCCAGTGACGGCCGATATCGAGGGCGGCTATGGCAGCGGCTCCACGCACGATGTGGCTGAAACGGTCGACGCCCTGATCGCCATCGGCGCGGTCGGCATCAACCTTGAGGATTCGCCGGGGCGCGATGGGGAGCTGCTGCTGACGCCCGAATTGCATGCCGAGCGCATTCGTGCCGCGCGCGAAGCCGCGCTGGCCGCAGGGGGCGATCTAGTGATCAACGCCCGAACGGATGTGTATCTTTTTCAGGTCGGCGCACCGGAGACGCGCTTCGACGCGGCGGTCGCGCGCGCAAACCTCTATCGCGCCGCCGGGGCGGATTGCCTGTTTGTGCCGGGCGTGATCGATGCCGACACCATCGCTGCGCTGGTTCGGGCGATCGACGGCCCCCTGAATATCATGGCGATGCCTGGCGCACCCAGCGCGTCGCAGCTGGGGCAACTCGGCGTAGCTCGCGTGAGCGTTGGCCCGGCGATCACCCAAGCGGCGCTTTCTACAACGCGGCGAGCGGCGAGCGAGCTGCTCGAACAGGGTACCTATGGCACGCTTGAAGATAGCCTGCCCTTTGGTGAGGTAAATGGCATGTTTGCGCGCGCCTAAGACAAGCTTCCTGGTAACTATGTCATATCGATTGCAAAGGGCAAGGAATTCTCCGATGAAATCGAATCGAACCGTGACCGTCTTTGGCGCATACGGACACACCGATGCTTCGTTGTTTCGGAGTTACGCAAACGCGGATGGACGCCTATCCTCTCCGGCCGAGCGTCGGAGGTCGGCGAGGAGAACGCAATGAGTCTTCCTAAGGTCGTATCGCGAGTTGAGTGGATCCTTGCGCGCAAGGAGCTGCTCGCCAAGGAGAAGGAGTTCACTCGTCAGCGAGATGCGCTGAACGCCGAGCGTCGAAAGTTGCCGATGGTCCCGTGCGACAAGGACTACGTCTTCGATGGACCGGGGGGCAAGGTGTGCCTGGTCGACCTCTTCGACGGCCGCCGCCAGCTCATGATCTACCACTTCATGTTCGACCCGAGCTGGGATGAAGGCTGCCCGAGCTGTTCGTTCCTGGTCGACAATATCGGGCACATCGCTCACCTGCACGCCCGTGATACCTCCTTGACCCTCGTGTCCCGTGCGCCTCTATCGAAGATCGGGCCGTTCAAGGCGCGTATGGGGTGGACGGTCCCTTGGTTCTCATCATTCGGGAGCGACTTCAATTACGACTTTCACGTTACGCTGGACGAGACAGTCGCTCCTGTCGAGTACAACTATCGGGACAAGGCTGAGCTCGAGCACGTGGGTCTGACAAATCTCACCAGTGGCGAACTGCCCGGCGTGAGCGCCTTCTTGCGTGATGGAGGACGCATCTTTCACACGTACTCGACGTACGGGCGGGGCACGGATCTACTCGACGGCACGTCGAACTACCTCGACCTGACGGTGCTGGGCCGGCAGGAGGGCTGGGGCGGAACCGAGAACCTCAACGGGCTTGGGGACGGGTGGGTTCGCCACCACGACCGCTACCAGCAGGAGGGTTGACGCGCGCCGCCCGACAAATTGGGGATTCTTGAACAAGGCGTTGCAGGTGACGAGCGCTCGATGTCAATTGAAGAAGCGCTCGCAGCCGAACGCCAGTGTTCCGGTGTTCCGCGATATCGTGCTCTTGAACCGCCGAGCTCCAACCGCGGACCGAGATCCGCCGGGTCAAGCCTCGATGCTCTCCCCCTCCGGGAAATGACACCTTATGTGATGTTGTGGAGTAATCTCTCGAAGCTCGGGCTCGGACTCCTTCTCTCGGCAAATCGAGGGCTCTCCCATCGCCCGGTAGACCGCGCAGCGGGCGCGGAAGCGGCACCCCTCCTTGGGACGCTCCTGCTCCGAGAGCTCCCATCCCGAGGATGCCGAGGCTCTCCGTCCGGTGTGAGCGTTGGCGGCGGACCACAAGAGCCGCGAATAGGGGTGGCATGCGTTCTCCGACAGCGTGGTCGCGGGAGCCATCTCGACCACCTGCCCGAGGTACATCACGATGACGTGGTGGGCGATGAGCTCCACCATCTGGAGGTCATGGGAGATGAAGAGATACGTAAGCCCGAGCGTCTCCTGCAGGTCCCGCATCAAGTTTGCCACCTGGGCGGCGATGGAGACGTCGAGGGCGGAAAGGGGCTCGTCGGCCACGATGAGCTTGGGCTCGAGAGCGAGCACCCGGGCGATCGAGACCCGCCGCTTCTCGCCGCCCGAGAGATCGGGGGGATAGGCCGAAAGCTTCGCCGACTTGAGCTTGACGAGCGAGAGGAGCTCCTCTGACCGACGGAGGACGTCCTCCCGAGGTAAAGGTTTTTGGAGCGTAATGGCTTCTCGAAGAAGCTCTCCCACGGTCATCTTGGGATTCAAAGCGGCGTCGAGGTCCTGGAAGATCATCTGGAGCTCGCGCCTCTTTTTCCGCATCGCTGCCGGCGGAAGCTTCAGGAGGTTTTCTCCTTTGTAATGCACTTCGCCCGAGGTCGCGGGGGCGAGACGAAGAAGGGTTCGGCCGAGGGTGGTCTTCCCGCAGCCGCTCTCTCCCACGAGACCGAGGGTTTCTCCTTCTCTCAGGTGGAAGCTCACGCCGTCGACCGCAGGCACGTAGTCCTCTCGCCGAACGACGCCGAAGCGGCCCCGGCGATAGAAGTAGGTCTTGAGGTCCCGTACTTCGAGGAGCACACCGCCATTCGAGATCGCACTCACGCGCGCGCCTCTTCCTTGACGTGGAGCCAGCACCGAAGGCGATGGTTCGGCCCCACCTTCTCGAGCTCGGGCTCTCGCTCGCTACACCGCTCCTCCTCTCCGGGAGGCTTCACCCCGCAGCGCGAATCGAACTGGCAGCCCCGGCCGAGGCGAGAGAGGTCGGGAACGTCCCCTTCGATCACACTGAGCCTTCGCCTCGACCGAATGTCTTCGACCGTCGGGATGGCTCCAAGGAGCCCGTAGGCATAGGGGTGCTTTGGCTCATGGGCGCGGTCGAGGACGTCTTTCGCCTCCCCGAGCTCGACCACCCGTCCCGCGTACATCACCGCCACCCGGTCGGCCAGACTCTTGGCGACCCCCATGTCGTGGGTGATGACGATGGTCGTGGTCCGAAGCTCGGCCTTCATCTCTTCCAGCAGATCGAGGACCCGACTCTGGATGGTGGCATCGAGGCCGGTCGTGGGCTCGTCGGCGATGAGCACTTTCGGCCGGGCGGCGAGAGTCATGGCGATCATCACCCGCTGGCACATCCCTCCCGAAAGACTGTGCGGGTAATCCCCGAGCCTTTTTGACGGGGAATCGAGATGAACGCGGGCGAGCCATCCTTCGGCCTCTTCCAGCGTCTCCGAAGAAGAAAGCTCCGGGGAACGTCTCTTGACCGCCTCTCTCACCTGCTGACCCACGGTGAAGAGGGGATGGAGGGCGTTTCGAGGGTTCTGGAAGATCATGGCGAAGTCTCGCCCTCGCCTCTCCTTCATGCCCGAGTCGTGCCAGCGCTCCCAGCCGCGGGTGTCCTTCTCGACGGAGAGAGACGGCTCCTGAGCGACCCGCGAGAACCGGTCGGGTCCCTCGAGCAGGTTCACCGCCTCGGTGTCGCCCGGCCTTCGATACCAGATCCGTCCGGAAACGATGCCGGGCGCCCCGGAAACCAGGCCCATCACCGAGAGCATGGTGACGCTCTTTCCCGAGCCGGATTCCCCCACGACCACCAGCGTTTCCCCCGGCTTGACCGTGAGGCTCACCCCATCGACCGCGCGGAGAAACCGCCCGCGCGCCGGAAGGTAGAAGTAGGTCCTGAGATCCCTTATATAAAGGATGGACTCGTCGTTCTCCCTTCGATGGGCCGATTCCGTCACGACGCCCTCCGTTCGGCGATGGGCTCCCTGAGAGCGTCTCCCAGCAGGTAGAACCCGAGAACGGTGAGGAGAATGGGGATGGCTGGGGCCGTCGAGACCCAGAGCTCTCCCCGAAAGAAATAGTCCTTCCCCAGGGCCACCATGTTGCCCCAGGAGGGGGTCGGCTCCTGAACGCCGAAGCCGAGATAGGAGAGCGAGGTCTCGATCAAGATCGCCTCCCCCATGCCGACCGTCGCCTGGACCAGGAGGACCCCGCGCCCGTGGAGCCAGAGGATGTGCTTTCCGATGACGCGGGCGGGATGAACTCCGAGCGCGAGCGCCGCCTCGATATAACTCTTTCTTTTCAGGGTCGCGATCTTGGCCCGGAGAAGCTCGGCGGTCGAGGGGATGTTGGTCACGCCGACGACGAGGAGGATCAAGTAGATGTCGGGGCGAAAAAGCGCGATGACCAGGAGGACGAGAACGAGCTTGGGAAGAGACTCCATGAGCTGGAGGAAGAGGCCCACGGGTGTCGCGAAGCGCTCCGGCCAGAAGCCGGCGAGAACACCGAAGATCGTGCCGAAGAGAAGACTCACCCCGACGGAAAGGAGGCCAGGGAGAAAAAACGCCTGGGTCCCCACCATGGCGCGAGCAAGGAGGTCGCGGCCCACGAAGTCGGTCCCGAGAAGGTGACGGGCGCTCGGGAGCTGGTTCATTGTCCCGAGGTCCATGGCGTCCGGATCCGCGGGAAGCCAGCCTGCAAGCGACAGGAGATACGCGAGCAAAACGAAGGCCACAACCAAAACGCCGTAGGCAGCAGCGATGCTCTTTCCCTTCTTCCGCGAGCGGATCCGTTCCCAGAGGGTCGGGTCGCTCCGAACCTCGACGTAGGTGCTCATGAGGCAAGCTGCGGGTTCACCGCGACCTGGGTCGCCTCTTTGAGCATGTGGCCCACGCGAATCACGAGTGCGGCCACGAGGGTGATCCCGAGAAGCACGGGATAGTCCCGATCGAGCGCCGCCTGCCACGCGAGGCGGCCCGTCCCTGGCCAGTTGAAGACCTGCTCTACGATGACCCGGTTCGGAAGGAAGGGCTTCACTCTGGGGCGGAGATCCTCGAGCCCGGGGATCATGCCGATGAGAGGGTGCATGGGCGGATGAGGCCACCCCGAGCTATCGTGCAACGTCCCGCCCGACGATTTCCCCGCAGGGATCATCAAGTGGTCGTCCGGCTGGATCCGGGTGCTGGGAGACATTCCCCGGAGAACGAGACGGCCCTCTCGGGCCGATACGTCGGCGGAGGCCTCGGCCGAAACGAGGACGAGAAACTGATTCAGCTCGACTCGACCGACGCGATCATTGACGCCGTTCGAGACTTCCCCGAGCTTACGCATCGGGCTCATGAGGGGCGTCGTCACCCAGGCGTAGGTGGTGTAGTCACCGAGTGTCTTCGGGTCGGGAAGACCCTCGAGATCGAAACTGAGCTCGTAGCGATGGTGTCCTTCTGGGGAGAGGGAAATCCCGAAGGAGCTCGAAGCGAAATCGAGCCGCACCGAGCCCCGAACCTCTCGTAGGTCAGGTATCGGAACGAGCTAGATGCCGTATACGTCAGCGTGTCCCTGGAAGAGAAGCGCAGCGAGGAGCGCCGTGACGAGTGCCCGCATGGAGCTGAGCGTAGTTGGGATAGGATGGCGCCGATGAGGGCGGTGGTCGTCGACGAACAAGGGAGAGATCGAGAACCTCGCCTAGCTGAGCTAGCGAGACTTGCTCCAGCGGGCAACCTAGGGGTCCGGGTCCGAATTGACACGAAATCGATGCTACATGGCCATTGGAAATCTGCGGTGCCAAGCCGCGAGAACAACCTCCTCAAAAGGTCAAAGACGCGGTGTCTTCAGAAACGGCGGTCATGCCGAAAGGCGTTCACCCAACGCTGATCACCGATCTGGCGACCGCGTATTGGGCCTCGATGGTGCTGCTGACGGCAAATCGCTTTAACATCTTCGGTTTTCTCTCCGAGGAGCCTCTTTCTGCAGTCGAGCTCTCGGCACGCACTACAGCCGAACCGCGCCCTCTGGAGATGCTCTTGAACGCCTTCGCCCATGGTCTCCTCGAGTGCTCGCGGTCGCTATCGCAACTCTCCCGCATCGGACGCTTTTCTGGCACGGGGCAAACCCTCCTTTCTTGGAGACGCCCTCAGATACAGCGACGATATGTACCCACTCTGGGGAAAACGGGGCGAAGCGGTCACCGCGAACGCGCCGCCTGACGGCAGCCTCCTGACCGTCCGCTGCGGTCTCTGTCAAAAAGCCCAGCCTCCGCAGCACCTTGGTGTAGTCCCGTCGGACGCTCTCGCATCGTATACGAGAAGGATCTGGGGTTCGTGCAGTGCGTTCTTCTCCTCGACCATGTGCGGTTGCCCTCAAGGTTCATCAAGGTTCATCGAATCAGGTCGTTGATCAGCATCCGCAGGTGCAAGGCCGCGAACGGCTTCTCAACCTGTTGGTTGGGCGTCTCGTCGAGAAATACACGGGCGCGGGCCGTGAAAGCCCCACCTGTGAGGAAAACCATCCGCTTGGCTTGGTCGCTTGCGACCCGGAGAAGTTCCGCATGGAGATCCATGCCGGTCATCTGGGGCATCATCAGATCGCAGAGGATGACATCGAATCGCTCCCCGGCGTTGACTCGTTTCAGCGCCTCTTCCGCGCTGGTGATGGTGACGACTTCATGCTCGGCGGCCAGCGTGCGCTGGACGACCTTCGTGATCATCGGCTCGTCGTCGACGACGAGTACTCTTCCACGTCGCTTGGCGGCGATCTCGCGAAGGGCGACCGGCCGTTCGTCTTCGGAGAGTCCGGGACGTGCCGGCGGGAGCGAGACCCGGAAAACGGTACCCTTGCCAACCTTGCTCTTTACGTCGATCGAGCCGCCGAGTCCGGTCACGATCCGGCGGCAAATGGACAGGCCGAGGCCCGTTCCGACGCCAACGGGCTTGGTTGTAAAGAACGGAGTGAATAGCCGAGCAAGGACGTCTGCCGGCATGCCCGGTCCCGTGTCGGCGATCTCGACGATCACTCGACCCGTCTCGTCCGTGCTTGTGACGATGCGGATTTCGTTGTTCTCCGCTCGGCCTTCCGCGATCGCCTGTGCCGCGTTGACGACGAGGTTCAGAAAGACCTGACCAAGACGCGACTCGCTCGCCTCAACTAGCGGGGTCTTCCCGTAGCTCTTCACCAGCCGTGCGCGGTGTCGGATTTCGTTCCACGCCATTCGGAGCGTCGACTCCATGACCCTTTGCACGTCGACGACACCCGTCTTGTCCTCGCCCGAGCGCGAGAAGATCTTGAGGTCGCGGACGATGTTCCGGATTCGTTCTGCCGATTCGCGAGCATCATGAAGCTCCTCGCGCACTTCGCTGAACTCGGCAGAGAGGCCGAGTCTGTCTACACGGTGACGTCTCTTGCGGCCAGGTCGAGGTTAGCCATGACCGACGCCAGGGGGTTGTTGATCTCATGCGCGACGCCGGCCGCCAGCGTTCCCATCGAGACCATCCGATCGGAGACCAGAAGCTGTTCCTGCATCGTCGTGCGCTCGGCGCGGATTGCTCCTTCACGGACCTCGCGTTCGATGGCCGCGATTAACCTGGGACCCAGCTTGGCCTTGACGAAGTAATCGTGGACACCAGCCCGCATCGCCTCGACCGCGGTTTCCTCGCCGACTGTCCCAGAGACGATGATGAACGGCAGGTCAAAACCCTTGCCATGCATCAGCGACAAAGCCGAACGCGCGTCGAAGGTGGGCATGCTGTAGTCGGAAAGAATGACGTCCCAGGTTTGCCTTTCAAGGGCAGCGCTCATGGCCTCCGCGGTGTCGACCCGCTCGAACGTGACGTCAAGGTCTCCCCGGCGGAGCTCATGCAGGAGGAGCTCCGCGTCTTGCTCTGAGTCTTCAACAATCAGTGCTCGGAGCGGCTTTGCCACTTACGGCCTCCCGGTCCGCGGCGGGCGCTCGTTGGTCACGAGCCAGTAGAGCCCGAGCTGCAGTACGGCTTCCGCGAACTGGTTGAAGTCGACCGGCTTGCGGACATAGCTGTTGCACCCCGCGTCGTAGCCACCCAGCAGGTCATTCTCCTCGATCGAAGAGGTTAGGATGACAACGGGAAGGAACCTCGTTCGGTCGTCGGCTCGGATGCGGCGTAGGACCTCGAGGCCATCGATCTTCGGGAGATTGAGATCGAGTAGGACGACTTCGGGTAACACCGAGACGTCGCGCGTGGCGTAGCTGCCACTCGCGAAGAGGTAGTCGAGGGCTTCGGCTCCATCGCGCGCCGTCACGACTTCGTTTCGGTTGTCTTGAGAGCCCGGAGGGTCAGCTCCTCGTCCTTGGGATTGTCTTCAACCAGCAGGATGACCCTGTTCTTCATGGCCGGTGCTCGCCTTCCCTGATGGTGAAATAGAACGTGGCGCCCACGCCCACCTCTCCTTCGGCCCAGATCCGCCCTCCGTGCCTGTCCACGATGCGCTGCACGGTGGCCAGCCCGATGCCGTGCCCCTCGTACTCGCTGGCGGCATGAAGGCGCTGGAACGCGCCGAAGAGCTTCTTTACGTAGGCCATGTCGAAACCTGCCCCGTTGTCACGCACAAAGAACGCTCGCTGGCCGTCTTGAATCGAACACCCGAATTCGATCCGGGCTCCGTGACGCTTGCGTGTGAACTTCCATGCATTTCCAAGCAGATTTTCCAAGACGGCCCTCAGGAGACGAGAGTCACCCTCTGCCGCGAGCCCATCTTGGATGACCAGCTCGACCGGGCGTGGCGGCTCCGAGTTCTGCCGCTGGAGCTGGGCAGCCACTTCACGTGCGAGACTTGAGAGGTCGACGTGCTGTCGACGAAACTCGCCCCTGGTGATCCGGGCCAAGGCGAGCAAGCCGTCAATGAGCGCGCCCATGCGCTGCGCGGACTCGCGCACATGTCTCAGGTGATTCTTCCCGGCATCATCCAGCCGATCCGCGTAGTCTTTGAGCAGCGCCAGGCTGAAGCCGTCGATGTGCCTGAGTGGCGCGCGGAGATCGTGGGAGACGGAGTAGCTGAACGCCTCCAATTCCTTGTTCTTGTACTGAAGCTCTTCGGTCAGAGCGGCTTTCGCCTCGGCCACATCGCGAGCTGCGCGCGCTTCCGTGGCCGCAAGCTCGCTGCGAAGCAGCTCCTCACGCGTTCGCCGTTGTTCGTATTCGAGCTGGTCGCGGCGAAGCTGCGACTGCACCCGCTCCGTCACGTCTCGCCCGACAACAAGGACGAGCCGTTCCTCTTCGACCTCGACCGAAGTGTTCGAGAACTCCATGAGCACGACGCCCCCATCTGCCTTGCGAACCTCGTCTGGCGGCGTTCGCCCTTGCCCATCGTGATACTCGCGACCCGGAGTTACGAAGTCCTTGAAATGTCGGCCGACAAGCCGATCCGGGGGAAAGCCGAGGATCTCTGTGAATCGCCTGTTTGCCTCCCGGATGAGTCCATCGGCTGTCAGGATGCAGATGGCGTCGTTGGCGTTCTCGGTGAGGGTCCGATAGCGCTGCTCACTGGCAGCCAAGCTCGCGAATGCGTGCGCGAGCCCGATGGCTTGGCCCATCTGAGCGCCGAGAACCCGCGCAAATGCGACCGCATCCTCGCCCGTGATGTCCGCGGTCCTGGCGCCGAGCAGCGTCGCCCCGTAAATCGTCTCTCCCCACGACACAGGTACGAGGAGAAGCGAAGTCGCCCCAGTCTCGACGATCAGTCTCTGGGCGAGATGCGCGGGGATGCTGGCTGAGGGGATCGGGACCACTCTTCCACGCCGGGCAATGTCACGGATGACCTCCTCGCAATCGAATATGCGGCGTAACCTAGGCAGATCCGTTTCGGAGAACCCAATCTGGTGCTTGAGCGCGAGGCGTCCATCTGTCTCCGCAATGTAGAGCACTCCCTTGGATATCCCCGCCATGTCCAAACACGACGCGAGGACATCTCCGAGCACGCCGTTAAGAACCCTGTTCCTCGCGAGGGCCTCGGCAACACCGGCGAGCACCGCAAGCTGCGCGGCCTGAAGCGTGGAGCGCTGCGCCAGGCGTGCGTTCTGCTGGACCTGGCGTTCGAGCTGCCACAGTGCGCGTTTCGCGTGCTCGTCCCTGAGCGCCTCGATGGAGTCGCTCGGTGGAGGAGGCGGCGGTGCTCGCAGGCCCGCGCCGAGGGCTCGCGTCACAGCTTCCAGTCCCTCCGTCTTGGAAACGAGAGCGCTCGCCCCAACACGCGCGGCGAGCACGCGGTCCGCCTCCTCAACATACGAAGAGGAGGCAAGGACGACCGGAATGTTCTCAATCTCTCTGTCACCGCGTATAGCCAGGCACAGACCGAACCCATCCATGCCCGGCATGAGCACATCGCTGAGAATGGCGTCGGGGCGCTCGCGGCGAGCCATCTCCAAGGCCGAGGTGCCATCCGTAGCGGTGAGAACGTTGAATCCCGAGCTCGTGAGCCAGGCATGTGCGAGTTTCAGCTGCAACGGGTCGTCGTCCACCAGAAGGATGCGCTGCCCACTGCCAAGCACCTCAGAGGCACTGGGAGTCGCGACAAGGTGAGCTTTCACGAGGTCGAGGAGGTGGATCGGATCGACGGGTTTGACGAGGACCGCTGAGAACCCACCCTTCACGGCGCGTGCCTCGTCGAGTTTGGATAAGAATCCCGAGGCGCAGAAGATCGGTACCGGGGCATCGCCCAGCTGCTTACGGAGACTGCGCACCAATTCCAGACCATCCATGTCTGGAAGGATGAGGTCCTGAATCACGAGGTCCGGCGGCCGCCGTCCAACCATGTCGAGAGCGGTACCGGCGTCGCCAGCTTCGAAGACCTCGTATCCTGCGCTCTCGAGCGCGACGCGGAACATCTTCCGGGTTGTTGGGTTGTCCTCGACGACGAGGATTGACCCTGCGGACTTCCCGACGGGGGCGGCGTTGGTGCTGGGCATCTGGGCCGTGGTAGGGATTGCCGCCGTGGCTGCAACCACCGCGGGGCTGTATGGGCGGCCCAAATACTCTCCTATCTGGAAGGGCAGTTGGATCGGGTCCAGGGGCTTTGTGATGTACCCGTCGCAGCCGGCGCCAAGCGCCTTCTCACGATCGCCCTTCATCGCATATGCCGTTACGGCCACGATGACGATCTCTTGCGTCACCGGATCGGCCTTCAGGCGGCGCGTGAGCTCGAGACCGTCCACGCCGGGGAGCTGGATGTCCATGAGGATCAGCCGTGGCCGGAACTCCCGCAGAATCACCACAGCTTCTTCGCCGTCAGCGGCGGTCCGAACGTCGTAGCCTTCACTCTCGAGGGCGAAGCGCGCCACCTTGAGGTTGGCGGGGTTGTCATCGACGATCAGGATCGGGTCTGCGGCCATGGTCATGCCTCTCCACCGGCCGCGGAGGTCAGCGGTCGCCGCGGCAGCACGACGAAGAAAGTACTCCCCCTGCCCAGGAAGCTATCGACGCCGACGCGTCCGCCCTGAGCCTCTACGATTCGCTTGGTCAGCGCCAGACCGAGCCCGGTGCCTTGGTACTTCTTCGATGCGCTGGAATCGAGCTGGCGAAACTCGGTGAAGAGGTTTTTCACATCCTCAGGTCGTATCCCGATCCCTGTGTCTTCTACTTCGACGCGGAACAGGTCCGCACCCTCCGACCGTGCCCGGATGAAGACACGACTATTGTCCGGAGTGAACTTCAGCGCATTGGAGAGGTAGTTGTACAGCACCTGTTTGAGCTTCGCCGGGTCGAGCTCCAGGCTGGTGCACGTCGGATCGATGACAGAGTCAATTTGGATCTGCTTGCTTGCGGCGACAGCGCGCAGGATGTCCCGCACCTCGCCCACGAGCTGTGGCAGGTCGATCGCTTCGGGGTGGAACTCCATCTTGCCGGCTTCGACCTTTGCCAGATCGAGCACGTCGTTGATGAGCTGCAGGAGGTGGTTTGAGCTCTTGAGAATGTCCCCCAGGAACTCCTGGTGCTGGGCTGAGACCGGCCCTACCTTCCCATATGCCATGAGCTTCGCGAAGCCGATGATGGCATTGAGCGGCGTTCTGAGTTCGTGCGACATGTTGGCGAGAAACTCGCTCTTCATGCGGTTCGCTTCCTGGGCGCTCCGCTTCTCCGTGTCGAGATCCTCCAGGATGTTGAGAACAGCCCGTTGCATATCCTCGAGGCGTTGCTTCTCACTGCCGAAGTCCTCGAGGATGTTCAGCACAGCCTTCTGGGTCGACTCGAACCGCTCCCTCTCGTCGCCAAAGTCGTCGAGAATGTTGAGCACGGCCTTCTGAGTTTCTTGGAGGCGCTCCTTTTCATCGCCAAAGTCCTCGAGGATGTTGACCACCGCACGAACGTAGTCCGTCGGCGCCAATTCGCCCGAGTGGTCTCGCGCGACCGACTCGACCGGGCTCATCGCGAGGCCTGCTTCTTGAGCTCCTCAATCTCCTTCTTGAGCTCGATCATCTTGAGCTCGCGTCCCATGGTCAGCTTCTGGAATCGTTCCAGCTCCGCCAACCTTTCGAGCTCCTTGGTGCGCTGTTCAGCAACCTCGGCCTCGGCCTTCTTCTGCGCGGTCACATCGCGAGCAGCCGCGAAGACGCCGAGCACGTTTCCAGCAACGTCTTTGTAGACCGATGCGTTGTAGAGAACGGGCGTGTGCCGCCCATCTCGGTGCCGAATGGTCAGCGGGTAGTCGGTGACGAACCCCTTCGAGAAGACCTGCTGGTAGCCTTCGCGGGCCTTCTCGGGCTGGGTAAAGTAGTCGGAGAAGTCGGTCGCGATCAGCTTCTCGCGCGGAATACCCGTGACCTTGATGGATCCCTCGTTGACGTCGGTGATTTTCCCTTCGGGGCTGATGGTCACGAGAGGGTCGAGCGACGCTTCGATGAGGCTTCGCGCGTACTGCGAGACTTGCTTCTGCGCGGTCACGTCACGCGCGGCCGCGAAGACACCGAGCACCTTACCTCCAGCATCCTTGTACACCGACGCGTTGTAGAGGACGTCCGTGTGGCGGCCATCCTTGTGGCGGATGGTCAGCGGATAGTCAGTGACGAACCCTTTGGCGAAGACCTGCTGGTAGCCTTCGCGGGCTTTCTCGGGCTCGGTGAAGTAGTCGGAGAAGTCGGTCCCGATCAGCTTCTCGCGCGGCACACCCGTGACCTTGATCGACCCCTCGTTGACGTCGGTGATTCTTCCCTCTGGGCTGATGGTCACGAGCGGGTCGAGCGACGCCTCGATGAGGCTGCGGGCATATTGCGAGGCAGAACGCAGCTGTTCCTCTGCCTGCCTTTTCTCTGAGATGTCGCTCGACATGAGCAGATAGCCGATGGGATTGCCCGAACCATCGTTGCGGCGGGTGACGACAACGCTCGCCGCGAAGCGGGCACCGTCTTTGCGGACGCGCACGAACTCGCCCTCAGCCAGGCCCTTCTCGTATGCGGTCTCGAGCAGCTTCTTGACCGCGCCGGACTCTATGTCCTCCGGCGCGTGGAGCACCTCTGAGTTTTTTCCGAGGATTTCTTCCGCCGCGTATCCGTAGTTTCGATGCGCGCCCTCGTTCCACGAGAGGATGCGGTGGTCGAGATCCTTCCCGATGATGGAGTACTTGATAGAGCTCTGCAGGATGTTATCAAGGAGGTTCTTCGTTTCGGTGAACTCACGGATGACGCGCTTGGATTCGGTGACGTTCCGGGCCGCGGCGAACACGCCGAGCACGTTGCCCCGCGCGTCTTTGTACACCGACGCGTTGTAGAGGACGTCCGTCTGGCGGCTATCCTTGTGCCGAATGGTGAGCGGGTAGTCGATGACGAAACCCTTGGCGAAGACCTGCTGGTACCCGTCGCGCGCCTGCTCGGGCTCCGTGAAGTAGTCGGAGGAATCCGTCCCGACCAATTTCTCGCGCGGCAAACCCGTCACCTTGGCAGTGGCTTCATTGACGTCGGTGATCTTGCCCTCGGGGCTGATCGTGACCAGCGGGTCCAAGCTGGCCTCGATGAGACTTCGTGCGTACTGCGACGCTTGCTTCTGCGCAGTCACGTCGCGGGCGGCGGCGAAGACGCCGAGCACGTTACCGCGCGCATCTTTGTAGACCGACGCGTTGTAGAGGACGTCCGTCAATCGTCCGTCCTTGTGGCGGACGGTGAGCGGATAGTCGGTTACGAAACCCTTCGCGAAAACCTGCTGGTAGCCTTCGCGGGCCTTCTCGGGCTCGGTGAAGTAGTCGGAGAAGTCCGTCCCGATCAGCTTTTGCCGCCCCATCCCCGTGACCTTGATGGATCCTTCGTTGACGTCGGTAATCTTTCCTTCGGGGCTGATGGTAACCAGCGGGTCGAGCGACGCCTCGATGAGGCTGCGGGCATACTGTGACGCCTGCTTCTGCGCCGTGACGTCGCGCGCGGCGGCGAAGACGCCGAGCACCTTCCCGCCTGCATCCTTGTAGACGGACGCGTTGTAGAGGACGTCCGTCAATCGTCCGTCCTTGTGGCGGATCGTCAGTGGGTAGTCGGTCACGAAGCCCTTCGCGAAGACCTGCTGGTAGCCTTCGCGGGCTTTCTCGGGCTCGGTGAAGTAGTCGGAGAAGTCGGTCCCGATCAGCTTGTCTCGCGGGACACCCGTGACCTTGATCGACCCCTCGTTGACGTCGGTGATCTTTCCTTCGGGGCTAATGGTGACCAGCGGGTCGAGCGACGCCTCGATGAGACTTCGTGCGTACTGCGACGCTTGCTTCTGCGCCGTGACGTCTCGTGCGGCGGCGAAAATACCGAGCGTCTTACCATGCGCGTCCTTGTAGACCGTGGCGTTGTAGAGGACATCCGTGAGCCGACCCGCCTTGTGGCGAATGGTGAGCGGGTAATCGGTCACGGAGCCTTTCGAGAATGCTTCGCGATACCCTGCGCCCGCCTTCTCGGGCTCGGTGAAGTAGTTGGAGAAGTCCGTCCCAATGAGCTTCTCGCGCAGAACGCCTGTTATTTTGATCGTGGCGTCATTGACGTCGGTGATCTTTCCTTCGGCGCTGATCGTCACCAGCGGGTCCAAGGACGCCTCGATGAGGCTTCGGGCGTACTGGGAGGTCGCGCGGGCTTGTTCCTCGCTACGGCGCCGCTCGGTGATGTCACGGGCAATGGACGAAGCGCCGATGACTTTCCCGTCGACGTCGTGAATGGGTGACTCGGTCAACGAGACCGAGATGGGGCTGCCACCCTTCTTGACCCGGATGGTGTCGTAGTGCTCGATGCGCTCGCCCTTTCGGATCCTCACGAGGATGGTCGACATCTCTTCCGGATGGTCGGAGTGGATCAGTACGGAGAACGACTTTCCAACGATCTCCTCGGCTGGGTACCCGTAGATCCTCTCTGCAGCGCGATTCCAGCTCGTAACGACCCCGTCCAGGTTCTTGCTGACGATCGCGTCGTCGGAGGAGTCGACGATGGACGCGAGGAGCGCCAGTCGAGCTTCGTTGTCGCCGGACCCTGTTCCACTCCCGCGCGTTCGGCTCTGGTTTCGAGTCGGTCGTTCCATGGTCTCGCTCACCTTCCGGCGCGCCGAGGTCCGGCGGCCATTTCCTTCAAGCTGTCAAACCACGAGTACCGCGACCACATCATCGTTCCCTCGAATGCGGCGGCATAGGATGCTTCGGAGATCCTCTTCGTCCCAGACGATCTCGATTTTGCGCGCATTGACATGAGTGAGGTTGACGAAGCCGCCGTGTGTAATCTTGCGGAAAAGGTCCCGACGCACGAAGAGCTGGATACTCTGAGGTCATAATGAGCGAACCGGATTCGAATGCTCCCCGGCCGTGCATCTCTCCGGGAAATGACACCTGACGTGATGTTGTGGAGCAATCTCTAGAAGCTCGGGCTCCGAGTCCTTCTCTCGGCAAACCGAGGGCTCTCCCATCGCGCGGTAGACCGCACAGCGGGCGCGAAAGCGGCACCCCTCCTTGGGACGCTCCTGCTCCGAGAGCTCCCATCCCGAGGATGCCGAGGCTCTCCTTCCGGTGTGGGCGTTGGCCGCGGACCACAACAGGCGCGAATAAGGGTGGCAAGCATGCTCCGACAGCGTCGTCGCGGGAGCCATTTCCACCACCTGCCCTAGATACATCACGATGACGTGGTGGGCGATGAGCTCCACCATCTGAAGGTCATGAGAGATGAAGAGATACGTAAGGCCGAGGGTCTCCTGCAGGTCCCGCATCAAGTTCGCCACCTGGGCGGCGATGGAGACGTCGAGGGCGGAAAGAGGCTCGTCGGCGACGATGAGCTTGGGCTCGAGAGCGAGCACCCGGGCGATCGAGACCCGCCGCTTCTCACCGCCCGAGAGATCGGGGGGATAGGCCGAAAGCTTTGCCGACTTGAGCTTGACGAGCGAGAGGAGCTCCTCCGACCGTCGGAGGACGTCCTCCTGAGGCAAAGGTTTTTGGAGCGTGATGGCTTCTCGAAGAAGCTCTCCCACCGTCATCTTGGGATTCAAGGCGGCGTCGAGGTCCTGGAAGATCATCTGGAGCTCCCGCCTCTTTTTCCGCATCGCCGAGGGCGGAAGCTTCAGGAGGTTCTCTCCTTTGTAGTGCACTTCGCCCGAGGTCGCGGGGGCGAGGCGAAGAAGGGTTCGGCCGAGGGTGGTTTTTCCGCAGCCGCTTTCTCCCACGAGACCGAGGGTTTCTCCTTCTCTCAGGCTGAAGCTGACGCCGTCGACCGCGGGGACGTAGTCCTCTCGCCGGATGACACCGAAGCGGCCCCGGCGATAGAAGTAGGTCTTGAGGTCCCGCACTTCGAGGAGCACATCGCCGTTCGAGATCGCACTCACGCGCGCGCCTCTTCCTTGACGTGGAGCCAGCACCGAAGGCGATGGTTCGGCCCCACCTTCTCGAGCTCGGGCTCCTTCTCGCTACACCGCTCCTCCTCTCCTGGAGGCTTCACCCCGCAGCGCGAATCGAACTGACACCCCCGGCCAAGGCGAGAAAGGTCGGGAACGTCTCCTTCGATCACACTGAGCCTTCGCCTCGACCGGATGTCTTCGACCGTGGGGATGGCCCCGAGGAGCCCGTAGGCATAGGGGTGTTTCGGCTCATGGGTGCGGTCGAGGACGTCTTTCGCCTCCCCGAGCTCGACCACCCGTCCCGCGTACATCACCGCCACCCGGTCGGCCAGCCTCTTGGCGACCCCCATGTCGTGGGTGATGACGATGGTCGTGGTCCGAAGCTCGGCCTTCATCTCTTCCAGGAGGTCGAGGACCCGACTCTGGATGGTGGCATCGAGCCCGGTCGTGGGCTCGTCGGCGATGAGCACTTTCGGCCGTGCGGCGAGAGTCATGGCGATCATGACCCGCTGGCACATCCCGCCCGAAAGGCTGTGGGGG
>Ga0184637_10000617_pt1 | contig 26152 bp, 23 predicted proteins | sample PLM3_127_b2_FD_133143 | JGI IMG/M metagenome (GOLD analysis project Ga0184637, IMG submission 133143) | Groundwater sediment microbial communities from an aquifer in East River, Colorado, USA - PLM3_127_b2 | ecosystem: Environmental > Terrestrial > Soil > Riparian zone | place: USA: East River... | reverse complement strand
GACCGCGACCGGTCCCGACACCGGAACTGGCTCCGGCACCTCGCCCGACGCCGCAGCGCGCGCCGCGGCATCCACGCCTCCGTCCGACCGACCCGCCCCCGGCGCGGGGACCGCCGCCGAGAACGGATCCGGGACCGGCTCGTCGGCCCCCGGATCCCCGACGACGGCCCAGGACGTGAACGACCTCCGCGCCCAGCTGGACGCGCTGCGCGCGGAGACGGCCGTCCTGCGCGAGGGGCTCGACGCGGCGAACGCCCGGGCGGACGACGCGGAAGCGCGCCTCGAGAGCCAGCGCGCGGCCGACCGGGCCCAGGCCGAGGCGGCGCGCGCCGAGGAGCTCCGCTCCCCGCAGGTGCGCTCGGAGGCGGTCGGAGAGGTGCTCACGGGGATGGACGGTGCGCTCGCCGCGCTGGCCGCGGGCGACTCCAGCGAGCTCGATTCCGTCCTTGCCGCGCAGGCCGACACGCTGGCGGAGGCCCGCGCCGAGGCCGGGCGCCGCGGCGCCGCCACCGAGGCGGCCCGCGCCGGCGCGAGCGCCGAGTGGATCCGCGCGGCGCGCGAGGCCCTCGCCCGGAGCGATCTCTACGAGGCGCGCGTCGCGCTCGGCCGCGCGGCGCTCGCGGCGAGCCAGGCGCACGGGCTCGCGCGCGAGCAGGCGCTCGGCGCGGAAGGGCAGGGCGACGCGCCGCCGCCCGCGGTCCAGCCGTAGCGGCCCGGTCCGCGCGTCCCCCGTCGTTCACGAGCTCGCCGGCGCGGCGACGGAGCCCGCGCCGCTACCGCACGAGCGGCGCCACCTTCCGGAACTCGTCGGTCCCGGCGCGGTGGAGCAGGTCGAAGATGGCCGTCTCGGCGGTCGTGATCGTCGCGCCCGCCTCGCGGCACAGCTCGAGCCCCGTGCGCCGGTGCTCCTCCGTCCGCGACGACACGGCGTCGGCGCAGACGTGCACCTCGTAGCCCATCGCCACGAGGTCGCGCACGGTCTGGAAGACGCAGACGTGCGTCTCCATGCCCGCCACGATCACCTGTCGCCGCCCGGTCGCCTCGAGCGCCGCCGCGAAGGCCGGGTCGGCGCCGCACGAGAAGTGAACCTTCTCGAGCGGCGGGGTGGGGAGCACCTCGCGCAGCTCCGGGATCGTGTGGCCGAGCCCCTTCGGATACTGCTCCGTCGCGAGCACCGGCAGCCCGAGCTCCCGGCCCGCGCCGACCAGGGCCCGGCCGTACTTCACCACGCGCGCGAGCGCGTCCGGCGGCATCGCCGGCGTGAGGCGGTCCTGGACGTCCACGAGCAGCACCAGCGCCTTCGTACGGTCCAGCTTCAAGGGGTTCGGCATCGCCGCTCCTCCCGTTCCTTCCCGGTTCCCCGAGGTCGCGTCGCCAGCGGCGCGCGCTGCGGAGCAGCGCGCGTCATACGGCGTAACCCGCCGCTCCCGCCGCCGCCGCCGCCTCGGGGTCGATCGCCACGTCCACGCAGTAGACCGTCCCCGACGCGAAGGCCCGCTCGAGCGCGGGGACGAGGTCCTTCGGGTCGTCCACGTGCTCGCCCTTTCCGCCGAGCGCCTCGACCACCCGGTCGTAGCGGACCGGCGCGAGCCGGGTCGCGACGGCGTGCTCCTCTCCGAAGAGGCCGCGCTGCGGGATGAGGATCTGGCCCCAGGCCGCGTCGTTCCCCACCACCACCACCATCGGCAGCTTGAACCGCACGGCCGTCTCGAAGTCGAAGCCGTTCAGGCCGAACGCGCCGTCACCGGAGACGACGCAGACCGGCCGCTCGGGGGCGAGCAGCTTCGCCGCGATCGCGAACGGCGCGCCGACGCCGAGGCACCCCAGCGGCCCGGGGTCGAGCCAGCGCCCGGGCTTTCGCACCTTGAGCACCTTGGCCGCGACCGCCACCACGTTGCCGCCGTCGCCGACGTAGGTCACGTCGCCCGCCCGCGACGCCACCGTCTCGAGCGCGCGCGCCAGCCGGAAGTGGTGGATCGGGGTCTGGTCGCTCTCCTCGAAGGCGCGCTGCTTCTCGGCCCGCTCGGCCTCCTTGTCCCGCAGGAAGCGGCGCCACTCGCCGGCGCCCGTCGAGAGCTTCGCGCCGGCCTCGAACGCCTCGAGCACGCTCCGCGCGTCGCCGACGATGCCCACCTCGATCGGGCGGTTCCGGCCGATCTCGGCGGCGTCCACGTCCACCTGCACCACCCCGGCGCCGGGCGCGAACGTCGGCTCCGTGCCGTACCCGAGCCGGAAGTCGAGCGGCGTCCCGACCGCGATCACCACGTCCGCCTGCGCGAGCGCCTCCTTGCGCGACTGGTGGAAGAACGACGCGTGGTCGGGCGGCAGGCAGCCGCGCCCCATGCCGTTCAGGTAGACCGGCAGCCCCGTGCGCTCCGCGAGCCGGGCGAGCGCGGCCGGCGCGTCGTCCCACCAGATCGCCGAGCCGCCGAGTAGCACCGGCCGCTCCGCGGTGGCGAGGAGCGCGAGCGCCGCCTCGATCTTCCGCGGATCGCCGGGCGTGCGGGCGTCGGTGCGGTAGCGGACCTGCGCCTCCGCGAGCGCCTCGTCGGCGCCGTTCGAGAGCACGTCCCATGGCAGCTCCAGGAAGACCGGCCCCGGCCTCCCGGCCCGCGCGACGCGGAAGGCCTTCGCGAGGAAGCTCGGGACGAGGTCCGCCGACGGGACGCGGTCCGACCACTTGGTGATGCCCGCGAAGAGCTGCGTCTGCGGCATCTCCTGGAGCGAGCCGCGCCCCTGGTTGAACGTCGGCGCGGCGCCGCCGAGCAGGACGAGCGGCACGCTGGCTGCCCAGGCGTTCGCGACGCCGGTCACCGCGTCCGTCACCCCGGGGCCGGCTGTGACGATCGCCACGCCCACGCCGCGGGTGAGGCGCGCCCAGGCGTCCGCGGCGTGCGCGGCGGCCTGCTCGTGGCGCGTGTCGATGATCCGGACGCCCTCGTCCACGCAGCCCGCGTAGATGGGCGCGACGTGCAGGCCCGAGAGCGTGAAGACGGTGCCGACGCCCTCCTTGCGAAGCATCCGGGCGACGAGTCGCCCGCCGGTCAACGTCTCCATGCCCGTCTCCTCCGGGTGCAGACCGGAAGCCTAGACGAGGAACGCCCCGCGCGCCGTGGGGCACGCGGGGCGTCGAAGACTCGGCCGCGGAGAGGCGCTAGCTCTTGCGGTAGCGCGAGAGGTTCGCGGGGAGCTCCGCGAGCGCGGGGAAGCTCTTGTCCGCGTGGATCGTCGCGAGCTTCGCGTAGTTCTGCTCCTCGGTCTCCGGCTTGGCCGGATCCGGCACGCAGCAGTCCACCGGGCACACCGCGGCGCAGGCCTCCTCGTCATGGAACCCGACGCACTCGGTGCAGAGCGCGGCGTTGATGAGGTAGATGTCCTCGCCCTGCGTGATGGCGCCGTTCGGGCACTCGGGCTCGCAGGCGCCGCAGTTGATGCACTCCTCGGTGATCGTCGTGGCCATTGCGTGTTCCTCTCTCGTGCGGCGCCGCGGGGGCGCTCGGATCCTGGGAGGCGCTCGCGCGCCCGAAGCCGCCCGGAGGATAGCGCACCCTCGCGAGCTGCTGGGGCGTCACCTCGGGGCAGCCGCGCCGTGGCGCGCCGAGCGAGAACGCCCGGGACCGCGGCGAAGTTCCTAGGCCGCCACGCAGCAGTCGACGGGGCAGACGCCGGAGCAGGCGGGCGTGGCGTTCTGGCCCTTGCACTCCGTGCACTTCGCCGCCTCGATGAGGTAGACGTCGTCACCCTGCGTGATCGCCTGGTTCGGGCACTCGGGCTCGCAGGCGCCGCAGTTGATGCACTCCTCGGTGATCTTCAGGGCCATGGCTTCGTGTCTCTCCGGGTCGGGCAGCGTCGTGCCGCCTCGTTTCGCAGAACCGCTGCGCGCCCGCGTTCTTCCCACGCCGCGCGGTTCTGGGTCAAGCCGCGCCCGGAGAAATCTCCGTGGAGTTACGGACTCTTCCGCTCGAGATTTGCCGCCGTTTCAGGACCGATCCGGTCCGCGTTCGGGCTGGGCGTCGACGTGGCGGCGATCCTCCTCGACCTCCTCGGCGATGCGCGAGAGCACGCGCATCGCGGCCGCCGCGAGCGCCGCCGCGGCGATCCCGGCGAGCCCGAGCAGCCGGTCGCGGCGCGCGGCCGCGAGCTCGTGCGCGAGCACCCGGCGCCGGTCGAACGCGAGCTGCTGCCGCTCCGCGTGCTCGCCGCGGAGCGTCGCGACGAAGGAGGCGCCTGCCGCCTCGCCGGCCGTCGCCGCCTCGGCGAGGCCGCGCTCGAGGTCCCGGACGCGAACCGTGGCGTACCCCGCCACGCCGGCGCCCGCGAGGGCGACGGGCACGCAGATCAGGGCGATCTTGAGCAGGGACATGGTGCAGGTGCGAGGGTGCGAGGATACCTGCCGTCGCCCGGGCGCGGCAATCCTTCGACTTCCGGGGCCGGCGCGCCTAGGCTCCGGCGCCGGACGGGCGAAAGGTGGGCATGGCGAAGCCGTACGATCCGAAGGACTTCTACTACCGCAAGGCCAAGAAGGCGGGGCTGCGCGCGCGCTCCGCCTACAAGATCGACGAGATCCTGCGCCGCCACCGGCTGCTCGACCCCGGCGACGCGGTGCTCGACCTCGGTGCGGCGCCGGGCGGCTTCCTGCAGATGCTCGCCGACGCGGTGGGTGAGCGGGGCGTCGCGGTGGGGGTGGACCTCGAGCCCATCCGTCCCATCGGCAAGCCGCAGGTCAGGACGGCCATCCTCGACCTGCTCGCGCCGGGCGCGCTCGACGCCATCCGCGCCCTGCACCCGGGCAAGTTCCGGCTCGTCGCGAGCGACATGGCTCCGAAGACCATCGGCGTGAAGATCACCGACGAGGCCCGCTCGCTCGAGCTCGTGCGCATGGCGCTCTCGGTGGCGGAGGAGACGCTCGCGAACGGCGGGGCGTTCGTCGCGAAGGTGTTCATGGGCGGCGACTTCCCCGGGCTCAAGAAGGAGCTCGCCGCGCGGTTCGAGGAGGTGCGGGTCGTCCGGCCGGAGGCGACCCGCGAGTCGAGCTACGAGGTCTACGTGCTCGGCAAGGGCTTCCGCCGCGCCAAGATCCGCTAATCTACCGGGCCCTATGGCTACCCTGCTCGACGCGCTCCTCCCGCGCGGCCTCGTCCACGACCAGACGCCGGAGCTCCGGCGCAGGCTCGCCGAGGGCCCGATCACCGGCTACATCGGCTTCGACCCGACCGCCGACTCGCTCCACGTCGGCCACCTGCTGCCGGTGATGGCGCTCGCCTGGCTCCAGCGCACCGGCGGCACCCCCATCATCGTGGTGGGCGGCGGCACCGGCATGGTCGGGGACCCGAGCGGCAAGCGGACGGAGCGGCCGATCCTGAGCGTCGAGCAGATCGACGGGAACGTCGCCGCCATCCGCGCCCAGCTCGAGCGCTTCGTCTCGTTCGAGGGCGCGAACGCCGCGCGCGTGCGGGACAACGCCGACTGGCTCCGGAGCCTCGGGCTCATGGAGTTCCTGCGCGACGCGGGCAAGCACTTCACCGTGAACTACATGCTCGCGAAGGACTCGGTGAAGAACCGGATGGAGTCCGGCATCTCGTTCACCGAGTTCTCCTACCAGCTCGTGCAGGCCTACGACTTCTGGCACCTCTGGAAGACGGAGCGCTGCGAGCTGCAGATGGGCGGCTCGGACCAGTGGGGCAACATCACCTCCGGCACCGAGCTCATCTCGCGCAAGGAGGGGGCGGGGGCGCACGGCCTCACCTTCCCGCTCCTCACCACCTCCTCGGGCGAGAAGTTCGGCAAGACCGAGGGCGGCGCGGTGTGGCTCGATCCCCGGAAGACCTCGCCCTACAAGTTCTTCCAGTTCTGGGTGAACACCGACGACCGCGACGTCGAGCGGCTGCTCAAGTTCTTCACCTTCTTCCCGCTCGAGGAGATCGCGGCGGTGATGGAGGAGCAGGCGCGCGACCCCGGCCGGCGCCCCGCGCAGCGCCGCCTCGCCGAGGAGATGACGGCCCGCATCCACGGCGCGGACACGGCGAAGAGCGTGGTCGAGGCGAGCCGCCTCCTGTTCGGCGCGACCGACCTCGCGGCGGTCGGGCCGGACGTGCTGGCGGTGCTCGCGGGCGAGCTCCCGGCGGCCGCGCTCCCGCGCGCGGAGCTCGAGGGGCTGCCGGTGCTGGACGCCCTGGTGCGCGCGGGGCTCGCCTCGTCGAAGGGCGACGCCCGGCGCGGCATCCAGGGGAAGGCGTTCTCCGTGAACGGCGCCCAGGTGGCCGCGCCGGATCGGGCGCTCGGCGCGGCGGACGTCCTGCACGGCAGGTACGTCCTCCTGCAGAAGGGGAAGCGCAACCACGCGCTCCTGATCGTGGAGGGCTAGCCGGCCCGGCCCGGACCCCGCCGCGGTGCCGCGGCGCCCTCCCGCGCTGCGCTACTCCTCGAGCTTCTCCTGCACGCGCACGATCCCGCGCGCGCGCCCGGTCGCGTCGTCGGCGTCGACGATGGCGCCCTGCAGCCAGACGTCGCGCTTCGCCGGCTCGAACGAGACCGGCCGCTGCGAGAGGAAGCGCTCGAGGACGAGCTCCTTCTTCACGCCGATGATCGAGTCCCACGGCCCGCACATGCCGACGTCGGTCTGGAACGCGGTGCCGTTCGCGAGCACCCGCGCGTCCGCGGTCTGGACGTGGGTGTGGGTGCCGAGCACGGCCGCGACCTTGCCGTCGAGGAACCAGCCCATCGCGTTCTTCTCGCTCGTCGCCTCGCAGTGCATGTCCACGAGGATGACCTTCGCGCCCTCGGCGCGGAGCGCCTCGATCTCCTGGAGCGCCACGCGGAACGGGTCGTCGATCGTCTTCATGAAGACGCGCCCCTCGAGGTTCACCACCCCGAGCTTTCGCCCGTCGGGCGTCTCGACGATCGCCCGCCCGCGGCCGGGGGCGCCGGGCGGGTAGTTGGCCGGGCGGATCAGGCGCGAGCCGGGGCGCTCGAGGTACGGAACGATCTCGCGCTTCGACCAGATGTGGTTGCCGCTCGTGAGGAGGTTCACCTCCGCGGCGAGCAGCTCGTCGGCGGAGTCGGGCGTCACGCCCACGCCCGCGGCCGAGTTCTCCGCGTTGGCCACCACGAGGTCGAGCCCCTCGCGCGCGATGAGGCGCGGCACCAGCCGCTGGACGGCCTGCCGGCCGGGCTTTCCGAACACGTCGCCGAGGAAGAGGATCTTCACGCGGCGAGGTCTCTGCCCGCCCCGGGCCCCGCCGTCAACGGGTTTCGCGCTGGAAGACGAGCAGCCGCGTCTCGGTGGCGACCGCATCGAGCCGCGCGTCGTGGGGTTCCCGGGGCAGCTCCGCCACGAGCTGCACGTCGAAGGCGAGGCCGACGCGGAGCGCCCGCGGGATCGCGGCGACCGTCGCGTCGTAGTAGCCGCCCCCTCGCCCGAGCCGGTGACCGTCCGTCGAGAACCCGACGCCCGGCAGGACGAGCGCGTCGAGCTCGGCCGGCGCGATCTCCGGCGCGCCGGGGGGCGGCTCGGGCGCGCCGAGCGGCCCGCGGACCAGCGACTCCGGCGCCGCCTCGGCGAAGCCGAGGACCCGCTCGCCGGCGCGGGCGCGCGGGTAGACCACGCGCACGCCGCGGGCGCGGAGGGCCGCGGCGAGCGGCGACGGATCGGCCTCCGCGCCGAGCGCGGCGTGCAGAGCGACGGTGCGCGCGGCGAGGAACGGCGGGAAGGAGAGGAGGTGCTCGGCGATGCGGCGCGACCGCTCGGCGCGGTCGGCGGCGGGCAGCGACGCGCGCGCCGCGAGGAGCACCTTGCGGAGGGCCTGCTTGCTCAAGAAAAAGCCCCCCGCGTGAGCCGTGTGGCCCGGTTGTTTGGACCTGTATGTGTACAGGTGGGGCACCCGGTACACCAGCATCCGTAGGCTTCTCCCTCGAAACACGGGAGCTTGCTCATGGACGTGGGCGGGCACTCCGCTTTTTCAAAGTCGGCCCAAACGACGCGGGGACCAAGCACGAGCTCGGCAGGGGGCAACCTGCGAGAATCGGCGGCTGAAAAAGAGCTATAACCCAGCGAAACTTCGCGTGGTTTCTATGGTCCAGATCCTAGGGCGGCGGTGCGGCGGTGTCAAGCGAAGCCGGGGGCCTGGTGGGGGTTAAGATGCCGCCCGTGCGCGCTCGCCGGGCCTTCGCCCTTGCCATTCTCGCCGCGGCAGGGACGGCTTTCGGCGCCCCGTCCGTGGAGGGGGAATACGACACGCCGCTCGGGCGCGTGCGTGTCGCATCCTCGGGCGCGGGCTACCGCGGAACGCTCGTGGCGCCGGCGCGCGGCGCGGCGTCGAGCCTCCGCCCGGGCGACGAGGTGCTGCGCGCGACGCTGCTCGACGACTCGCTCGCGGGGCAGCTGCGCCTCGGGCTCGCGGGGAAGCAGTGCAGGGACCGCGAGGTCTGGGCGAACGTGGTGCTGCTCGTCGCGGACGGGAGGCTCACGGGCGCGGCGAGCCTCGCGCGCGCGGGCTGCGCCGCCCCGGCGCTCGGGAGGCGCGGGAGCGTGACGTTTCGGCGGGTGCCGTCGGGCTCCACCGCGCGTGCGACCGCGAGGGGGACGCCGGGTCCTGCCGCCCCCCCGTCGCGACGCGAACAGGCGCGGGCGCTCCTGCGCGACGGCGCGGCCCACCTGAGCGAGGGCGGGTTCGAGCCGGCGCGCCGCCGCTTCCACGAGGCCATCGCGATCGATCCCGCGCTCCCGGAGGCCTACAACGGCGTCGGCGTCACCTACCGGATGCGCGACGACCTTCCGGCGGCGCTCGAGTGGTACAAGCGGGCGCTCGCGGTCGACCCCGACTTCGGCGACGCCTACTACAACATCGCCTGCGTCTACGCGCTCCAGGGGAAGCCCGGGCTCGCCTTGCGTTACCTCCAGGTCTCCGCGCTGAACGGCTACGAGACCGCCGCCACGATCCAGGACGACCCCGACCTCGCGAGCCTGCGCGACGATCCCGCGTACCGGGCGCTCGTCTCGGGCGCCCCGGGGACGCCGGCCCGATGACCGTCGAGCGCTTCGCCGGCTACGACCTCGAGGCGCCCATCGGCCGCGGCGGCATGGCCGAGGTCTGGCGCGCCACCGCCCGGGCGGGCCCGCTCGCGGGGCGTGAGGTCGCCGTGAAGCGGCTCCTGCCGGCGCTCGCGCGCGACCCGGGGTACGTCGCGCTGTTCGAGCGGGAGGCGGAGGTGACGCGCCGGCTCGTGCACCCGAACATCGTGGAGATCCACGAGGCCGGCGTCGCCGGCGGCACCCCGTTCATCGCGATGGAGTACGTCGACGGCCGGAACCTGCGCGAGATCCTCGCCCAGTGCGCCGCCCGCGCCATCCTGCTGCCGATGGACTTCGGCGCGTACGCAGCGCACGTCGTCGCCGGGGCGCTCGCCCACGCGCACGCGGGCGAGGACGCGCAGGGGCGGCCGCTCGGCGTCGTGCACTGCGACGTCTCGCCGTCGAACGTCTTCGTGTCGCGGCTCGGGGAGATCAAGCTCGGCGACTTCGGCGTCGCCGTCGGCACCGGCGTCCACGCCCGCGCGCCCGAGGGGACGTTCGGGAAGATCCGCTACCTCGCGCCCGAGCAGATCCTGGGCGACCGGCCCACGCCGCAGACGGACGTGTTCGCGCTCGGCTGCGTCTTCTTCGAGCTCCTCACCAACGCGCCCGCCTTCCCCGGCCGCGACGTGAACGAGGTCGGCCAGCGCATCCTCGCCGGGAAGCTCCGCGCCCCCTCGGAGGTGCGCGCCGAGGTGCCGTTCGAGCTCGACGCGATCGTGCTGCGCTGCCTCGCGCCGCGCCCGGCCGAGCGCTGGCCGTCCGCGGCCGCGCTCGCGCAGGAGATCTCGACGCGCTACGACCCCGCCATCGGCACCCCGCTCGCGATCGCGGCGGTGGTGCGGGGGCTGTTCGGGGTCAGGTGAGCGGGCGAGGCCTCTGGCCGGGCCGGCGACGTTCCCGCCGCGGGCGCGGCGGCTCAGCCCCGGATCGCCGCGCGGACGCGCGCGACGAGGGGCGGGACCATGACCAGCGCGGCCGCGATCTCCTCCGCGGTCGTGGTCCAGCCGAGCGAGAACCGGATCGTCGAGCGGGCCTCCGCCTCCGTGAGCCCGAGCGCGAGCAGCACGCCCGAGGGCTTCGTCGAGCCGGAGTGGCAGGCCGAGCCGGCGCTCGCGCAGAGCCCGTCCACGTCCATCGCCATGAGGAGCGCCTCGGCGTCGCAGCCCTCGAAGGTCAGGGACGCGGTCCCCGGCAGCCGGGGGGCGCCCGCGCCGTTCACGCGCGCGCGCGGCACGGCCGCGAGGAGCCCAGCCTCGAGCCGGTCGCGCAGGCCGGCGATCCGCTCCGCCTCGGCCGCGCGCGCCGCCACGGCCGCCTCGATCGCGGCCGCGAGCCCGGCGACCCCGGGCAGGTTCTCCGTCCCCGCGCGCCGGCCCCGCTCCTGCTCGCCGCCGGCGAGCGGCGCGAGGGGGAAGCCGGGCTTCACCCAGAGCGCCCCGGCGCCGCGGGGACCGCCGAGCTTCTGGCCGGTGATCGCGACGAGGTCGGCGCCGAGGGTGCGGACGTCCACCTCGATCTTGCCGACCGCCTGCACCGCGTCGCAGAAGAAGAGCGCGCCCACCTCCCGCGCCGCCCCGGCGAGCGCGGGGACGTCGAGCAGCACGCCGGTCTCGTTGTTCGCGCGCATGGCGCAGGCGAGCGCGACGTCGGGGCCGAGCGCCGCGCGCCACGCCTCGATCGAGACCTGCCCGCGCCGGTCCACCGGCACCACCGTGAGCGGCGTGCCCGCCCGCTCGAGCGCGCGCCCGAGCCCGAGCACGCAGGGGTGCTCCACCGCCGTGACCACCAGCCGGCGCCGCCCGGCCGGCGCCGCCCCGAGCGTGCCCCGGAGGGCGAGGGTCGCCGCCTCTGTGGCGCCGCTCGTGAACACGATCTCGGCCGGCCGGGCGCCCAGCGCGGCCGCCACGCGCTCGCGCGCGCCGTCGAGGAGGTCGCGCGCCGCGCGCCCCGCGCCGTGGACCGAGCTCGGGTTCCCGAAGACGTCGAGCGCCGCGGTGACGGCGGCCTTCGCCTCGGGCCGCATCGGCGTGATGGCGTTGTGGTCGAGGTAGATCACGGTGTCCCCGGGCCGGCGGCCTCGGGTCTCCCGCGGCGGCCCGCGCGAGGTGCGCGCGCGCCGCCCGGGTCAGACCAGCTTCTTCGCCCTGCGCGACCTCACGCCGAAGGCGTCGAGGAAGTCCTTCACGACCTCCTCGCGCAGCCGCTTCTTCGCCGCCGCCGAGAGCCCCTTCACCGGCAGCCGCGCGCCGGCCATGCTGCCGTGCCCGCCCGCGGTGCCGCCCCGCGCCTCGATCACCTCGCGGATGAGCCGCCCGGCGTTCATCCGCCGGTCGCCGGTGCGGAGCGAGAAGTAGACGGCGTCGTCGTACTCGCCGAAGCCGAGCGACCAGCGCATGCCGTCGAGGTACATGAAGCGCTCGGCCACCTCGGCGACCATGTCCGGCGTGTAGATCTCCGCGAGGTCGCAGATGACCACCTCGTCCGCGTAGACCTGGGCCTTCTCGATGGCGAGGTGGTAGAGCCGGAAGTAGTCCTCCGGCAGCCGGGGGTGCTCGATCTCCGAGAGCGCGTCCTTGTCGGTCATCGGGAAGAGCCACAGGTACGCGTCGATGTCCTGCTGCGTGGTCTGCCGGCCGAGGTCGCGCGTGTCCGCCTTGATGCCGTAGAAGAGCGCGGTCGCGAGCTCCGCCGGGACCTCGAGCCCGCTCGCGCGGAAGTACTCGGCGACGAGCGTGGAGGTGGCGCCGATGGGCCCGCCCACGTCGGCGACGGGCGCGAGGTGGGAGTCGGGCCGCTCCGGGTGGTGGTCGATGACCACGTCCGGGAAGTGCCGGGCCGGGAGCGAGTGGTTCCCCTGCTCGGGCTGGGTGTCGACCATGCAGATGAGGTCGTAGTCGTCGAACACGACGCGGGCGAGCGGCACCACCGGCAGCTTGAGGACCCTGAGCAGCGCGCGGTTCTCGGCGCGCCCGACGATGCCGCCGTAGGCGACGATGGCCTCCACCCCGGCGAGCTTCTCGAGCAGGTGGGCGAGCGCGACGCCCGCGGCGATCGAGTCCGGGTCGGGGTTGTCGTGGGTGAGGATGAGCGCCCGGCGGTGCGACCGCGCGTAATGAACGAGCCGGTCGAGCTTCTCCCGCACCGAGTCGACGTGGCGCGGGTAGAGCGCCATGCGGGCGGCGCGCATCGGGGGCCGCGTCCGGGCGCGTCCGCGCTCGTCGTCGGTGCTGGTTCGGTGGGTCACGGGTGCCTTCATCGCCTGACGAGGCCGCGGAGCGCCTCGATGTTCTCCTTGAAGCGCGCCTCGGTCTCCACGAACGCGGGGACCTCCGCGAAGCGGGCGTCGTTGACGAGGCGCCGGAACGGCTCGAGGCCGAGCGTGCCTGCGCCGATGTGCTCGTGCCGATCCACCCGGCACCCGAGCCCCTTCTTCGAGTCGTTCAGGTGGAACGCGCGGAGGTGCTGGAGGCCGACCACCCGGTCGAGCTCGTCGAGCGTCCGCTCGTAGCCCTCCTCCGACGCGATGTCGTATCCCGCCGCCCAGACGTGGCAGGTGTCGACGCACACGCCCACCCGCCGCCGCTTGGCGGCCGGGACCGCGTCTCGCAGCGCCGCCACCTGCTCGAACCGCCAGCCGAGGTTCGTTCCCTGGCCCGCGGTCGTCTCGACGACGAGCCGGGCCTTGCCGGGCACCTCGGTGAGCGCCCGCGTCATCGCCTCGGCGACCAGCGCGAGCCCCTCGTCCTCCGAGGTGTGGCTGCCCGGGTGGAAGACGAGGGAAGGGATGCCGAGCAGCTCGCAGCGGGCGAGCTCGTCCGAGAGCGCGTCCCAGCTCTTCCTGCGGATGTCGCGGTCGGAGGAGGCGCAGTTGATGAGGTAGGAGGAGTGGGCCGCCACCGGCTTGCGGGTCCGTCGGGCCTCGTCCTTGAAACGGCTCACCTCGTCGTCCTCGAGCGGCTTCGCCGCCCAGCCTCGCGCGTTGCGGGTGAAGATCTGCAGGCAGTCCGCGCCGTCGGCCTCCGCGCGGGAGAAGGCCGTGGAGACCCCGCCCGCGATTCCTTCGTGTGCGCCGAGCAGCATGAGGGCGCGTCTATACAATAGGCGGCCCCCACCCCGCCACGCTCGCCCGTCCCCGGGGGGGAATGGGTCGAATCCTCAGAGGTCCCGAAGGGTTGAGCCCATGATCGGGCCCTCCTCTGCGGTTGCCCGGAGGAGCGCAAGGCCGTGTTCGGACAAACGAAAGCCCGGACGGGAGGACCCATCCGGGCTTCGATCCAGGGCTGGGTCGGCGCGCTTAAGCGGGCCGCCGGCCGGCGCGGCGCGACCGAGGGGGAGCCTCGGCGAAGAACTTCTCGGCCTGGGCGAGCGCGTTGTCGAAGGCCTCGAGCGTGAGGTCGCGCAGGGTCGCCTCCGGGAGGCGGAGCGAGTCGTAGTACCGCTGCCGGTCCGTCGCGTGGATGATGCACGGCACCCGGTAGCCGGCGTTGAACACCATCAGGTTCGCGAGGAGCCGCCCGATCCGTCCCGAGTGCTCGGTGAACGGGAAGATCTGCATGAAGGTGTGGTGCAGCTTCGCGCCGCGCTGGATCGGGTGCGCGTTCTTGAAGTCCGCCGTCTCGCAGGCCTCGAACAGCTTCGCGAGGAGCGGCTGGATCTTGGGCGGCTGCGCGATCTCGTGGAAGTAGGCCCGGTGCAGGGGCATGTCCTTCCGGTAGTCCTGCGCCGCCTTGGACTCCATCCCGGCGCAGAGCGTGTCGTAGAGCTTGCGGACGAGGGTGAGGTTCACCTTGAGCTTCTTGGTCGCGGCCTCGGTCCGCACGAGGTCGAGCGCGACCTTGTGGTTGCGGATCTCCTGGAGGGCGGTGACGAAGGTCGCGTCGGCGAGCGTGGGCGCGGCGAGCGCGGTCGCGAGCTCCTGGGGGGAGTAGACGACGCCCTCGAGCGCGTTCTCGTGGTACAGCCACGAGAGCTCGTACTTCTCGACGAACTCAGCGGCGAGCTCCGGATCCGAACGGAAACGGTCCGTGAGATCGTCCATGCGATCGTCGATGTCGACGTATCGGCTCCGCATCGTGAGGGCTCCTGGTGTTCGGGGCGGTCTGCCGGTGGCGACCTGCGTCAAGTTACCGTGATTACGAATAAAATCAGCGTTGGCCCCAAAGGCGCGCCGAATCTAGCCGAAACGGTCCGTGCAGGTCAATGCCGGACCGCTTGCAGGCCGTCAACCCACGGCGCCTGCGCGTGATTCCCGAGTCTATCGCCCCGAGAGGGTGTGAAGGCGCTCGGGGGGGGGCGTTGCCGGGCAGGCCCCGGGAGGGGTGTCTAGACCGGGGTGAGCCAGGAGCGGTAGCGCGGCTCCTCGCCCCGGACCGCCTTGAAGTACGTGTCCTGGATCCGCTTCGTCACGGGGCCGGGCTCGCCCTTGCCGATGCGGCGGTTGTCCACCTCGCGCACGGGCGTCACCTCGGCTGCGGTGCCCGTCATGAAGAGCTCGTCCGCGAGGTACATGGTGTCGCGCGTGAACTTCTCCTCGCGGATCGGGATCTGGAGGTCCCGGGCGATGCGGAGCACCGAGTCGCGGGTGATGCCTGCGAGCACGGGCGAGGAGAGGGGAGGCGTCTGCAGCACGCCGTCCTTCACGAGGAAGATGTTCTCGCCCGAGCCCTCGGCGACGTAGCCCTCGGTGTCGAGCAGGATCGCCTCCTCGTACCCCGACAGCGCCGCCTCGCGGTTCGCGAGGAACGAGTTCACGTACTGCCCGGACACCTTGGCGCGGACCATCTGCACGTTCACGTGCATGCGCGTGTACGAGGAGACCTTGGCGCGGATCCCCTTCTTGAGCCCCTCGTCGCCGAGGTACGACGCCCACGGCCAGGCGGCGATCGCGACCTGGACCGGGTTCACCGCGCCGACGCCCATGGCGCCCGCGCCGAAGAAGGCGAGCGGCCGGAGGTAGCCCGCGTCGAGCTTGTTCGAGCGCAGCACCTCGACGCACGCCTGCTCGAGCTGCTCGAGGGGGAACGGGATCTCCATCAGGACGATGTGGGCCGAGTCGTAGAGCCGCTGGATGTGCTCGCGCAGGCGGAAGATCTGGGCGCGGCCGTCCGGCCCCGCGTATGCGCGGATGCCCTCGAACACGCCCATGCCGTAGTGGAGCGCGTGCGTGAGGACGTGGACCTTCGCGTCCGCGAACGGGACGAGCTTGCCGTCCAGCCAGATGGTGTCCGCCTTGATGGTCATCGCGGCCGTCCTCGCGTTCGGGTGGGGTGCGCGGGTGAGGGTCCATGGATGCCCGATGGGCCCCTCGATTTCAAGCGGCGGGGTCCGCCCTATGCCGGCAAGGGCGGGAACGGCCGGCACATGCGCGCCACGAAGGGCATGTCCGGGTTGAGCTCGGCCTTGCCCGCCTGGATGGCGCGCCGGAGCGCCCGGCGCGACGGCACGATCTCCACCGGGGACAGGACGTTCTGGAAGGAGACGTGGTGGTCGATGAACGGGCGGTTGCGCGCCACGTTCTGGGCGGCGAGCTGCTCGAGCCCGAACCAGAGCGGCTGGGTGAGCTTCGGCCCGAACCCCTCGAGCGCCAGCACGAAGGCGTTGCGGGTGCCGACCGCGCCGCGCTGGACCAGGCCCCAGGCCGCGCGGGCGGGCAGGTTGTCCACGAGCCCGCCGTCGACCAGGCGAAAGAGGTCGTGCCGCTCGAAGAGGGCGCCGAGCAGGGCGTGCATCCGCTCGTCGTCGCGCAGGACGTCGTAGTGGATGACGCCGGGCAGCGCCGAGCTGAAGCCGACCGCGTCGATGGCGTCGAAGACGCGGGTCTCCTCGTCGGCGCCGAGGTAGATGCGGGCGAACCGCTCCCGCTGGACGATGAGCTCGCCCACCGCCTGGAAGATCTCGGACATCATCCGCTTCAGGACGAGCGGCTGCGGCGCGCGGCCGTGCAGGTCGAGCAGGTGCTCGTAGTAGCTCGGGTCGCGCGGCAGGGCGCCGTTGCGGATCCCGGTGGCGGCCACCACGAGCGGCACCGCGAGCTGGCCGAGCGTGAGGGGGTGACCGTCGGGCCCGCGCAGGAACTCGCCGATGGCGGCGCGCAGGTAGAGCCGCATCGCGGCGGGCAGGCCGTAGCGGGAGTCCGTCTGGAGGAAGCGGAAGAGGGTCCTCCAGGAGAGCTTCTCGAGCGCCTCGTCCACGTCGCCCGGGTGCCAGCGGGCGCGCCGCGCCCGGAAGAGGAGCAGCACCGCGCCCATGCTGGTGCCGGCGAGCAGGCGCGGCACGAGGCCGTACTGCTCGAGGAGCGCGAAGGCGCCGAGGTACGACCAGGCGACCCCGCCGCCGCCGCCCGCGACGAGCACGAGGGCCTTCTCGCAGACCTCGCGGTCGATCGCCTCGGGCGGCAGCCGCCCCTGGAGCGCGGCGGCGGCGCGGGCGCGCCAGGCGCGCGCGTGCACGGAGAAGTTCGGGACGAGCCGGGCCACCGCCTCGCGGTCGGGCCCGCCCGCGCCGGCGAACGCGGCGAGGAGCGGGCGCAGCTCCTCGCGGTAGGGCGCGAGGAGCTCCTCGAGGTCCACCAGGGAGCCGTCGGGCGCCCGGGCGACCGTGGTGCGCGCGAGGTTGAGCGCGTACCGCAACGCGGCCTCGTCCGGCTCGGAGAGCCACGCCGGCTCGCTCACCACCGCGCGCACGAGGCTCGCCTCCGCCTCCTCGAAGGGGCGGACGCGGTCGTGCAGGGCGTCGAGGGCTTCGTCGGTCGGCAAGGCTCACCGGGCGGTCGGGGACCAGAGCGGCGCGCCGCGGTCGGTCGCTCCCGCGGGCACGCTCACCGTACCACCGCCTCGAACGCGCGCCGCACCTCCCCGGTGACGCGGGCGTAGTCGGCGAGGAAGCGGTCCTCCGGCTCCGGGCCGTAGTACCCCAGCCGGCGCGCGAGCTGCCGCAGCGGCGGGCCCCGCTCCGGCAGGTGGTCGATGGCGAAGTCGTGCACGATGCGGAGCCGGAGCTCGACGCGGCGCAGGAAGTCGTAGCCCTTCGCGAGCGCATCGAACTCCCCCTCCCGCAGGAGCCCGGCCGCCCGGAGCCGCTGGAGCGCGAGCGGGGTCGTGCCGGTGCGGATGGTCGGGTGGGCGTGGCCGTGGGCGAGCTGGAGGAACTGCGCGGCGAACTCCACGTCCACGAGGCCGCCGTGGCCGGTCTTGGGGTTCTTGCCGCGGGACGACTCGCGGGCGAGCTCGGTCTCCATCCGCTCGCGCATGCGCCGGATCTCCGCGGCGAGCGCCGGGACGTCCTCGCGGCGGCCGTAGACGACGGGCAGGACCACCTCGCGCTCGACCCGCTCGAAGAGGCGCGGGTCGCCCGCCACGTGGCGCGCGCGGAGCAGCGCCTGGCGCTCCCAGAGCTGGCTGCGCACCGCGCCCGGCGCGCCCTCGCGCGCCTCCCCGCCGGGGAGCGCGTCGCCGACGTGGTAGCGCGTGAAGCCCTCGACGCCGATGACGAGCGCGCCCTGGTTGCCGGACGGGCGCAGCCGCGTGTCGATCTGGTACAGCCGCCCCTCGCGCAGCGGCATCTGGAGGAACGACATGAGCCGCTGGGCGACCCGCGCGTAGAGGCCGTGGTGCTCGGTCTCCGCCGGCGGGTAGAGGAAGATGAGGTCGAGGTCCGAGTGGTAGCCGAGCTCGCGCCCTCCGAGCTTGCCCATGCCGATCACGCACAGCCGGCCGGGCGGCAGGTACCCCTTCGCGCGCGCCTCGGCCTCGGCGAGGGCGAGACAGCGCTCGAGGCAGACCTCGGCGAGGTCGCTGAGCTGGGCCGCGATGCTGGGCAGGTCGATCGTGCCGGCGATGTCGTGGATCGCGACCCGCAGGATCTCCTCGTTCTTGAAGCGGCGCAGCTCTCCGAGCTGGCGCTCGAGGTGATCGTCCACGCCCTGCGAGGCGTCGACGGCCTCGAGGCGGTCGTCGAGCTCGCTGCGCAGCGTGTCCTTGCCCTTCTCGAGCAGGACCTGGTCCTCGCGCAGGAGCAGGTCGATGAGCTCGGGGTGGCGCAGGAAGCGCTTCGAGAGGAAGTCGGAGGTGCCGAACAGCGACAGGAGGAGCCGAGAGACGCGCCGGTGCTGGCCGAGCAGCTTGAAGTAGGGCTCGGGGTTGCGCAGCGCGGCCGCGAAGTCGGCGAGGTGCGAGAGGGCCTGGTCGGGATCGGGCGTGGCGAGCGCCTCGGCGACGAGCGCGACGGCGGCGGCCGGATCACCGTGGAGCGAGAAGGGCGTCCGGCGGCGGGCCATCGCGTCGATCGCGGCGAGGGCGCGGTCGGCATCGACGAAGCCGCGCTCGGTGGCGAGCGCGGCGCGGCGCTCGGCCGGGACCTCGGGATCGGCGAGGAGCGCCAGCTCGGGATCGAGCGGGGTCTCCTCCTGCGCCGTGCCGAGCAGCCCGGCGAAGAGCGTGGCCACCCGCTCCCGGTGCGCGGCGAGCGCGTGCTCGAACGTGCCCTCCGTCTCGTAGCCCATCGCGCGCGCGAGCCCGAGCCGCTCGCCGGGCGCGGGCAGGCGGTGGGTCTGCGCCCCGTCCACCATCTGCACGCGGTGCTCGGCGCGGCGGAGGAACAGGTACGCGTCGGCGAGCGCGTCGCGGTCCTTGGCCGGCACCACCCCCGCGAAGAGCAGCCGCTCCAGGGCGGGGAGCACCGCGCGCTCGCGCAGCGCGCGCCCCTCGTCGCGGCCGCCGTGGAGGAGCTGGAGGGCGGAGACGAAGAACTCGGCCTCGCGGATGCCGCCCTTGCCGAGCTTCAGGTCGTCCTTGCCCTCGGCGCCGGCGCGGGCGTCGATGCGTGCCTTCATCGCCTGGATCTCGGTGAGGACGTCGAGATCGAGGCTCTTGCGCCAGATGAAAGGCTCGAGCTGGCGGAGCAGCTCGTCGCCTACGGCGAGGTCGCCCGCCGCGGGGCGGGCCTTCACGAGGGCGTTGCGCTCCCAGCTCCGGCCGAAGGACTGGTAGTAGAGCTCCGCCGCGCGGACGCTGTTCACGATGGGGCCGTTCTGGCCGTCGGGGCGGAGGTTCAGGTCGACGCGGAAGACGTAGCCGTCCTCGGTGGGCTTCGCGATGGCCTCGGTGACGAGCTCGGCGAGCTTCGCGTGGAACGCGAAGTGGTTCACGGAGCGCTCGCCCGTGGTCTGGCCGTCCCGGTCGTAGACGTACATGAGGTCGACGTCCGACGAGAAGTTGAGCTCGCGCGCGCCGAGCTTGCCCATGGCGAGCGCGCAGAACCCGGCGCCGGGGTCGCGCGCCTCGAGCCCCTCCGGCGGGCCGTGGCGCTCGCGCAGGCGGCGGCCGTGGAAGCGGATCGCCGCGTCGATGCAGGCGGTGGCGAGGGCGGAGAGCTCGCCCGTGACCTCGACGACGCGGGCGCGGCGCAGGTCGCGCAGTGCGATGCGGACCACCTCGCGGGCGCGGAGCCGCCGGAGGAGCCGGTGGAACCCGTCCGCGTCCGACGGGTCGAGGCCGCGGACGGCGCGGGCGAGCACGCGCCGGAGGTCGGCCTCGGCGCGGGGGCGCAGGAGGTGGGGCGAGCGCGCCGCGCGGCGGAGGAGGTGGGGCGTGCGGGCGAGGAGCTGCGCCACCATGCGCGACGAGCCGCAGAGGAGGACCAGCGCCTCGAGCAGGTCCGGCTCGGCGGGGAGGCCGCCCGCGCCGTCCACGTAGCGCTCGACGCCGGCGATGGCGAGGTCCGGGTCCGCGGCGCGGCGGCAGAGCTCCACCACCGCGTCGACGCGCGCGGGGAACCGCTTCGCGAGCCGCGCCACGCGCTCGGCGGAGGCGGGAGCGAGGTCGGCGGGGGAGACGCCGGGCAGCGAGTGGGTGGGGGCCATCGAGGGCGAGGATCATAAGCGAACGCCCGGGCGGGGTCGCGGTCGCGGACGGGAGGACGTTCACCCGCGGCCGCGCAGCACCCGCGGGTCGAAGGCGTACGGGCGCGGCTCGCCGAGCTCCAGCTCGCCGAACAGCGGGTGGCGCGGGTTCAGGAGCACGTTCATCTCCTCGCCGCCGGGCACGTGCACGGACGGTACGAGCAGGGCGAGGGACCGCAGCGCGGTCGCCCAGGCGCCGCCCACCCGCGCCGTCGCCGCGCGCGGGCGGGCCGAGCTCCAGCCGCGCGGCGCCGCGGCGGGCTCGAGCCGCTCGACGGAGCCGTCGGGGACGGTGACGCCGAAGAGCCAGTACCGGCGGGCCTCTTCGGGATCCACGTGGCCCAGGACCTCGAGCGCCGCGAGCGAGACCGTGGTCGCGGCGTAGACCATCGGTACGCCGACCGGGTTCCAGCGCCCGCCGAAGCGGCGCGCGCCCTCGCCCGCGAACGCCTTGGCGCGGTCGCGCGTCGTGGCGAGCCGCCAGGCGATCACGTGACGACCGTGTCCTCGATCCGCCCGAGCAGCCGCTCGACGGCGAGCGCGCCGGCGTCGGTGTCGAGGAGCTCGAGCGGGACGGCACCCGCGAGCGCGCGCTGCGGCCGCCTGAGCCAGCGCGTCGCCGCCGCCGGCCCGGCGAGCACCTCGCTCGCGCGCGCGTGGAGGCGGGCGAGCCGGAAGAGGCGCGACGACTCGGTCGGCGAGAGCCGCGTCTTGCGGCGCACGAGCGTGCGGCGGTTGAGGCCGAGCGAGCGGGAGAGCTCCCCGGCGGGCACGTCCAGCTCGCGGCTCGCGTGCTTGAAGGCGCTCGCCGGGAGGCCCCTGCGGAGGACCTCGACGTAGTCGAGGGCCCCCGCGCCGCGTCCGCCCCGCGTCCCCAGGAAGGCGGCGATGCGCGCGTGCTCGGAGGCAGGTCGGGACATGTGGCTCATTCTAGTGCGCCGGATGGCCACGTGCCAGCGCGGGTTCGGTGGGGCGAGGCCCCTTGCGTGCGGTTCGCGGGCATCGGCGCGCGGGGGCAGGCGCGGCGGGCCCTCAGCGCCCGGCGCGTGCCCGCTGCCGGGCGGGACGCGCGCGCCCCTTCCCCTCCTCGTGCGCGGCGAGGATCGCGGACCGCGCCCGCGCCGGGAGGTGCTTCACCGCCTCACGCACCGTGAGCCCCGACGCGCGCGTCGCGCGCGGGAGGAGCCAGGCCGCGACCTCGTCCGGCCGCCGCCGCGAGGCGTCGCGCAGGACCCAGCCGATCGCCTTGCGGATGAAGAACTCCGTCTCGCCGAGCATGGGTTCGGCGAGCTCCCCGAACCGGGCGAGATCGCCGCGCCCTTCCCGCAGCGCGACGAGCAGCGCGAGCAGCGCCGATCGGCGGAGCCAGAAGTCCGGATCCCCCGCCCACCGGTCGAGCCTGCGGTGCAGCGCGGGGAGGCGCTCCACCATCGGGCCGACCACGCTGGCAGCGAGCCCGTCCACGAGCGCCCAGGTCCTCGACTCGCGCAGGTAGCGCTCGAGCACCGCGAGATCGCGCGCCTGGAGGGAGGGCTCGGCGAGCTCGAGCAGCTCGGCGGTGAGCACGCACGCCTCGTGGATGCCGCGCGACCAGAGGTCGTCGCAGAGGGCGAGGAGGTCCACGCGCGGCAGCGCCGGGTGGGCCTTCAGGAAGGCGACGGCCACCTTGCGGATGGCCGGCATGGAGACGCCGAGGTGGACGCGCTCGGACCTGAGGTAGCGCTTCTCGCCCTCCGCGCGCGCCGGCACGGCAGCGGCGCGAAGCGCGGCGAGGAGGGGTTCCGCGTGGGGAGAGGGCATGCGGCGATCCTCCATCCGAATCGTCGCCGACGTCGCGGTCGTGTCGGGGCCGCGGTCGGAGGTCGCGGTCGCGGTCGAGGTCGGTGTCGGAGGTCGCGGTCGCGGTCGGGTCGCGGTCCTACACGTCCTCGTCCGCCTCGGGCACCGGCGCCCCGCGGCCTGCCCGCGACAGCCCGTGCTGCTTGATCTTCTTGTGCAGGTTGGTCCGCTCGACGCCCAGCGCCTGGGCGGCCTGGGTGATGTTCCAGTCGTGCTCCTCGAGCTTCTTCAGGATGTAGTCGCGCTCGACGAGGTCGCGGAGCTCCTTCAGTGGCACCTCGCCGTAGCGCGACAGGTCCGCCGGGTCCCCGCCGGCGGGCGGCGGCGTCGCGTGCGCGCGGGGGCCGACCGTCTCGGGCACGTCGGCGAGCGTGATGCGCTCCCCGCTCATGATCACCATCCGCTCGCAGAGGTTCCTGAGCTCGCGGACGTTGCCGGGCCAGCGGTACGCCTTGAGCCGCTCGTACACCGCGGGGTCCACCGGCTTGGGGCGCACGCCGTTCTCGCGCACCGCGAGCTGGACGAACCGCTCGGCGAGGAGCGGCACGTCCTCGAGCCGCTCGCGCAGCGGCGGCGCGCGGAGCGGGACCACGTTGAGGCGGAAGAGCAGGTCCTCGCGGAAGGTCCCCTCGCGCACCTCCGCCTCGAGGTCCTTGTTGGTGGCGGCGACCACGCGCACGTCCACGCTGATGGCCTTCTCGCTGCCGACCCGGGTGATCTCCCCGGTCTGGAGCGCGCGCAGCACCTTGGCCTGCGCCGACAGGCTCATGTCGCCGATCTCGTCGAGGAACAGCGTCCCGCCGCTCGCCACCTCGAACTGGCCGCGCCGGCGCGCCGCGGCGCCGGAGAAGCTCCCCTTCTCGTGGCCGAACAGCTCGCTCTCGATGAGCTCGGAGGGGATGGCCGCGCAGTTCACCTTCACGAACGGCCCGGTCGCGCGCTTCGAGAGCCGGTGCACCTCGGCCGCGACGAGCTCCTTGCCCGAGCCCGACTCGCCCAGCACCAGCACGCGCGCGTTGCTCGGCGCGACCTTGGCGATCTCCTCGCGCAGCCTCCGCATCGCGGGGCTCTCGCCCAGCATCTCGTCGTCGAAGCGGCGCTCGCGCGCGCTCAGCACCTGCACCTTCTCCTCGAGCGTCCGGCGCGAGAGGGCGTTCTTCACCGAGACGAGGACGCGGTCGCGATCCACGGGCTTCGAGAAGAAGTCGGTCGCCCCGCGCTTCACGGCGTCCACGACGTCGCTCGTGTCCGCGTGACCGCTGATCACCACCACCGGCAGGTCGCGCCACAGCTCGCGCGCCTTGGTGAGGAGCTGGAGGCCGTCCATGCCGGGCAGCCGGATGTCGAAGATGGCGAGATCCACGGGCTCGGCCTGCAGGAGCTCGAGCGCCTGCTCCGCGCTCTCGGCCTCGGAGACCGCGTAGCCCTCGGGCTCGAGCACCATGCGCAGCGTGCGCCGGATGTTCTTCTCGTCGTCCACGACGAGGATGGTCGGGCGGGTGGGGTCCATGGGGGGCGAATCATAGACGACGCGGGGCGGGGACGCCCGGCCCGCGACTTCGCCCGGGCGCCGGCCCGCCTACCTCGCCTCGGGCCGGGACAGGATCGCGAGCGACCGCCCCTCGAGCTGGATCGACCCGCGCGCCGCCACCAGGTCGCGCTTGGTGTCGCTCGCCCCCGCGGTGTCGGCGAGGATCTCCCACTCCTCGCCCCAGTCCACGTCCGGCAGCACGTACAGCACCGGCTCGTGCCAGGCGTTGAGCAGCACGAGCAGCGTGTCCCCCGTGATGCGCCGCCCCTGCTCGTCGGGCGTCGCGATGGTGTCGCCGCCGAGCAGGAACGCCACCGACTTGGCCGTGCCGTGCTGCCAGTCCTCGGCCGCCATCTCCTTCCCGTCCGGCCGGAACCAGGCGAGGTCCTTCACCGACGAGTCCCACAGGCTGCCGCCGCGGAAGAAGCGGCGGCGCTGCAGCACGGGCTGGTTCTGGCGCAGCCGGATGAGCCGGCGCACGAAGCCGAGGAACGCGCGGCGCCGGTCGTCGAGCTCCCAGTCGAGCCAGGAGAGCTCGTCGTCGTGGCAGTACGCGTTGTTGTTCCCGCGCTGGGTCTTCCCGAGCTCGTCGCCGGCGGTGATCATCGGCACGCCCTGCGAGACGAGGAGCGTCGCCATGAGGTTCCGCACCTGGCGATCGCGCAGCGCGATGACGGCGGGGTCGTCCGTCGGGCCCTCGGCGCCGCAGTTCCAGGAGTGGTTGTCGTCCGCGCCGTCGCGGTTGTCCTCGAGGTTCGCCTCGTTGTGCTTCCGGTCGTACGAGACGAGATCGCGGAGCGTGAAGCCGTCGTGCGCGGTGACGAAGTTCACGCTCGCGAAGATCTTCCGGCCGGCCTGCTCGTAGAGGTCGGCGGAGCCGGTGAGCCGGTACCCCATCTCCGAGCGGAGCCCCTCGTCTCCCTTCCAGAAGCGGCGCACGACGTCGCGGTACTTGCCGTTCCACTCCGACCAGCGGACGGGGAAGGCGCCGACCTTGTACCCCTCGGGCCCGACGTCCCAGGGCTCGGCGATGAGCTTCACGCGCTCGAGCACCGGGTCCTGGTGCACGGCGGTGAGGAAGCGGGAGGCCTCGTCGAAGAGGGTGGGGTCGCGCGCGAGGGTGACGGCGAGGTCGAAGCGGAAGCCGTCCACGTGCATCTCCTCGACCCAGTAGCGGAGCGAGTCGAGGACCAGCTTCACCGTCCAGGGGTTGGTCGTGTCGAGGGAGTTCCCGCAGCCGGTCGCGTCCCAGTAGTGGCGGGGCGAGTCCTCGACGAGCCGGTAGTACGTCGGGTTGTCGAGCCCCTTCAGCGAGAGCGTCGGGCCGAGGTGGTTCCCCTCGGCGGTGTGGTTGTAGACGACGTCGAGGATCACCTCGATGCCCGCCGCGTGGAGCGCGCGGACCATCTCCTTGAACTCGGTGACCTGCTCGCCGGTCTTGCCCCGCGCGTACTTCTGCTCGGGCGCGAAGAAGCCGAGGGTCGAGTAGCCCCAGTAGTTCGTGAGCCCCTTCGCCCTCAGGAAGGCGTCGTCCAGGTACTCGTGGACCGGCAGGAGCTCGACCGCGGTCACGCCGAGCTTCACGAGGTGCTCGACGGCGGGCGGCGAGGCGAAGCCGGCGTAGGTGCCGCGCAGCTCGGGCGGCACCTCCGGGTGACGGACCGTGAAGCCCTTCACGTGCACCTCGTACAGGACCGAGCGGTGCCACGCGTGGTTCGGGCGGCGGTCGCCGCGCCAGTCGAAGCCGTCCCCGTCCACGACGACGGACTTCGGCACCGCCGCCGCGCTGTCCTGGTCGCAGCGGGCGAGGTCCTCCTCCGGCGCGCCGAGCCGGTAGCCGAAGATCGGGCCGGAGAGGTCGGTCTCCCCGCAGATGGCGCGCGCGTAGGGATCGACGAGCAGCTTCGCCGGGTTGAAGCGCAGGCCCGCGCCGGGCTCGTACGGCCCGTGGGCACGCAGGCCGTACAGGGTGCCGGGCCCGACGCCCGGCAGGTAGCCGTGCCAGACGTGACCGGTGTGCTCGGGCAGGCGGACGCGCCGGATCTCCCGTGCCGGGTCGCCCGGGTCGAACAGGCAGAGCTCGAGCGCCTCCGCGTGACGCGCGTAGACACCGAAGTTGGTGCCGCGCCCATCCCACGTCGCTCCCAGGGGGAAGGACCGGCCGGGCCAGATGGTCTCGCCGTTCATGGAGGCCCGCCCTCGCCCGCGGGCGAGAGAACGTTGCCCATCGCTCGGCCGGGCGGCAGCGGACGGCGGGGGCGCCAGCCCGCGCCCGTGGCCGGCCTGCGCCGCGGACGGCAGCGCTCGGCGTCCGGCCGCGCGCGGGGTTCGCCGGATGGTGCAGGCTGCCGACGCCTGGGACCACCGGGAGCAGAGGTCCGCGGTCCGCGGGTCCGAGTCGTTCCGCTCGTCGAGCCGCGCCGCAGCGCGTAGCGGGCCTGGCGTGACGCACGAAGCCGAGGCCGCAGGGCCCCGTTCGGTCCGGTGACCACGACGGCTCTTGCCCCTCGCCCGTCTTCCTGGCCGAACGAGGACCTCGAGGTCCCGGCCCGTGGCGCCGGCCGGTAACGACGCGGCCTCGGGAAGCCAGCGCTGCTGGAACCGATGCTCGGTGAGTGAACGGGCACCGCCTGCGCAAGCGCCGGCGTGGAGCCGGCAGTGCTCGACGTCTGCGACCCCCGGGCCGCAAAGGAGGGGGCGGCGCCGATGTAAGCCTCTGGCGGCCGCTGTGTGCGGCAAAGAACCGCGCCCCGCGCGCATCTAGCCGCGCGCGCGGGACAAGACGCGGCACCCGGGTCCGGCCGATGATCCG
>Ga0184637_10000616_pt1 | contig 26165 bp, 24 predicted proteins | sample PLM3_127_b2_FD_133143 | JGI IMG/M metagenome (GOLD analysis project Ga0184637, IMG submission 133143) | Groundwater sediment microbial communities from an aquifer in East River, Colorado, USA - PLM3_127_b2 | ecosystem: Environmental > Terrestrial > Soil > Riparian zone | place: USA: East River... | reverse complement strand
CGGTGTCGCCGTGAACCACTTCGATGTCCTTCATATCGACCCCGAGCTCGTCCGCCACCACCTGGGCGAACGTCGTCTCGTGGCCCTGCCCGTGGGCGTGCGAGCCGGTGAGGGCCGTGATCTTTCCCGTGGGATGGACCCTGACGACTCCACTCTCCCAGAGACCTACCGCCGAGCCGAGGGAGCCCGCGACCGCCGAGGGAGCGGGACCGCTCGCCTCGATGCAGCCCGCGACGCCGATCCCCACGAGCTTTCCGTCCGTACGCGCTTTCTCCTGGTCCTTGCGCATCCGGTCATAGTCGGCGAGCGAGGTCAACTTGTCGAAGAGACCATCGTAGTCGCCGCTGTCGTAGAGGAGCGCGACCGGGGTCTGGTAGGGAAACTCGTTCTTGCGGATGAAGTTCTTCCTGCGGAGCTCGACGGGATCCATCGAGAGCTCCCGCGCCGCGAGATCGACGAGGCGTTCGAGCATATACGACGCCTCGGGTCGGCCCGCGCCGCGGTACGCATCGACGGGAACGGTGTTGCTCAACGTGCCCCAGACCTCGCCCCAGACGCCCTTCATCTTGTAGAGGCCGGCGAAGAGGGTGACGTAGAGCGCCGTGGGGATGAGAGGGGCGAACGTCGAAAGGTAAGCGCCCATGTTGGCCCAGGTCTGCACGTGAAGCCCGGTGAAGATGCCGTTCTTGTCGAGCGCGAGCTTCGCGACCGTGACGTGGTCCCGTCCCTGGGAATCGGTGACCGACGACTCGGAGCGCGTCGCCACCCACTTCGCGGAACGATTCAACGCTCTCGCCACCCAGGGAGTGATGACTTCCTCGGGGTAGTGAAAGATCTTGCTTCCAAAACCGCCGCCCACGTCGGGAGAGATGACCCGAAGCCGGTGCTCCGGAATGCCGAGGGTGAAAGCAGAGAGGAGCAGCCGGATCGGCTGCGGGTTCTGGCTCGTGGTCCAGACCGTCATCTCTTCCATGGGCGCGTTCCACTGTGCGACGCAGGCGCGAGGCTCAATCGCGTTCGCAATGAGCCGCTGGTTCACGAGCTCGAGCTCGACGACTTTGTGGGCGTCGGCGAACGCCTTCTCGGATCCCGGCTTGTCGCCGAGCGCCCAGAAATAGCTGACGTTGTCGGGAATCTCGTCGTGGACCAGAGGCGCGCCCTTTTCCGTCGAGCCTCTGGCGTCGATCGTCGCCTTCAGAGGCTCGTAGCTGACGTCGATCAGATCCAGGGCATCGGCGGCGATGTAAGGGCTCTCGGCCGCGACTACCGCGACTGCGTCCCCCACGTGCCGCGCCTTGTCGATGGTGAGCGCGTACCGCTTTGGAGTCTTGAGGTCGGGCACGTTCCACCCGCAGGGCAAAGCCCCGCATCCGCCGTCGACCAGGTCCTGTCCGGTGAAGACGCCGACGACCCCCGGGAGCGCTCTCGCTTTCTTGACGTCGATCTTTTTGATCTTGGCGTGACCGTAGGGACTTCGCTTGATGGCGAGATAGACCATCCCCGGGATGTGGAGGTTCGCGACGTACGCACCCTTCCCTTGGATGAAGCGGGGATCCTCGACGCGCTTGACGCTCTGGCCGACGTATCCCATCACGCTCCTCCCTTCTTCTTCTTCTCCGCCTTCACCGCCGCCGCGGCCACGATCGACTTCACGATGTTCTCGTAGCCGGTGCAGCGGCAGATGTTGCCTTCGAGACCGTGGCGCACGTCGTGCTCCGTGGCTTTGGGGTTCTTCTTCAGGATCTCCGTCGCGATCATGATCATGCCGGGTGTGCAGAACCCGCACTGGAGCCCGTGATGGTCCCAGAACGCCTGCTGGATCGGATGAAGGACGCCGTTTTTCGCCAGGCCCTCGATGGTCGTGACGTCGCTCCCATCGGCCTGGACCGCAAGGACGGTGCAGGACTTGACGGCGCTTCCGTCCATGACGACGGTGCAGGAGCCGCACTGGCTCGTGTCGCAGCCGACGTTGGTCCCGGTCAGAGCCAGGGTGTCTCGCAGGTAGTGCACCAGCAGCAGCCGCGGCTCGACTTCGTTGGAGGTCTCGCGGCCGTTGACCGTGATGCTCACGGGATTCATCATGAGTGTTCCGCTCCTGAAAACGAGAGTGAAGACGAAAAGAGGGGAAGAGACTACTACAAGTGCCCTGGAATGTGTAGCCCAGGAAAGGGAGCTACTTCCCTGCCACTTCTCGGACCGCCTCGTAGAAGATCCGGATCCCGCTTTCGATCTGGTCCACGGGGATGCGCTCGGCGTCGCTGTGCATGGAGGAAACGATCGAGGCCGAGAGCACGATGGGAAGGATGCCGTAGCTCTTCGCCCCCCGATGGCGGAACGCGTTCGAGTCCGTCCCGTAGGGAATCGGGGTCGGGACCACGACCGCCTCCGGATGGTGACGGCGGATCGCGCCTTCGATGGCCCGAAACATCTCGGTATCGTGGGGCGTTACCACGGATTCATCCGACTTGTAGACGACGTTGACCGCGATCTCGTCCCCCAGTCGTGCCCTCACCTCGGACAAGTACTCGTCGGCGTCGGTCCCGGGGAGAAGGCGGGAGTCGAGAGTCGCCGTGGCGATCGAGGGGATCACGTTCATCTTGGGAGGGTCGCCGACTCCCGAGCGCAGGCTGGTAAGAGAAACGGTGGTGTTCTGGATGGCGTTCGTGAATTTGTTGGTCTCGAGCGCTCCGAGCTCCGAGCGAAGCGACTGGAGGACTGGGTTCGACGCCGAAGGAAAGGGCTCGGCGAAGAACCGGGAGAGGGCCTTCACCAGCTTGTCGTTCGGATTCTGGTCGTTCGGCTGCGAGCCATGTCCCGCGACGCCCTCCGCCGTCGCCTCGAGCCAAACGATCTGCTTTTCCGCGACAGAGATGCCGAACACCAGGCGGCCGTCTACGTAGACCTCGCGGGTCCCGAAACCGCCTTCGTCGAGAACGTACTCGGGATCGAGCTCGTCGTAGTGGTTCTCGATCATGAACCGCGCCCCGAGGCCGCCGCCGATCTCCTCGTCGGGGACCACCATCAGAATCACGTCGCGGTCGAGGCGTACTTTCTGTCGCGCTAGCGTGAGAAAGGCGTAGAGCTGAAGGGTTCCCGTTCCCTTCATGTCCATCGCCCCTCGTCCCCAGATGTGGCCGTCCTTCACCACGCCGCCGAACGGATCGACGTCCCACCTCTTCGCATCGGCGGGCACCACGTCCATGTGATGGAGGAGCAGGATGGGCTTCGCGACCGGTGTCCCCTCCGCCTTCAGACGGGCGACGAGGGTGACCTTGCCTGGCGCCGCTTCATAGCGCTCGACCGCAAGCCCCTCGCGCTCGAGGATTCCCTGAAGGAACGCCGCAGCCTCGGTCACGTCTCCCGGAGGGACCGTGGTGTCGAAGCGGATGTAGCGGCTCAGGGTTTCGGCGGCTTCACCCGCCGTCGACTTCCAGTCGACCTCCTGGGAAACTGCGGGGGAAGAGATAAAGAGGAGCACCAGCAGAGCGTCTCGCATGACAGAAGACTATATCTCAGCTCGCGCTCGGCTCCACGACGAGGAGCTTGGCCTCGAGCAGCACCAGGAGCACGCGGCAGATCTCGAAGTCGGGAAGCTGACAGAGCTCCAGAATCTTGTGCAGCGTCTTGTGCTGTCCGACGGCGGCCAGCACCTCGTATACCGTCGACGGCACGCGCGCGGGATTGAGGCTCATGCCCTCGTTGAATCGGAGGCTCGCGCCATCGTCCGGGAGTCGCTTGCGGTAGACCGCGAACTCGTCCTTCTGTCGCATCGCCTCGAGGAGGTGTCTCTGGAGGTCGCCCTCTACGGTCTCGTATTCCGGGCTGCGGCCCGGGGTGAAGAGCTCGAAGTGGCCCTCTTCGAAAACCATCATCCGGTAGAGCGCCTTGACTCCGCCTGCCCGTCCCAGGGTCGCGTGCCGGATCGCTCCCCCCTGGAGGTGGAGCTTGCCTTCCATGTCCCCGTGTCGAACGACCAGAGTGCCGGTTACAGAATCCGCGTCGAGCACCTGCAGAAGGGACGGCAGGCGGATCTCGCCGAGGGTCCCGGCGATTGCGGTCGACTGGGCGGTGGTCGTCTGGATCAAGTTCTGCGCTCGTTGAATTCCGGGGTCCGGAGCCGATTCGACGCCGTTTCTTCCCATCGCCACCTGGAACAGGCTTGCGCCGATCTGTATCTGGTCGCCGTCCCTCAGGAGCGCCCGCTCGATCGGCTTTCCATTCACGACCGTCCCTCCGGAGCTCGAAAGGTCGACGATCTCCGGCGTTCGGTCCGGAAACGCGATCTTCGCGTGCCTTCCTGAGACCGAGGAGTCGTCGAGGACGACGAGACACTCCTCGTCCCGGCCGAGCAGTGTCTCCGCGAGCGGCGGCAATCGAAACCGGCGCGGCCGCCCGGGACCCGAGATCTGATAGAGCACGACGGCGTCGGCGCCGTGGGAGGACATGAGCTTCGTCATGTCCACCAACTCGGTGGGTCGTTTGCGGCCGGCCATCACGGGATTTGACGTTCATGATCTCATATACTCTTTTCCATGACTACCCGAATCGACCGACGAAGCTTCCTCGGGACTGCGGGTCTCGGCGCCGTCGCCGCAATGCGCGCGGAAGCGTCGCGCCTCGACGACGACCCCCTCGGAGTTCGCGCGGAGTTTCCCGTGACCCGCGAGCAGGCTTCGGTCGCTCTCTTCAACAATCGGAGCGACGTCGAAAGGCTCCTGGGCGTCTTACGAGCCATGGCCTGAGAGGCCCTTCTTCAGAATCGCGATCTGCCCCGCGTGATACAGGTCGTGGTGAATCATGCCCTGGAGCAGGACGTAGTGCGATTCTCGCCGCCCTTTCACTGTTTCATCGAGGACCTCTTCCGGAAGAGCGGCCACCGCCTTCGTCAGCGCGTCGTGCGAACGATCGAGCCGCTCGAGAAGCTCGCTCCACTCGAGGGGCTCGGGCCAGTTGCCTGCCACCGGGACGTCGCCGCCGTTTCCCTCGAGCCGGCGGAGAGCCTCCTCCCGCCAGGTGAGAATGTGGGCGGCGAGCTCCGCGATCGAATGCACTCCTTCGATCGGGCGTTCATTGGCCGCCGCAACGTCCACGTCTGCGAGAACGCTGCGGAGTGACGGCCCATGCCAGGCATCCCCGGAATAGGTTCGCGCCAGCTGTTTTCCGATCCGCTCGATTTCTCCCATTACCTTCTCCTCTCCTCGAGCTCGATGCCTTCGATTTCCATCAACGTCCGCTTGATGTCGATGCCCCCGGTGTAGCCGCCGATTCCGCCGCCCGAGGCGACGACCCGGTGACAGGGGATGACGATCGGCACGGGGTTCTTGCCGAGGGCGCTCCCCACCGCCCGCTGTGCCTTCGGACGCCCCAGCCGCTTGGCAACTTCGGCGTAGCTGCGGCGCTCCCCGAAGGGGATCCGGCTCGCCGCTTGAAGCACGCTCCTCTGAAACTCCGTGCCCCACCTTAGATCGATGGGAACCTCGAACCGGCGGCGCTTTCCCTGAAAGTATTCGCCGAGCTCTCGGCGCTCCCGTTCGAGCTTTCCCTGCGCCATCTCGGGGAGGAGCGATCTTCCCTCGAGCTCACCGAGGAGCTCGTCTTCGCTCCGGCGAAAGCTCAGACGGCAGATCCCCTTCGCCGTCCTCGCGAGGAAGACCGGGCCGAAGGGCGCGTCGAGCCAGGCACAAAACACCCTCGAGGGCTCGAAGGCTTTCATCAGCGTCTGGTAAGCCTCGCGGTAGAGGGATTCGGGCGGTGCGGGCAAATCGGGAATCGCGTTCATGTCCTTCACTCCTTTGGTTTCAAACCGTTTCGAACCTTTTTCATCGCTTGATAGACGTGCGCCCGCGCGTTCTCCTCGGTCGAGCCCAGGATGGCCGCGACGTCGGCGTAGGAAAGACCCTCGTACTTCCTCAAGAGAAGCGCCGAGCGCTGGCGCGGAGTCAACGCTCGAATCACGTGTCCGAGGGCACGGGCAAGCCTTCTGGTCTCCTCGAGCGACTCCGGATGGCCGTTCGAGTCGTGGAGAGCGCGCGCCTCGTCCAGGGGCTCCGTCTTGCGGACTCGGCGCGACCGGAAGAGGTTCAGGGCCTGGCGATGGGCGATGCGATAGAGCCAGGCCCGATGGTTCGCGCCCTCGGGAAGCCGCGGGAATGCCTTGAACGCGCGAAGAAACGTGTCCTGGAGGACGTCCGAGGCATCCTCCGGATTCCCCGTCATCCGGTAGGCGAAGCGATAGATCTCCTTCTCGTGGCTTTCGAGAAGCTCCGAGAAATGAACTGTCTTCGGCATCTCTTCCTACAACACCGAAGCCCGCCCGTCGTGAAAGGCGTGAAAGGCGAAACCGTCACGACGGCAAAAACAACGAATTAAATAGAAGCTTGTAGGTCTGGTGCGCCTGGCCTCGGTGCTGCACCCGGAACCCGAGCAGAATCACCCGCCCGCTTCCGACGGGAGCCTCGACCACCGCGGCCTTTTCCTTGAGGACGCCCTCCCCCATGAGCCACCCGCTCATGAGCAGGTTCTCCTTGGGATAGGAGGCGACGATGTGATGGCCCGCGGGGATCCCGGGCTCGATCCCCCGCTGCTCCTCGAGCCTCGTCGGTTTTCGGCCCACGTCGAACGCGGGGCTCTGGGCGAAGAACGCCGCGGCCTCCTCGGGCATCCCCCACGCCACGGGGTGTTTGTTGTCTACGTGGATCTTCAGGATCGTTCCCGGGATGAAGAACTTCGACTCGGATTGATTCGCGGTGACGTTTTTGACGTGAAGCCCGAAGACCTCGAGTGGGAGCTCGCTCGCACCGTCCATCGCCACCAGGGTCCCACCCTCCGACGTGAACTCGAATAGGTTGAAAACACCCTTCGGCGTCATGCCCCCCGTGTACTCGGGAGGCATCGTCCCTTCGTCGAGCCCTCCGAGCATCTGTGACAAACTCGCTTCGGGAAGCACGATCACGTCGAAACGCGCACGCAAATCGGAGGCCCGCACTTCGTCGTCGAAGATGCTGGTGTAGGGGAACTCGAACTGCTCGAGCACCCATCGGGTCCAGCCCTCGTCGATGTTCCCGCCCCAGCCGTGATACATCGCGATTCGCGGAGTGCGGAGCGAAACCAGATCGGAGGGCGCTTCCGAAAGCACCCGGATCCGAACCCCGAGCTCGCGAGTGGCGGCGGTGATTCGGTCCTCGCCCGTTTGCACTACGAAGGCTCCGGGAGGCCAGTCTCCGAGCGAAGACCGAGATCTCGAGATCGCCGCGCCCGCCTTCATGAGCCGGTTGACGGCCGTAAATGCGTCGTTCGATCGCGCATCGATCGCATATCCCCATTCGGCACGGCCGGCCTGACCTTCGATTGTGACCGGGGCGGGTTTCGCCCAAGCGACCGGACTCGCCGACGCCGTCACGCGTTCCAGAACTTTCTCGACCTTCACCCCCATTTGAAACGGAAGCGTCCACCCCGTGATGTCGTACGGCTTCTCCGGAGGGCCGTCGGGGTAGAGCCGGCGGTCGGGATAGACCTGCGGATTCAGAAGGTCGGTGAGGTGCGGCCGGAACGCTTGAGCTCCCCGGACGAGATAGCTCCCCGCGGGATAGCTCTTCCCGGCGGCGCTGAAGCCGGCCGTCGCCTGCTCGACTTCGATGCCGCCCCAGCGCAGCACGTTCACGAGCTTCGCGGCCGTTCCCGGATCCCACTGCTCGGTCGAGATTACGTAGGTCTCGGAAGCTCCTTTCCCGATGGAGTCCCGCCCCATGCGGTAGATGTCGTACAGCCACTCCTCTTTTCTATCGGCCCCGATTTCGAGGACCGCCATCGACCCCGTTACCATGTAGCCGCAGCTGTCGCGGAAACGCCAGGTCCCGCCGCGGAAAGGGTTCGGATAGTACGTGGAGGGCTCGCTCGTGGACTCGCCGTTCCCGAAGGTCTTGGGGAACTTCTCCGGATCGTAGTCGACGGTCATGGGCGACGAATGCCCGGTCTCCGTCAGGATTCCCACCATGTTGTGAAAGTACGGCGTGGTTCTCATGCCGCCGTTCCACCAGGTGTCGAAACTGAGCCGCGAGACGACGCCCGTTTTCTCCTCCTGGTCCATACGCCGGGTCATCGCTTCCCCCACCAGGTTGATCCCGCGCATCACCAGAGGCGGGATGTTGGGGTTCATCGGATCCTCGAACGGAGGAACGAAGATGCGCGCGGGAAACGGCGCTTCCTGATGCTGGTTGTAGATGATCTGGGGGAAGTACTCGGTGTATAGCTGCCGGGCGATGGTCTTCGATTCCGGCTGGTTGAACATGTAGTAGTCGCGGTTGTTGTCGTGGCCGATGTATTTCTGATAGAGCTCCGGCGGGCTCGACTCCTCGAAGGGAGTCCCCTTCACCTTCTTGTACCAGTCCACGACCAGCGCCGTTCCGTCGGGATTGATGTTGGGGATGAGGACCAGGAGGACGTTATCGCGGATAGACCGCATCTCCTCCGTTTCCTCGGTCACCGCCTTATAGGCCATGAGCGGGGCCGTCTGGGCGTGAGCGCGCTCCGTCGAGTGGAGACCGAAGTCGATCCAGACGACGGCCTTCCCCTCCTTCGCCAGAGCCCTGGCTTCCTCGTCACCGAGGTCCTTGGCAAGGGCGAGCCTCTTCGAGATCTCCTTGTATCGATCGAGCTTCCGCAGGTTCTCTTCGGAGCTGATGACCGCAAGGAGCATGGGCCGCTCCTCCGCGCTCTTGCCGATCTGGTAGAGGTTCATCCGGTCGCTCGCGGCGTCGAGCTTCCAGAAGTAGTCCGCGATCTCGTCGTAGGTCGCGAGCTCGCGCTCGGCGCAGGGCTCGAACCCGAAGGCCGAGGCCGGGCTGGGAACGTCATTCGGGGGAGCGGCCGGTGGAGCCGCGGGCGCCGTTAGAAAAGCCAGGAGCAAGAGTGCCGTCGACATGCTCGATTCCTCCGCGTCATTGATACCTCTTCGCGTACGTCTCGCGCCACTCCCCCTCCCCGTCGCGGTCCTCGAGGCCGAGCACCAGGAGCGTCGCACCGGCGGCGAGCGCGGGCGCGACCAGCAGATCGGCGAAGGGGATGAGGAGAGCGACGAAGCCCGCGATGCCGAACCCGATCGCCTCGGGCCGGTAGCGGCGGTGCCACGCTCGTTTCTGGCCGAAGTCGAGACCTCGACGCGTCAGCGGCGGGTCGCTGAACTGGAACGCCAGAGCGAATCCCGCCCAGAGGACGGCGAGCGGCGGGCCGATGATGGGAATGAAGGCAAGAAGAAAGATCCCGGGGGCGGCGGCGAGAAAATAGAAAGACCCGCGGAGGGACTCCTTGACCTCCCACGCGAGCCCGCTTCCGCGATCGTCGGCGGTGCCGCGCACGATCCGCTCCACTCGGCGGGAGAGCCTCTCGAGGATGGGCGACACGAGGAGAAGCGCGAGCCCGAATCCCAGCGCCGCCCCAGCACTGAGCGTAGCCATCCAGATCAGAATCCCCACCAGGAGCTCGAGCCACGAGGGCAGCGGCCCCCCTTTGACGAGACGCTCTTCGACGAAGGGGCCGGCCCAGACACCGAAGACCAACCCTCCCACCAGAAGGATTCCCGCGACGAGCGCAGGCAGCAGGACCAGAGGCCAGAGCGAAGGGTTGAAGACGAGGAACACGATTCCGCGCGGGAGCCAGAAGGCCCCCGAGAGAGAGCGTGTGAGGGTTCTCGGCATTCTAATGTTAGGAAAGGGGGATGGGGAGATGGGGGGAGATGGGGAGATAAATCAGGATCAATTCTATCTCCCTATCCCCTCCTGTCCCCCTATCCCCCTTGTATTGGATGTCCTTCTTTGCGCCTTTGCTTCTTTGCGTTCATCCCCTGTACTTAGTCGATCCTGCTTCGTGGCAACGGTCTCTCGGGTACGTCCTCCAGGAGTCCGCCGGCGCCGAAGCCGATGATGTCCTCGCGCGACAGCCGATCGCCCACGAGGAGCCGCGGAAGGACCCAGTCCACGACGTTCACCTTGCGGCTCCTGGCACAACCGGGCGCCCCCAGGACCGGGACATCATCTATATAGGCGAGCATCAGCAGGTTTCCGGGATCGACGGGAGCTCCGACGCTCACGATGCGCCCTCCCGCGCGCTCGACGGCCCGGGGGGTGATGTCGTGGCGGTCCATGATCGCGGTCTCACCCGCGAGGAGTATCAGGTCGACCGGGAGCCGTCGCTGCCGGAGGAGCGTTTCCGCGAGGTCCTCCTCTCCCTTTTGGTCCTCGAGGGTCGCGTAGGCCCGCTCGACGACGTCGGAGCCGAGGGCTAAAACCCGCTCGACGAGCGGAGTGAAGCTCTCGGTGAGGTGCTCTTGAACCGAGGGCGAGCCGGTGAGAACGAGCCCGACGCGCCTCCGGAGAAGAGCGTCCACCCGGAGGAGAGGTCCTCCGTCCCGCGCGACCGCCTCTCCCCTTCCGACCTCGTCCTCGCGTACGGCGTAGGGAATCACCTTGACGGTCGCGACCGTCTGGCCCGGGCGCACCACCGCCTGGCTTGCGAGAGACGCGACGGTCACGCCTTCGCTCGCGTTGACCGCGCGGAGGCGCTCGCCTTCGAACCGGAAGACTCCGAGAACGGTCGCGACAAGGTTCACCCGCCCGGTCGAGGCACCCGAGAGACGAAGTCCCGGCCCGAGGGCTGCCTGCGCGATCCGCTGGGCCGCGACGTTCTCGTCGACGTCGCCGCGCTCGAGCTCGGCGACGTACACCGTACTCCGGCCGAGCCCACGGAGAGATTCGACGTCCTCCCGCCGCAGAGCTTTTCCTTTCCGAAGAAGCCGTTTCCCGTCGGGGCCGGCGACGTTGTGCCCGAGAATCCTGCCTTCGGCCTGGTCCAGTGGAACAGGACCAAATTTCATGCTTCGATCTTTTTCTTCACGCAGGAGAAGAAGTCGTTGGTCATCTTCGCCGTCACCGGCTTCATGAGACGCGCGGCGAGGCTCGCGATCGTGCCGACCACGGTCACGTCCGCCCACCAGGCAATCTCTGTCGCGCCGTTCGCGGCATCGGAGAGCTGCACCTCGCTTACGACGTCGATCGAGCTTCCGGGCGCCGTGCCGCTCATCTTCATCTTCGCCGTCTCGGGCGGCTTCAACTCCGTCCACTCGATGACCGTCTTGAACTTCATTTTTATCGTCCCCAGGCCGAGCGCCCCCAACGCCTGGAACTTCTTGTTGGGCTCCAGGACCTCCATCGACTCGATGCCAGGAGTGCATTTCGCGACGGATTCGGCATCGGTCAGAAACGCCCAGACCTCGGAGCGGCTTGCGCGAATCGTGTCCTTGCCTTCAAATCGCATGAGCGAACTTCTCCTTGCATCCGGCGCAGCAGAAATAGTGCTTGGCGCCGTCTCTCTCCAGAACGTGGCGGGCGGTCGCGACGTCGACCGTCATGCCGCAGATGGGATCTTTGGCGAGCGCTGGCTCCGCGACCGCGACCGGGGCGCGCGCTCGCCGCACTTGCACCATCTCCGCCAGGATGCTGAGCGCGATCTCCTCCGCGGTCACGGCGCCGATATCGAGGCCGGCGGGAAACTTGAGCCGCCGCCTCTTGTCTTCGGAAAGACCGAGGCTCGAGAGCATGGCCTCCGCTCGCTTTCGGCTCGAGACCAGGGCCACGTAGTCTGTGCCGCTCTCGTCGAGGGCCGCCCGTATGCCTTCCTCGTCGTAGTTCCCGTGGCTCGCGACGACCACGAAACGCTCAGCCCGGGCGAGCCCGCGGAAGTCGATGCGGTCGAGGAACTCGTCGGCGGCGGCGAACTGGTCGCGCGACGCCTCCGGGCTCATTACGGTCACCCGAAACCCGAGCGGCGCCGCGAGGGCGACCAGGGCCTCGGCGACCGGGAGGTGTCCCACCACGACGAGGTGAGGCTTCGGCAGATGGGGCTCGAGATAGATGTCCAGGGATCCTCCGCTGGCGCAGGTGTCCGTCGACGAGAGCTGCAGGATCTTCGGCTGGCCCGAGGCGAGGACTTTCTTCGCTTCCACTTCGACCGCGGGCTTCGAGCAGCTTCCTCCAATCCAGCCGATCCACTCGCCGTCGGCTTTGATCAACGCCTTGGCGCCGGGTTTGGCCGACGTCGGTTTTTCCGCCCTGACGACAGTCGCGAGAACGAACGGCTCTCCCGCTTTCTTCAGCCTCAGAGCCGCCTCGAGAATGTCCTGCACCTTTGCGATCTTATTTGGCTTATTGGGCTTATCGGGCCAGGGCGACGCCTTTCTCCTTCAGCACCTGCCAGACGCGGGCGGGCGTCATCGGGATTTCCATGTGCCGCACGCCGAGGTGCGAGAGCGCATCCACCACCGCGTTCACAAAGGCGGGCGGAGCGCCGACTGTCGCCGACTCCCCGACGCCCTTCGCTCCGATGGGATGGTGCGGCGACGGCGTTACCGTCTCTCCCGTCTCCCAATTCGGCGTTTCCATCGCCGTCGGTAGGAGGTACTCCATGAAGTTGCCGCCGCGGATGTTCCCGTTCTCGTCGTAGGCGATCTCCTCGAGAAACGCGGGCGCCATTCCCATGGTCAGGCCTCCATGGACCTGACCCTCAACGATCATCGGATTGATGCGGACTCCGCAGTCGTCGACGGCGACGAACCTCCGGATGTGGACCTGCCCCGTCCCCCGGTCGATGTCGACGACCGCGATATACGAGCCGAAGGGGAACGTGAGGTTCGGCGGATCGTAGTAGCTCACCGCTTCGAGGCCGGCTTCCATCCCCTGGGGATGGTTGGTATAGGCCGCGAAGGCGATCTCCTGGATGGTCTTCGCCCGATCGGGAGAGCCCTTGACGAAGAACTTCCCGCGCTCCCACTCGAGATCCTCTTCCGCCGCCTCGAGGAGGTGAGCGGCGATCTTCCGCGCCTTGTCCCGAACCTTGCGGGCGGCGAGCGCGGCGGCCGCCCCCGCGACCGGAGTGCTGCGGGAGGCGTAGGTGCCGAGACCATAAGGAGCGGTATCGGTGTCCCCTTCCTCGACCTGGATGTGCTCGGGCGGTATTCCGAGCTCCTCGGCGAGGATCTGAGCGTAGGTGGTCTCGTGGCCCTGGCCCTGGGATTTCGTGCCGAAGCGGGCGATGGCCTTTCCCGTGGGATGAACCCGGATCTCGCAGGAGTCGAACATCTTGATTCCAAGGATATCGAACTGCTTCGAAGGTCCCGCCCCCACGATCTCGGTGAACGACGAGATCCCGATCCCCATGAGCTCGCCCTTCTCGCGTTTCTTCTTCTGCTCTTTGCGCAGATCCTCGTAGCCGACCATGTCCATCGCGAGACGAAGGGCCTTCCCGTAATTCCCGCTGTCGTACTCCCAGCCGAGAGCCGAGGTGTAGGGGAACTTATCGGGCGCTATGAAGTTCTTCATCCGGAACTCGGCGGGATCCATGCCGATCTCGTGCGCCATGATGTCCGCCATGCGCTCGATGGTATGGACCGCCTCCGTCACCCGGAACGAGCAGCGGTAGGCGATGCCCCCCGGAGGCTTGTTGGTATAGACCCCGTCCACCTCCATGTGGGCGCTCTTGAAATCGTAGGAGCCCGTCGCCACGTGGAAGAGCCCCGCGGGGTATTTCGAGGGGTTCGCGGCCGCGTCGGTATAGCCGTGATCGGCGACGGTTTTGATGCGGAGCGCGGTCAGCCTTCCGTCCTTCGTCGCCGCGAGCGCCGCGTCGATGTGGTAATCGCGGGCGAAGGAATCCGCCTGGAGGTTCTCGGAACGGTCTTCGATCCACTTCACCGGTTTACCGGTCAAGACCGACGCGGCGATGGCGCAGACATACCCGGGATAGACGGGCACCTTCCCGCCGAATCCGCCGCCGATGTCGGGAGAAATGACCCGGATCCTCTCCTCGGAAAGACCGAGGTGCCCGGCCACGAGGGCGATCACGGTGCGGATCGCATGGGGCGCCTGGGTGGTCATGTACATGGTGAGCTTACCTTCGATCGGTTCCCAGCTCGCGACGCAGCCGCAGGTCTCGATGGACGCGACGTGAATGCGCGGGATGTGGAGCTTCTGCTCCACCACGACCTCGGCATCCTTGAAGGCCTGGTCGGTCTTCGCCTTGTCTCCCGTCTCCCAGTGCCAGATGTGGTTCGATTCTTTGTCGTCGCGGACTTTGGTCGCGCCCTTTTCGAGGGCCTTGAACGGATCGACTACCACGGGAAGAGGGTCGTACTCGACTTCGACCGCGGCGACTCCGTCCGCCGCGGCATAGCGGCTCGTAGCCACCACCGCCGCGACTTCCTGCGCCTGGTACTTCACGGTGTCGATCGGAAGGACCATCTGTTTGTCGGACATCAAGGTAGGCATCCAGGCGAGGCCGTACTTCTCGAGGTCCTTCCCCGTGACCACGGCGGCTACGCCCGGGATCGCAAGGGCCTTCGAAGGATCGATCTTGACGATCTTCGCGTGGGCGTAGGGACTGCGCACGATGTCCAGGTACAGCATTCCCGGAAGCTTGATGTCGTCGACGTAGTGTCCCTTGCCGCGGATGAAGCGAGGGTCTTCCTTACGGCGAACGGAGTGTCCGAGCCCGCGACATTCAACCATTGGATTCTCCCTTCATCTTTTCCGCAGCGTACTGGACGGCCTTCACGATGTTGACGTACCCGGTGCAGCGGCAGAGGTTGCCGGAGATGCCCCAGCGGATCTCTTCCTCGGTGGGGTCCGGGTTGTCCTTCAGGAGGGCGACCGAAGTCATCATCATGCCCGGAGTGCAGTAGCCGCACTGCAGGCCGTGCTTCTCCATGAAGCCTTCTTGAATGGCGTGAAGGTTTCCGTTCTGGGCGAGACCTTCAACCGTGGTGATCTCTGCGCCGTCAGCCTGGACCGCGAATACCGTGCAGCTTTTTACCGGGCGCCCGTTCATGATCACGGTGCAAGCGCCACACGACGTCGTGTCGCAGCCGATGTGCGTCCCGGTGAGGTTCAGGTCCTCGCGGATCAAGTGGACGAGGAGAAGCCGGGATTCCACCTCCCGGGTGTGGGACTCCCCGTTCAGCTTGAGCGAGATCTGGTGGGCGCTCATGCGGCACCTCCTGTATTGGCTGTATTGGCTGTATTGGCTGAATTGGCTGTATTGGCTTCCGCGCGCTTCAGCGCCGAGACCAAAGCGCGATTCGTCAGCGTACGGACGAGATGGCGTTTGTACTCCTCGGAGCCGCGGTAGTCCTCGATGGGCTCGGCCGCGTCCGCCGCGAGCCCCGCCGCCTCGGCGATGGCGCCGTCGTCGAGTTTCTTCCCTTCCAACGACGCCGATGCCGCCTTGGCTAAGATCGGGGTGAGACCCACGTTCGTGAGCCCGATTCCAGCCGACGCGACTTTGCCGCTTCCGTCGAGGGCGAGCTGCACGGCGACCGCGGCGGTCGCGTAGTCGCCCACTTTTCTCTCGAGCTTGAAGTAGGCGCCGCCGCTTCGGGGCTGAGCCCTCGGAATCCGGATCTCGGTCAGAATCTCACCGGGGGCGAGCGCGGTCTCGAAAGCCCCCCGGAAGAAGCCAGAGATTTCGAGGGTACGCTCGCCCTTGGGTCCCGTCGCCACCACCTGGGCGCCGTAGGCGAGCATCGTCGCGGGGTGATCGTTCGCGGGGTCGGCATGGGCGATGTTCCCCCCGATGGTCGCGAGGTTTCGCACCAGCGGATCGGCGATGACCCGCGCGGTGTCGGCGAGAAGCGGGTAGCGCTTGCGCACGAGATCCGAGCGATCGACATCCGCCTCCCGGGTCATGGCTCCGATACGGAGCCAATCCCCGTCTTCCTTGATATAGGCGAGCTCCGAAAGCTGGTTGATGTCGATGAGCATCGGAGGAGTGGCGATGCGGAACCGCATCATCGGTATGAGGCTGTGCCCTCCGGCTAGGATTTTCGCCTCCGGATTCTTCCCGAGAAGCGAGACGGCTTCCGAGAGGGTCTTGGGCCGGACGTAGTCGAAACTTCCAGGTATCACGAGACTCCTCCTTTCGCATTCGGCCGCATTCGGCCGCATCGGGACCCCATTTGAAGGCGAGGGCTAAAAGCGCGAACTGGTGCAGGTACGAGCCGCGCTCCCGGGTGGAGTCATACACCAGGGGCACCGCCCTCGTCAATGAAACTACTCACAGAGAGCCGGGCCTTCTCCTGCTGGAGCCGGTGGATGGACCGGGTGACGACGACTGCCATCACCGAAGCGGTGGCGCCCAGAACGCACATGAGAACCGCCGGCCACCCCCCGAGCCGAACTTCTCCACTCCCCCGGAACAAACCGAAGCTCAGGTTGCTCGCCGCGTTGAAGCCCAGGTAAGAGAACCACCACAACATGAGGTACCGCGGAACCTCGGCCAGGCTCCAGTAGTCGGGATCGTTCTTCGGGTCGCTCGCGCGATAGATCTCGGCCATTGCCTGATACGGCTTGAACAGGTTTGCGAAGGGCACGAAGAACCAACCCACGGCCCAACCGGGAGTAAACTCCATTCCCGACGCAACGAGCGCGTCCGCGTTGATGTTCGCGCGGCGGATCCAAACGCAAAACAGGAGGATCCCCGGGATCCAGAGAATCGACCAGCCCAACCCGCTCAACGCAAAGAACGCTTCCGGCACCGACAACGCTTCCTCGGGAGAACGAGACGGTGCGCCGACGCCGCTCGGCTGCCCCATGAAAAGCGCCGCGACGCCCATAGAAAAAAGCAATACCGCGTTCAGCGAGAAGACGATAGTCGTCCAGAGCGTAACGGGTCCTAGAGTCCGCGGAAGTATCGGAGCCGGCCGGGCGTCGCGCCATTCGGGCGGTTGATAGGGATTCGAGCTCATGAGCCCTCGCTTCCCGCACTCGATCGGGTGCAGCGCGAAATATACTACTTTCACCGCGACGCGGGAATCCCGGGTCTCGCCTTACTCGCGCGACGGTAGCGCACGAACCCGGACTCGATCCCCTCGCCCGCGGGCTCGAAGCCGTTCCGCTCGAGCACCCGAATGGAAGGCAGATTGTCGGGCGTCGTCTCCGCCTCGATCGACGCGACCGTCGCATGACGAAAGGCCCATTCGACCAGGCCCGCCACCATCTCGGTCGCGAGCCCGGCCCTCTGGTAGCGGGGAAGAAGCGAGTACCCGATCTCGACCATGCCCTCTGCGCTTGGCGGCCCCTTGAACCCCACGCTTCCGCACAAGACCGGCTTGCCCTCGGCGATCGCAATCGCGTACCACCCGAGCCAGCCGGCCCAGTCCGGGTGCGCCTGATACAGCTCCAGAAAAAAAGGCAGGGCATCGCGAAGGGTTTCGGGCGGCCACTCCGGAGGGACGTCGGCCTGGAGGAGATGCCCGAACCTCTGCCGATCCTCGAGCTCGGCCAGGGCGATCTCCAGCGTTCCCGCGACCAGCCGCAGGCGTTCCGTGCGCGCTTCGATCAAGTGTGGGCTATTCTGGTCCCGACATGCCACGAATGAAAGCAATCCGAAGGATCGGGTTCTTCCTCATGATGCAAGCCCTCGCCGCCTCCTCCCAGGGACGGGAAGTCTTCCCCTACCCCATCGACGTCAAGGACTTCGGAAACGGGCTCAAGCTCGTCGGGGTCCGTTTCGACAGCCCGGGCCTCGCCGCCTACTACAGCGTCGTGCGGGTGGGCTCGCGCCACGAGGTCGAGAAAGGGCGGACGGGCTTCGCCCACTTTTTCGAGCACATGATGTTCCGCGGGACGGAGTCGTACCCCGAGGACGAGTACAGCGAAGTCCTTCGAGCCATGGGCGCCGACTCCAACGCCTACACCAGCGTCGATCGCACCGTGTACCACATCCTCGCGAGCTCCCGCTCGCTCCCGAAGATCGTGGAGATCGAATCCGACAGGTTCCAGAGCTTGAAGTATTCGAGAGAACAGTTCCAGAAGGAGGCGGGGGCGGTTCTGGGCGAGTACAACAAGAGCGCCGCCAATCCCTTCATGGGGCTCTACGAGAAGCTCCAGGAAACCGCTTACGACGTGCATCCCTACAAGCACATGACCATCGGATTTCTCGAGGACATCCAGGCGATGCCGACCATGTACGACTACAGCCTCGAGTTCTTCCGGCGCTTCTACCGCCCCGAGTACGTCACCCTCCTCGTGGTCGGCGACTACGACTGGGAGGCGCTGTCCGCTCTCGTCGAGCGCCGCTACCGAGACTGGGAGCGCGGAGGTTACGTCGTCGACATACCCCGGGAGCCCCCGCAGAGCGCGCCCCGTGACGCCTCGGTCCAGTGGCCCGCGCCCACACTGCCCCTCCTCGCCATCGCTTACAAAGCACCCGCGTTCAGCACCGAGCTCGTCGACATGCCCGGGCTCGACGTTCTCTCGCAAGTCCATTTCGGCGAGACCTCACCCATTTATCAGAGACTGGTCATCGAGAAGCAGTGGGTCGATTTCGTGAGCGCCGGCGCGACGGATCAGGCGGACCCGCCGCTCTTCACCATTCTCACCAGGGTGCGCGAGCCGGAGAAGCTCGAAGACGTCCGGAAGGCCGTCCTGGACGAGGTCGAGCGTATCGCCCGAGAGCTCCCCGACGAGAAGAAGCTCGAAGCCACCAAGAGCCACATGAAGTACGAATTCCTCCTGCGTACGGATACCGCCGATTCCGTCGCCAACACCATGGCCCATTACCTCTCTCTCACGAACGACCCCTCGACGGTGAACGAGGTCTACGCTCTCTACGACCGGGTGAGCGCCGACGACGTTCGCGCGCTGGCGCAAAAATACTTTCGCCCCGAGAATCGCACGTCGGTCACGCTCACTCAGGCGCCGGGCGTTGGAGGACCGGAGTGAACCCGATGATCCTCTCCGCGGTTCTCGCTCTCGGCGCCGATCGGGATCCCGTCGTCCTCCAGAGCCCGGGGAACCCCCTCGTCAGCTTTCGCTTCGTTCTGCACGCCGGATCGGCCCTCGATCCACCGGGCAAGGAAGGTCTCGCCGCCCTCACCGGGCTGATGTTGAGCCAGGGCGGAACCGAGGAGCTCTCACTGACCGAAGTGATGGAAGCCCTCTACCCCATGGCGGCCGGCTTCTCGTCGCAGCCGGAGAAGGAAGTCACGACCTTCGTGGGACAGGCGCACCGGGATCACCTCGAGCCGTACTACGCGGTTTTCCGCGACCGGCTTCAGAAACCGCGGTTCGATCCTCAGGATTTCGAGCGCAACAAGAACGACCTCCTCAACTACCTCACGAAATCTCTTCCGAGCGCGGACGACGAGGAGTTGGGAAAGAAGTCGCTCGAGCAGGAGCTTTACGCCGGACACGCCTATAGGCACCCGGTGCAAGGAACCGTGGCCGGAGTCGAGGCGCTCACCCTCGACGATGTGAAGGCCTTCTACCGGGAGCACTACACCATCGAAAATCTCCAGATCGGAATTGCCGGGGATCTGCCGGAGGGATTCGCCGATCGCGTCGTCGAAGACTTCCGTAAATCCTTGCCCTCGCGAAAAGCGGCGGCGCCAACGCTCCCGAGACCTCCGATCGGAAAGGGACTCGAGGTGACGGTCGTCGAGAAATCGACGGCCGAGGCGACCGCCATCAGCCTGGGCTTCCCTCTCGAGATCACCCGGAGCGATGAGGATTTCTATCCCTTGCTCGTGGCCAACACCTACTTAGGCGACCACCGCACGTTCAACGGCGTCCTCATGAACGAGCTTCGGGCGAAGCGCGGCCTGAACTACGGCGACTACTCCTACATCGAGGCTTTCCACCAGGATGGCGGGAGCACGTTCGCCCTCCCGAACGTGCCGCGGAGGCAGCAGAGTTTCAGCATCTGGATCCGTCCGGTCGCGCCCGAGAACGCCCATTTCGCGCTGAGAGGGGCGATCTTCTACCTGCGGCGGCTCGTCGACCGCGGCATGACCGCGGAGGAGTTCGAGGCGATGCGCGAGTACCTCACGAGCTACTCCAAGCTCTGGGTCCAGAGCCTCGATCGAAGGCTCGGATACCAGCTCGACTCGAGTTTCTACGGAACCGGCTTCTACATCGACGAGATCGAAAAAAGGCTCGCCACCATGACCGTCGAGGACGTGAACCGCGCGGTGAAGAAGCACCTCGACCGCTGGGATTTTCGAGTGGCGATGGTGGCCTCGAACGCGGCGGAGATGGCGGCGGCGGTGAAAGAAAACCGCCGAAGCCCTGTGACCTACCAGACCTCGGGGGCGTCGGAAGAGGTCTTGGCCGAGGATCGCGAGATCGAGGTCCTCGTTCTGCCCATCGACTCGGTAAAGGTCATCCCGGTGGCGGAAAGTTTCCAGAAATAGCCCATCACCACAGGGGAAGCGGCGCGTCAAAATCGTCCGAGATCCAGATTTTGCCTTTATCCTGCCCGGGCTTTCGCTCAGCGTACCGCACAATACGGGCGATAGACTTCCCCGCCCGGCAGATGACTATCTCGTCGCCGGCTTCCACGCGACCCAGGAACTGCGACAGCTTTGCCTCGAAATCGTCCGCGCTCACTTCGACCACCATTACCTGATTCTACAACTCGTCCCGTATAATTAATGTACAAAACTCGAGATTCTTATCTGAAAGGAGACGTTGAGCCATGAAGCTCGCGATCGTCACCCCCATCCTTCTGTCTGCCCTCGCCTTACCCGTGGAAACTGAGTACTTCCGCTGGCGCGGAGACGTCGACGGCATCGACGATATCTTCATTAAAGGAAGCCAGGTCCGCGTCGAGCACGTCGCCGCCAAGCCCATCCAGAGCCAGGACCATCGGTTCAGCGCTCCCCTTCCGTTCGCGGAAGTCGATCTGACCCTTCAGGTCACCCACGGGCGGGGTTCCGTGCGCCTCATGGAGCAGCCGAGCAAGAGGAACCAGTACACCGCCGTGGTGCGGGTCGACGACCAGGACCACTCGGGAGATGACCGGTACGAGTTCGAGCTCTCCTGGTCGCGCGAGGACCTTCGGGATACCGACGTCTACGAGTCGACGTTCCGCTGGCGCGGGAGCGTCGACATCGGCTGCGAGATCGAGATCCAGGGAAGGCGCCACAAGGTGACGGACGCCGGAGGCTCGGCCACCCGGGAGAAAGGGGCGACCTTCAGCGAGGCCCTCCCCGGCTCCGACGTTCCCGTTTCCGTCGAGAAGCGCGACGGACGCGGCCGCGTGGAGCTGATCCAGACTCCGGACGCGGGCAACGACTACACCGCCATCATCAAGATCGAGGACACCAAGGGCGGCGCCGACGACTACGACGTCGAGCTTCGCTGGCCGCGTCAGTAACCCGGACGCCTGACCCTCGCGGGCGCGTGGCCTCGCTTGTAGACCATGAAGGTGCGCCTGAACTCGATGACGGTGACGCCGTCCTGGTTGTAGCCCGCCGTCTTCACCTCGACGATGCCCACGTTCGGCCGCGATTTCGATTCGCGCTTCGAGAGCACCTCGCTCCACGAGTAGATCGTATCGCCCTCGAAGACGGGACTCGGAAGGCGAACTTCGTCCCATCCCAGATTCGCCATCGCGTTCTGGGAAAGGTCGGTGACGGACTGCCCGGTGACAAGAGCCAGGGTGAACGTCGAATCAACGAGGGGTTTTCCGAGCTCCGTCTGGGACGCGTAGTGGTGGTCGAAATGGATGGGGTTGGTGTTCTGAGTAAGAAGCGTGAACCAGCTGTTGTCGACGGAGAGGACCGTTCGCCCCAAAGGGTGCTCGTAGACGTCTCCGACTTCGAAGTCTTCGTAGAGCCGGCCCGTCCAGCCTTCTTTCACTGCCATCAGACCACTCCTTCTTTCTTCAGGCGCTCGATGTCGTTCGGGCCATAGCCGAGCTCCGCGAGAACCTTCCCCGTGTGCTCGCCCACGCCGGGAACCGCCCTCAAAACGGTTTCGAGGCCTTCGACGTTGGCCGGTGGAAGAAGCGTCGAGAGCTTCCCCACCGGAGAGTCGACCTTCCGCCAGCGGTCGCGCGCGGAAAGCTGAGGATGGCGGACGAAGTCCAGGACCGAGTTCACCTGGCCGTGGGCGATGTCCGCCTCGACGAGTCGCTCGATAGCCTCCGCGGTACTCATACCGAGGAATGCGGCGTCGACGATCTCGAAGAGCTCGTCGCGGTTGTCTACCCTCGCGGCGTTCGTCCCGAAGCGGGAGTCCTCCGCGAGGTTCGCGCGAGAGAGAACGACCTCGCAGAACCGCTGCCACTCACGATCGTTCTGGACGGCGACGTAGACGAGCCCCCCGTCGGCGGTCTTCACATCGCCGTAGGGAGCGATGGTCGCATGATGGGTCCCCGCGCGGCGGGGCTCGACCCCTCCGTATCCGGTGTAGTACGCCGGGTAGCCCATCCATTCACCAAGAGCCTCGAGAAGCGTGACTTCGACCGCGCTTCCCTCACCCGTCTTCTGGCGCTTCAAGAGAGCCTGGAGGATACCGCAATAGGCGTACATCCCCGCGGCGATGTCGGCGACCGAGATTCCGACGCGCGCGGGCGAGGCTTCGGTGCCGGTGATTGCGACCAGGCCCGATTCCGCCTGGATCAAGAGGTCGTAGGCTTTCTTGTCTCGATAGGGGCCGCTCGGCCCATAGCCCGAGATCTCGCAGGTGATGAGGTGAGGAGAGCGGACGCGGAGGGAAGAAGCCCCGAGCCCGAGCCGCTCGAGCGCCCCTGGGCCGAGGTTCGAGAGGAAGACGTCGGCTCTGTCGATGAGCCTTTCGAGGATGTGCTTTCCCTCCTCGCTCTTGAGATCCAGAGTGAAAGATTCCTTCGAGCGGTTGAGCCAGACGAAGTGGCTCGACATACCTCGAACGGCCTCGTCGTAGTAGCGGGCGAAGTCGCCTGTTTTCGGCCGCTCGACCTTGATGACCCGGGCGCCGAGATCCGCGAGCTGGCGGGTCGCGAAAGGCCCGGCGACCGCCTGTTCCACCGAAACGACGGTGACGTCGTCGAGTAGGCGCATTTCAGTAGGACCGGGGAAGCCCGAGGACGCGCTCCGCGATGTACGTCAGGATCAAATTGGTCGACACCGGCGCTACCTGGTAGAGCCGCGTCTCCCGGAGCTTCCTCTCGATGTCGTACTCGGCGGCGAAACCGAATCCGCCAAACGTCTGAAGGGCGGCGTTTCCCGCTTCCCACGAAGCGTCCGCGGCGAGAAGCTTCGCGAGGTTCGCATCCGCGCCCGAAGGCTCGCCGCGGTCGAACGCATCCGCGGCGCGGAAGCGCACCAGGTCGGCGGCCTCCGTGTGGGCGTGGGCGAGAGCGAGCGGGAACTGAATCCCCTGGTTCTGCCCGATGGGACGGCCAAAGACCACACGCTCCTTGGCGTAGCCGCTCGCCCGGTCCAGGAAGAACCGGGCATCTCCGATGCACTCGGCGGCGATGAGGATTCGCTCCGCGTTCATGCCGTCGAGGATGTATCGAAACCCCTGCCCTTCTTCCCCCACGAGGTTCGAGGCGGGCACCTGGAGATTGTCGATGAAGAGCTGGCACGAGTGGTGGTTCATCATCGTGCGGATGGGCCGAACGGTGATGCCGTTTCCGATGGCCTCCTGGAGGTCCACGAGAAAAACGGAGAGACCTTCGGTCTTCTTCGCGACTTCTTCGAAAGGCGTCGTGCGCGCAAGGAGCAGGAGATAATCTGAATGCTCCGTGCGCGAGATCCAGACCTTCTGGCCGTTCACGACGTAGTCGTCCCGGACCTTGCGCGCGAAGGTCTGGAGCCTCGTCGTGTCCGAGCCCGCGCCCGGCTCCGTGACTCCGAAGGCCTGGAGCCGGATCTCCCCCCGCGCGATGGGAGGAAGAAGCCTCTTCTTCTGTTCCTCGGAGCCGTGGCGTAAGAGCGTCCCCATCACGTACATCTGCGCGTGGCAGACGGCGGAGTTTCCCGGAGACCGGTTGATCTCCTCCAGGATCAGGCTCGCCTCCAGGATGCCGAGCCCTCCCCCTCCGTACTCTTCGGGGATGAGGGCCGCGAGCCAGCCGCCTTCCGTCAGGGCGGCGACGAACTCCGTGGGATAGCCGAGCTCGCGGTCGAGCTTCTGCCAGTACTCTCCCGGGAAACTCTTGACGATTTCCCGGACCGATTGGCGGATCTGCTCCTGTTCGGGCGTGAGGCGGAAGTCCACGGGGCGAATAGTGTAGCCTAGCTTCGTGGCCGACCGGGAGCTGACGCTCGATTCAAAGTACCTCCTGGAGGAAGGCACGGTTCTTCTCTCAGGCATCCAGGCCCTCGTGCGCATTCCTCTCGATCAGCACCGCGCGGACCGCCGCGTCGGCCTCCGAACCGCGACTTTGATCTCGGGCTATCGCGGCTCTCCCCTCGGAGGGCTCGACCTGACGCTCGAAAGAGCGCAGCGAATTCTTTCCGAGCACGAGGTACGGTTTCTGCCGGGAGTGAACGAGGACCTGGGAGCGACCGCCGTCTTCGGAAGCCAGATCGCCGGTCTTTTTCCCGGAGCGAAGTACGACGGGGTTCTCGGCATGTGGTACGGGAAATCCCCCGGCGTCGATCGCTCGGGAGACGCTTTCAAGCACGCGAACTTCGCCGGCGTCTCGCGCACCGGAGGCGTTCTCGCCGTCGCCGGCGACGACGCCACGGCGAAGTCGTCGACGCTTCCCTCGCAATCGGAAGGGGCGTTCTACGACGCTCTCATGCCGATCCTCTACCCGGGGAGCGTCCAGGAAGTCCTCGATCTGGGTCGCTACGGTTACGAGCTCTCGCGCGCCTCCGGGCTCTGGGTGGGATTCAAGATGGCGACCGAAGTCGCCGACGCCTTCGCGACGGCGGAGGTTTCGCCGTCCCGAGTGACCGCCTTCGACCCCGAGTTCGAGCTCGATGGCAAGCGTTTCCGCGCGACCCAGAGCATTCACCTCCTCGCGCCCCGGAGCCTCGCTCTCGAGCGCGAGATCTATCGAGGGCGGCTCGAGGCCGCGAAAGCGTTCTCGCGCGCGAACCACCTCAACGAGATCCGCGTCTCTACCCCCGGCGATCGCCTCGGGATCGCCGCTCCCGGCAAGACCTACTTCGACCTCCGCGAAGCCCTGTCGTTCTTCGGTCTCGACGACGATGCGCTCCGGCGATTCGGGATCCGGCTCTTCCAGGTGCGGATGCCGTTTCCACTGGAGCCCGAGACCGCGCGGGAGTTCGGCCGCGGCCTCGAGGAAGTCCTGGTTCTCGAGGAAAAGCGGCCGTTCCTGGAGCTGTTCTTGAAAGACGCGCTCTACCACGAGCCCTCGCGCCCGCGGATCGTGGGAAAGCCTCTCGTTCCCGCCGAGGGCGCCCTCGATCCGGACTCGATCGCACAGATCCTGGCGAAGCGGCTTTCTCCTTACGTCCCCTCTTCGCGACTCGAGTCGCGGCTCGGAGTCCTCGGCTTTCTCCGCGAAGGGATGGAAGAGTCCCTCCCCACGTCGCGGCTCTTCCATTTCTGCTCGGGCTGTCCCCACAGTCGATCCACCCTCGTCCCCGAGGGCTCCTCCGCCTCCGCCGGCATCGGCTGCCATGGAATGGCCATGACGATGGATCGTTCGACTACGGGCATTACCCACATGGGCGGCGAGGGCGTGCAGTGGGTGGGGATGGCGCCCTTCATCGAGTCCCCGCACCTCTTCCAGAACCTCGGCGATGGCACCTTGTTTCACTCGGGAACTCTCGCCATTCGTCAAGCCGTCGCCTCCGGCGCCAACATCACCTACAAGATCCTCTATAACGGCGCCGTCGCCATGACGGGAGGTCAGAAGGTCGATGGCGGCATGAGCATCGAAGATCTCACCCGGGCCCTCGAGGCCGAAGGGGTGAAGCGTATCCTCGTCGTGAGCGATCGCCCGGAGTCGAGAGACGTATGGCCCCGCGAAAGGCTCGACGAGGCGCAACGACTTCTCCGGGAAATCCCGGGAACGACAGTCCTCATCTACGAGCAGGAGTGCGCCGCGGAGCTTCGGCGCAAGCGCCGTCGCGGGCTCGCGCCTCGGCCCGAAAAGCGAATCTTCATCAACGAGGCGGTCTGCGAGGGCTGCGGCGACTGCGGAGCGAAGTCGAGCTGCATGAGCCTTCATCCGGTGGCAACCGAATTCGGGCGCAAGACGCGGGTGCATCAATCGTCGTGCAACCAGGACTACTCCTGCCTCGAGGGCGACTGCCCGTCGTTCCTGGAGGTCTTTCCCGGACCGAAGAGGCTCGTGCCCCCTCCGAAGTTGGAAGAGGTCGATCTCCCTCGCCCCGAGAACCGAAAGCGCGAGGCGTCGATCTACATGATCGG
>Ga0184637_10000615_pt1 | contig 26170 bp, 28 predicted proteins | sample PLM3_127_b2_FD_133143 | JGI IMG/M metagenome (GOLD analysis project Ga0184637, IMG submission 133143) | Groundwater sediment microbial communities from an aquifer in East River, Colorado, USA - PLM3_127_b2 | ecosystem: Environmental > Terrestrial > Soil > Riparian zone | place: USA: East River... | reverse complement strand
TGACAACGGCCCGCGCACTTGGCGCAGGAGCCACGATCTCGAGGGGGGCCACTATCTGGGTATCCCCCGAAACTGCCCCTGTGCGAGCGTTCACGAGTGTCCAAGGAACCGGGTGCGGTACATGTTGACCTTCGTGATCATCGCTCTGGTCGCCTCACTCGTCCTGCTCCGAAAACGACGTCCCGAAGCTGTCGCTGACCGGGCCTAGCAGGCTGATGAAAAAGGCCCATCTGGCGGCGTTGGCTTCGTCGCTCGTCGGTGCAACGTATAACCGAATACGCCTCCCTCCTCGCTCCTCGCCGCCTTGCATCTGGACCTTTTTGCTCAGCCTGCGAAAGTCTTTCAGCAGCCTGCTAGGGTCGGGGCAACGGGTGATCGTACTCGTCCTCAACTGCGGAAGCTCATCAGCCAAGTTTCAGGTCATTAGGGATCGATTCTAATGACACGGACGAGGAGGCCGTGGCGTCGGCGGCTCTGGCCAACAGAGGGGGTATCAACATCATCCTCACCTTCATGTCGAGAAGGCCCTTGCCCTCCACATATTCGGAATGGCTGCGAGTCAAGAGCCCTTGTGGGTTGAAGTCAGGCTCTCCCCCCAATTGGGTGATGCGCTGAGCGACGAGGTCGACGTGCCCTGCTCCTCGTTGGCGTGCTCCAAGAACTCCTCGGCGACCGCCTGGGCATGGATGCCTGTCGCCATGTAATAGTGCCGCTTGTAACGCAAGACGCATACGATCTCCGTTGCGAGCACCTCATTGAGGAGCCGGACGACAGTGTCCCGGTCCGCCCGATAGCCCTCGGTCACGGCGCCGTTTTCAATATGCGTTCGGGCCCGTCGGCGGATCTCTTCGATGCCGGTCAGGAACTCACCTTTCTTCACGCGATCTTTCTCTCTCGCATCCATGTTTGTCGTCCTCCCATTCGGATCGAACCCTATCGTCGGACGTTCGCCACCCCGGCCGCTCGCGCGCAACTGGCACAGCAGAAGACTCGACCGTTCGACTCGACGCCGTGGCCGATGATCCGGCAGCTGCAATGCTGACACACTGGGGCCATGGCGTGGATCGCACACTCAAAGCAGTCGAACGTGCCGGTCCGGCCCGGCAGCCGGATCACCATCGCCTTCTCGTATTCGTTCCCACAGACATCACATCTCGCCATCGGGGTCTCTCTCCTTTCCCTCCTCCGTCTCTCGGCATCCGAGTTCTACGATCCGCCGACGATCGATAGAATTCGCCGCTGAGCCATCAAGCGATCGACGTCCTCTAACCAGGGAGTCGAAAGGCCGGCCTCACGCAAACTCCGGACGACGCGTTCTGGCGTCCCCCAATCCGACCACGTGAGAAGAGACAGCCGGGAGACTGCCAGAAACGGCGGACACTGCTCCAAGATCGCCCGATAAAAATTGGCCTTCGGTGCCAACGCATAGGCCTCGGGAACCGCTCAGGGCTCGTCGGCGGTTCCCACGAATGCGGCTCAGTAGGCCGCGCGCCAAGCAGGACGAGCCACCGGGGGTGACGGCGCACAAAGGCGCCGACCTTCAGGACGTCACTCATGAAGGCCCTTTCCTCCAGGATGAAGTGATCGGAGGGGAACACGGCCACGGTCGCCTCCGGGTCGCGCCAGTGGACCCAGTGAACCGGGAAAAGAATGCCGGCGGCGGTGCCTCGATCCTCAGGCTGGACTAATAGCTGTGGGAGCATTCCCGTAGCCGACTCCGCCGCAATGTACCCGGCATGTCTCGCCGTGAACCATAGCCTGCAAGATATCCTCTCTCAGGGCAACCCAAGGAGTGGGGATTTTCATGGCTCATCAGGGTGTCGCGTGAGAGACCATTTGGGGGGAATCTCTCCCCCAATCGTCCACGTCAATTCACCACCTTGGGGGTTGTCCCTGGCGTGATATTCGGTAATGCTTTTAATGGGTTCCTGTGGTCAGTGGGGTCATTAACTGTCTTCAGCGATCGACTGTTGAGCGGCGCCGAGCCCATGAACCCAGTTCGGGGTCTGAGTTGTGAAAGATAGCGCCGCGCGTCTCCGACTCCGGCTGATTTGGTTCCTTCTGGTTCCGACGGTCTTGATGGTCGGTGCCTTCACATTCTTCCGGATCTACGAGGAGCGTGCGAAACTTCTGGCCGAGTTCGACCGCCGCGCCGTCGTTACCAGCAAAGCCATTCAACTCGCCGTGGAACAGGCGCTCCGTGACGAATCTTTTTCCGACGTCGAGCAACTCTTTTCCACCCTCGTGGTCAAGCAGACGGATATCGTCCGGATCCGACTCCTTGACGCCTCGCTTCGCCCCCTTGTCGACTCGAACCTTCTTCCCGCCTATGAAGGTCCCCCTCCCGAGCGGCTCCGCCGCGTCATAGAGACGAGGGAGTCGGATCACATTGGTCACCGGTGGGAAAAGTTCAGACTCCATTCGGACTTGATCCCTCTCGGCCTCCGCGAGGCTGCAGTTGAACGAGTGCTGGAAGTTGTCCATCTCGCGACGGGGCTCGAGAAGGAGGACCGAGACGTCGTCTACGAGGTGGGGTTGCCCTTGGCAGGCTTCTTTTTCACCCTGGCGCTGCTGATCGGATTTGTCCTGCAGCGGGAAGTGTTCCAGCCGCTCGGCCATCTGATGCAAGGCATCCAGAGGTTGGGCCAAGGGCAGCCTGGACCGCCAGTGCCCATCAAGCGTCGAGACGAGTTCGGTCGTGTCGCGGAGTCGCTTAACGAGATGAGCGAGCACCTGGATAAGGCCCGCGGGGAGCTTCTTGCGGAGGTGGAGCGATCCCTCGATCTGGGGAGACATCTTCGTCGCGCTGAGACGCTTTCGGCGGTGGGAAAGCTCTGCTCCAGCATCGCGCACGAAGTGGGAACACCGCTCAATGTGATCGGTGGAAGGGCAGAACTCATACAGCAAGTCTTGCCGCCCACCGGCCCGCTCCGCGAGCACGTCGAGGTCATCATCGCCCAGCTCGATCGCATCGCCAAGATCATCCGCTCGCTCTTGGATCCTTTGCGATCCCCCAAGCCCGACATCCAGCCTGTCGCCCTCGCGACAGTTCTCGAGGGACTTCTTCCCCTGCTTCGTCATACGGCTAAGCGTCGAGGCGTGTCGCTCACCGCGTCTGTGCCTCCGGATGTACCCCCCGTCCAGGCGGACCCCGGCCGACTTCAGCAAGTCCTGATCAATCTCTTGACCAACGCTTTGGAGGCCACCTCCCCCGGCGGGCGCGTCGAGCTGAAGGCTTGGCGCCTGAACTCCGGGGCTGAGCCCGGTATCGCGATCTCAGTCGGGGACACGGGATCTGGAATCGCGCCCGAACTGCTGCCGCGGATCTTCGAGCCCTTCTTTACCACCAAGGTCTCCGAAAGGGGAACCGGCCTTGGCCTTGCGATCTGTAGGGATATCGTCAAGGAGCATGGCGGCGAGATTAGCGTTGAGAGCAAAGCGGGCGTGGGCACCACCGTTACCGTCATCCTACCCGAGGTAAGGGGAGACCAACGATGAAGGCACGGATCTTATTGGTCGACAACGACTCCGATATGGTGGCGCTCCTCCAGCATCATCTCGAGAGCGAGGGATGGAACCTCACCGCCCTGACCAGCGGCGTCGAAGCATGCAGCGCGCTCCAACAAGAGGAGTTCACACTCGTCCTGACCGACCTTGTGATGGAGCCGGTGGATGGCCTGGCCGTGCTTCAAGAAGCTCGGCGGACGCAGCCGCATGCCCGGGTGGTCCTGATGACCGCATTCGGCAGTCTGGAAAGCGCCATTGATGCGATCCGCCACGGCGCCTATGACTACCTGATCAAACCATTCAAGCTACCGGAGCTAAACCGTGTCGTGCGTCGGGCTTTGGATGAGCAGCGCCTCCGGGAAGAGAACCGCCGCCTCCGGGAGGAGGTAGAGCGTCGCTACAGCTCTCACGGCAACCTCTTGGGCCACTCAAAGGCCATGAAAGCGGTGTTGGACCAGATTCGGACGGTGGCCGCGACGGACGCCACGGTCCTGCTCCTGGGCGAGAGCGGCACCGGGAAGGAACTCGTGGCCCGGGCGATTCATTGGCACAGCGCCAGGCGCGAGGGATCTTTCGTCGCCTTCAACTGCGCCGCAATCCCAGACACCCTTCTGGAGTCCGAGTTGTTCGGCCACGAAAAGGGCGCGTTCACGGGTGCCGACCGGAGGCGGCGCGGTCTCTTCGTCGAGGCCAACGGAGGAACGCTGGTCTTGGATGAGGTCGCCGACATCCCGCTCATTCTCCAAGCAAAGCTCCTTCGAGCCCTGCAGGACCGCGCGATCCGTCCGGTCGGCTGCAACCAAGAGATCCACGTGGATCTCCGGCTCATCAGCGTGACGAACCGTAATCTCCCCGCTCTCGTGCGGCAAGGCAAGTTCAGGGAGGATCTCTACTATCGTATTGCCGTCATCCCAATTTGGATCCCCAGCCTCCGGGAGCGCCCCGAGGATATTCCGCTGCTCGCCGGCCATTTTCTACGACGGGCGGCCTCTTCGTTGGAAAAACAGATCCACGGTTTCAGCGACGACGCCATGAAATGGCTACTAGAGCACCGTTGGCCAGGGAACGTTAGGGAGCTCGAGAATGTCGTGGAGCGAGCGGCGATCCTCGCCAGCGGCTCACAAGTTACTCTGAATGACCTGCACGTCGAGTTCGCGGCAGAAAAGACCGCCGGGATCCGTCCGAGCCTCGCTGAGCTGGAGAAACAGTATATCCAACATGTCCTCCAGGAAACCAACGGAAACAAGCGTCAGGCGGCTAAGATCCTCGGCGTGAGCATCCGTACCCTCCAGCGGATGCAAGCAAATCGGCTACTCGCACCAGACTCGACTGGCATTCCGAGCGGTTTTGGGACCCGAAACAGCTAGTACGTGCGCGCCATCGAATGACAGCGTGTCGTGTAGACGACATGTCGACACGCTCCGTCTCCAATTTTTTGCCGTGTTTATTAATGATTTGGCGCGGCACGCAAATTGCTCCAGCGAATAAGTGACGGAGCGGAACTCATTCACAATCACTGACACATGTATTCATGGGAGGTGGAACAACGATGCTGCGAAAAGTACTTGGAGTAACCATCAGCCTGGTTTTGGCGCTGACTGTCATGAGCTTTGCGGCTCAACATGGCGCCGGACCTCAAGAAAAACCGGGAAGCCCGGCCAAGACCCCGGCGGCTACGCCACAACAGCCCGCGAGTACGCCAGAGAAGCCTATGGGGACTGACCCGGGCAAGTCTGCGGGAACTGACCTCTCGGGTCAACACTCGATGACCGGCGAGGTCACCAAGATCGACGCCAAGAAAGGGACAGTCAGCGTAAACACCAGCGAAGGCGAGCTTGATCTCCGTTTCCCGCCAAGCGCATTGACCGGCATCAAGAAGGGCGATCGGGTGGAGGTGCAGCTTGCTCTCCGTCACGCCAACTCGACTGGTAGCGACAGAGCTCCATCACAACCACCCGCAGCCGGAGCTCCATCGCCGACGAAACCCAAGCAGTAGACATAAAGAAGGAAGGACTGTGATGACTGAGAAAAGTCGCGAAATGGAACGGGAGCCCAGGAAATCAGAAGAGGAGCAGAGATTCCCTCAAGAAGAACAGAAATTCCCTCGGAGGGAGGAACCTGAGGAGCCGGGTAAGCGAAACCCGGGGCAGGGCCAAAACCCAGGGCAGGGTCGTGGGGGGGCCCAGCGAGACCAAGGGGAATCGGAATCAGAGGAATAGACGAGTCGAAACCTCGCCATGGCGCTCTGGCCAGGTCGGCCAGAGCGCCAGGTGAATATCAAGAAAGAAAAGAGAGACATCGGAAAGGCCGGTGAGCGCTATGGAAATTTCTCGCGACAATTTGCGTGAAGTCATGGCCGGGGAGGAGGTCGCCGTCATAGCCGACCATGAGCGGTGGGCCGAGTGGCCAATCTCTTGGAGCTCCATCTGGGTTGGGGCGCTCGCAGCATTGGCGGCAGCCCTCATCTTCGGCTTGGCCGGGGTCGCTCTGGGGGCCCATCAACTCGGTCCAACGCAGCGAATTGTCAAGTGGAGCAACTTCGGTTTGGGCGCCTTGGCGTTTAGTGTGTTCGGCGCCTTCATCTCCTTCGTCGTAGGCGGATGGGTTGGAGGAAAGATTGCCGGGATCCGTCGAAGCGAAACAGCCATACTCTACGGCGCGATTGTCTGGCTCCTTGCCGTGCCGCTCCTGCTCCTTCTCGTCGCTCTGGGCGCGGGCTCCTACCTCGGTGGATGGTATGGCGGCCTCGCAGGAACACCGGTCTGGGTCACGCCCACTGCCGCCGTCGTGGACCCGGATGCTGCGGCTGCGACCCGTAACAGCGCGCTCGGCGCCATCACGGCCCTTTTGCTGGGGCTGGTCGGCGGAGTGATCGGGGGATGGATGGCATGTGGTGAGCCGATGACGTTCCGCGCCCGGACCCGTGAAGTCACCCCGGCTCCCCGACGGGCTGCAACGGCTAAATCGTTCACACAATAGCGGAAAGGACAGCCATGTTCTACATCATAGGTTGGCTACTCGGCGTGCCTCTAACCATCTTGATCTTGCTGTGGCTCATAGGGGTCGGACGCTAGACGCTCTTTACGGCCTCGCGCGATCGCACCTTACCGTCTTAGTCCCGGGGCTCAGAAACGAGAGGCGGTCCCCCGATCCCGCCGACCCATGGCTGGCCGAGAGACGATCACACTGCATAATGATGGCTGGACGAAAGAGTCCCAAATCCCACAGTAGGGAGATCCGCTACGCGGTGGTCGGATTAGGCTACATCGCGCAGGTGGCGGTGTTGCCCGCGTTCAAACACGCCGCCAAGAATTCCAGCTTGACCGCACTTGTTTCTGACGACCCCACGAAGCTCGAGAAGCTTTCCCGAAAATATGGCGTGAAGCACATCTATTCTTACGACGAGTACGACGACTGCCTGTGCGGTGGACAGATCGACGCCGTGTATATCGCGCTTCCGAACCACATGCACCGGGAGTTCACGGTACGGGCCGCGCAAATGGGAATCCATGCACTCTGTGAGAAGCCGATGGCCGGCTCTTTAGCTCTCTCTTTACCATGCAGGTCAAGGAAGGGGATATTCGACTCAACCGGCTGGATCTCGGAGGAGGGACCCTGTACGACATCGGAATCTATTGTATTAACGCCGCCCGATACCTGTTCCGGGATGACCCGATCGAGGTGTTTGCCTTTAGCGCCAATACCGGAGAGGGGCGCTTCGAGGACGTGGATGAAATGACCAGCGCCGTCCTGCGTTTTCCGGGCGATCGCCTCGCAACATTCACGACGAGCTTTGGAAGCTCGGACGTTTCCGCCTACCATGTGGTCGGGACCAAAGGTCATCTGAGGGTAGAGCAGGCATATGAGACCGCCACGGACATGATTCATCACCTCACACTCGATGGCACGACACGAAAGCGCGTCTTTCCGAAGCGAGATCAATTTGCGCCGGAGCTGCTCTATTTCTCGGAATGTATCAAGAACGACGGGGACCCGGAACCGTCTGGTCTCGAAGGGCTGGCCGATGTGCGCATCATCCGCGCGCTCTACGACTCGGCAGGGATCGGCAAGCCGGTAAAGCTCGAAGGCTTCGAACGAAAGAAGGGACCGACGCCGCCCAAGACATCAAACGCCCACCCATCAAGAAGCCTTCGCTGATCCACGCCAGCCCCCCGTCCGGCTAATTCTTCTGGGCGGCGCTTCCGTTTAATCAGCCCACCCGCGACGGCTCAGCAGGAAACACCAGCGGTTCACCAGTGGGTGATCTCCCCGGGCTTCAGGATCCAGATCGCCTTGGGGTCCAGATTACGTCGCTCGATTTCGGCAGCGAGTCGGCGGGGAGGTTCGTCATAGGGTTCACGGCCCAGTGCAAAGGTTCCCCAGTGGATTGCGACAAACCGCGCGGCGCGTAGATCAAGCCACGCCTGAAGCGCCTCTTCCGGGGACGTGTGGACCGGACGCACTATTGCCGGCGGCGTGCAGGACCCAATGGGAAGAGCCGCGAGGTCAAACGGCCCATTCGCATCCCCGATTCCCTACCTGGGAGGACGAGGCGAAAGTGGCAACGAGCGACCAGAATAGTAGGGCTATCCCGAGAAGGATCACCCTATCCGGAATGCGCCGTTTCGGCCCTGTCGGCCGGTCGGTTCGCTTAGAATTGATCAAGGAAAGGTCAGGCGAAGATCTCCAAGAGTCGATTTAGAACCCCCCGCGTCCGCCATTGGGCATACTCGATCTTCCTCGAATAAGCAAGATCATCGGCGAAAATCTTCTCCAGGCGACTTGCGACGGTCCTGTCGTAGATGACGAGGTTCAGCTCGTCGTTGAGCGCAAAGGAGCGGTTGTCTAGATTTGTGCTTCCGATCGTGGCCCAGACACCGTCAATGACCATTGTCTTCGCGTGAAGCAACGCGGCCTGGTATTCGTAGATCTCGACACCATTTCTAAGCAATTCCCCGAATCGACGGCGACCGGCGTGACGAACAATCTTGTTGTCGATTGCGCCCGGGACCAGCACGGCGACCCGAACCCCTCCACTCACGGCCTGGGTGTCGTCTGACGGAGCGCCCTGTGGAACCACGCCCGGGCAACGGGACGAGCCCGCGAGGACTTCCCTGGCCTCGCCTGGAGAAACTTCGATCACACCGCCGCGACAAAATGTCGCTATGGATCAAAATTCTTGGCCCTATTCTCTGGGTAATCGGCCGTCCAGGTGGTTCACGACGGTTTGGAGCAACTGCAACCTCATTGTCGCCTCCTGTTCAGTGAGCAAATCAATCTGAAGATTCACGTGAGCGCGCCGCTCAGCATGTCGTGTCATCCGGTTCTGGCTCATCAAGATGAAAAGGGACAGGAAAATAGCCTCGAGCGAAACCACTAGCGTCAGGAAACTGAACGGAAACGGGTCAAATACGGGGACCCCGGAAACAAGCCCCGCATTTGCGACGATCCAGAGAGAAAACCAAGCGAGATGGAGCAGGGCGAAGCTGGCGCTACCGGTGAATCGGGTAATACGATCAGCGATGCGCTCGGCAGTCGAACGCTGGAGCAACGCGCGCCGTTCGAAATTAGCGATTGTTCCGATGCTCGAAGCCAAGATATTCGACGCCACGGCTGAGTTGTCCGGCGAGTCGGGAGTCGTCTCCCTGTTTCGAGCATACCCCCTTGAGGTCGCATTTTCCATACGCGACAGAACCAGACAGAGGCGCGGCGCCGATTGCAGGCCTCCTCCGGCCAGCTTGATTTACAGCGCAGGACGCCTCGGCGCATCCATCCCGGGTCGCTTGAACCCCTCGGCCTCCGCGCCGGGCGTCTTCTGGTCGATCAGGGCCGCGACCCGACGGCAGACTTCGACCGCATGGGCCTGGATCTGCTGGGGGGACATGCCGCGAACGTCCGCAAGCTGGTTTTGCTCGCGGGCCTCCGGGGTCGCGATGTCCGCGACGACCGCCGGTGTTCGTCGGCATCGAGATCTCCCTTCCGAGCCTGGGACGGCGGCTTGAGCCCGGGCCCACGTGGGCGTCACGCCGATCGTCGCGCAACCATGCGGTAGAGCGCCAGCAAGATGATCGACCCCAGGAGGGCCATAATGAATCCCACGGGGTCGCCCTCATGATACCAGCCAAACCAGCGCCCCAGGTACCCTCCGACCAAAGCCCCCCCGACTCCGAGCAAGATTGTGATGATGAACCCGCCCGGGTCACGCCCAGGCATGAGAAACTTTGCCACGATCCCGACGACCAATCCAAACACGATCCAACCGAGAACACTCATAAGTACGGTCCCCCTCCGTTTTTCATCCTGGCTCGTCCACACCTGCGGTCCTTCTTGAGACTTCCAGCGGACCGTGCGTGGGGGGATCCCCACCTATAACATCTCTTTGCGGGCCTTCTTCGCGCGGGCAGCCCCGATCGCCGTTTTTACTTCTTTCTCCTCCTCTGGTGGGGGAAGCACTGCCGGCATACCCAACGACTCGATCGAAAGCTCTCGGGCCCATCCGGCGGTATGGTAGAGGTGCTCATCTTCCTCCTCCTCAACCTCTTTGTGAGCCTTCTTCAACGCCTCTCCTTCCTGTCCTTTCATCTTCGTGGCTGCTTCACCGAGAAGCTCCCAGTTCAGGTGATCCTTCGTCTCCGCGAGCACGATGCACTCTGCTGCGACCACCTGCGCCGCCTCCGGGTGCCCTGCATCCAACGCCATCTCCATGGCCTTAACGAGGGATTCTCCGATGTGCCGCACAACTAGGCGTCCAGGTGTCTCCGTGTCGGGGTCCAGTCCGAATGTCTGGACCAGCTCTCGCACGATGCGCTCGTGATTCTGGGTTTGCTCAAGATACTCCTGCCACTCTTTCTTGAGATCCTCGTTGAGGGCGCAACGAAGAGCTGTTTCATAAACCTGCACCCCGCCTTGTTCCGTTTCCAGCGCCTGGTACAGCAGTTCGTTCAACCCATCTCTGTTCATGAGAGATCTCCTTTTTCGTCTCAGTTCTCGTCTTGGCCTCCCTGGCGTCTGTCGAGCGACGAACACTTACGGTTCGTGATTATTAGTTAACTCGAGTTGACTCCACCCTGAGGTTATTGATGACGTTACGCACGCCCTGAACCTGCCGCGTGAGCGCAGTCGCGCGCTGCTTCGTGCGGTCGCTGTCCACGGTTCCGTTGAGCGCGACAACCCCATTGGTTGTGTCCACGTTGACTTTGAGCAATGTTGACGCCTGTTCGGATGCCAGTTTTGATTTCACCGCTGCGGTGATCGATGCATCGCTCCAACTTCTCCGAATGCCGGTGCCCCATTCACGGTCGTTAGCATCCGGCCATTTATCCTTCGGGAAACCAGGAGCACGCTCGAGAGTCTCTTTCTTAACGTCGACGAAGACCGTCCTCTTATCCCGATCAATCATTACAGCATTCCAGGGCACGGCATAGGGCTTATCCCCGATCCCCAAGAAGCCGCCAAAGGACAGGACGGCATAAACGATATCACCTCGGAAATCCAGCATCAAATCTTCGACCTTGCCGGCATCTTTCCCGGACGCGTCTTTCACATTGCTGCCAATCACGGTGCTCGCCCTGAAGAGCCCCGTGTTCTCAGCGAAGCGTTTGGTGTCTTGAATCTGTTGTGAGGCCTTCCTCGGGATGTCCGTCTTGCTTGGCGCAGTGGCCTTCTCCTGTTCGCTTCCTGCCTGCACTCCTGTTGTGCCGACAAGGCTAACGAGGGCCAGTAACCTCAGTATGACTCCGAGCTTTCTCATAGTAAACCTCCTCGCAAACGTGATTGCTGTCTGCCATGGAAGAAGCAAGAGCAATGCCACAGAACCCATCCACGTAAACATGCATTGTAGCAAGAGGCAGGAACCCAAAGGGCAAACGGCGCAGGCCATGATGTCGCGCGAGCGCCATCTTGTCGCGAGTGCTGCTTCATGGGCTGTGGGTAAGCGTGGTGATCGGCACCAGTCCGACCTCGTTCGTCGTAGAGCAGACCGTCGCCCTATATGGGGGGCCGTTATCACTAAGCCACTGAACCGCCTGCGGGCGCTCACCGAAGCGAGCCCACAGGGTGCAGTCCATGAGCGTGCGAATGTCCGCCCTGAGCCGCCCGGAGGATCTCGGAAAGATGATCAGTCTCGCTCGGATCCTCTTGCCGCTTCCGCAGGATACGCCTGCGAGCCAGCCGGTCCACCGGGGTAGACACCTCGATCCAGATGGTGCCCGGATGGCTCGTCTCGGCGCCCCCCGGCCTCCTCCCGACGGCCGGTCCGGTCGATTCGTTCACCGGATGCCCAGAGACCACGAATGCGTGAGACCAGCGCGGGAACGACCAGGCTTTCGACGGTGTCACTTACTTCGTCGATCAGCCGATTGAGGATGTTTTCGAGGCGGGAGCCCGCCCGAGACCACGAGGTGCTCAAAGCCCGACGGGTCGGCGAAGGCGTCGAACTCTCCATGTGCGACTCGTTTCCAGGCTTCTCCCTTGTGGAGCTGGCAGCGACATGGGTCCCTGCGGCAGGGAATCCGCCCGCGTCGCCAAACCCTTCCGCGCCATAAGTCGTAGATCTGCCGGAGCCGTCGGCCCGGCTGAATATCATGGCCCCGAGCCGACGACCTATAAACAGGCCGGTCAGGGTCGTCAGGGCCAAGCTGGCTTCCGGATAGCGGTTCACATAGTGGCGCCAGTCCACTGCCTTGCTGACCTTGTCCTTCAGCTCATCCACCGTGTCCCGGATGGAGGCCCGCGTCGTGTCCATCGCCTCCCTGAGGCGTCCCGTTTCTACAGTTCGCGCTTGATCCATTCCGTGTCCCTCCTGAGCTCCTGTGCCGTTTCCTTTGGCACGAAGCGCTGTTGGCTGAGTTTCCCCTTCATGGTCATGAGCAGAATGCCGCCCGCGACTGTGAAGACACCCGCGACCAACGCAAACCCCCCCGGTATGGTGTTGATGACCTCGCCGACCCAGAGGGCGAGAGCGATGGCGAAGAAGAGGAGACCGAGCCCAACGACCACACCGCCGATCGCCAGAAACAGGAAAGCGCGGACTGCCGCGGTGAATTGCTCGTTGAGCTCGATCTTTAGCAAGGCAAGCTTCTGGTCAAGGAGTCGAAGCAAGTCACCGACGAGCCGGTCGACAAGTCCCATAAAGCTTGAGGAGTTTCGACCCACACCGACCGGCTCGGCCCGCTTGTCGTACATGACCACCCTACCTGCGTGTCATCGTCGTCAACCAGCCGATCAGAAGCCCGGTGCCGGCCGCGATCAGAAGGGCGGTCATAGGTTGCTCTCGTGTGTAACTGATCACGTCATCCTTGAGCCTTGCAAATCCTTCGTCTCGGTACTCGGCCATTTTGCCCCGTGTCTGTTCGATGGCACCCTGGACATATTCAGTGGCTTGTTCAACCCCCGCCCGGGCGGTACTCACGAGGCCCCGGGCCTGTGAGCCGGCCCACTCACCGGCTGGCTGCTCCCCCACGGGGCGTCCCTGCCGTTCTCCGAACTGCGAGCCCTCGAAACTCCCTGGACTTCCTGTTTGCTTTTCCTTCTCCATTTTTTCCTCCATTTTTTCCTCCCATCTGCGACGCAGTCGCGAAACGAAGTCAAGGACGAGCCCACCGGCTGTCCACACTAGCTAACGCAAGCCGCATGCCACAGGAGGCCGCATCAGACGGGAGAATCGAAGTGTCAGTGCGGGCTACCCCAGGCCGCTGCTTGGATAGTATCCCCAGCTTGCACTATAGGGCCATGTCGGCAGCGCACCAATGAGCAACAAGACCACTATGATCAACAGAGTTGTCGACATGCCTCTCTCTAACGGTGCCCTCTGTGATCAAATTTCGCCCTCGATCATTGCCCCTGAATCTTCAGATTGTTGACAACCTGCTGGACGCCGTTTACCCTCTGCGCCACGTCAGTTGCGCGCTGCTTCTCCGCAATATTCTGGACCGTTCCATTCAGGTAAACAGTGCCCTGATTTGTGTCCACATCGATTCTCGTTATTGAAGACATCTTCTCCGCCGCCAATCTCGTCTTGACCGATGCCGTGATCGACGCGTCGTCGATGTTCTCACCCAAGCTCTTACCGGTCATCGCTGTGCACCCGGCCGAGAGCATGAGCACGAGCCCCACAAGGAACATCCACCGATATGCGTTCATCCCTCTCATGCTTGCCTCCCTTTTTTAAGGGCGCCGGGCATCTCTTATCGCCCGGCGCCCCAAGGCCTACTGCGGAGATCACCGCTTCGCGTGCTTGACCGGATCCTCGTGCTCCGCCTTTGACTTTGACCGATCAACATCTTCGAGTTCTCGGAGCCGTTGCGCAACCTCCTCTTCGGCCTTCTGCTTTCCCCACCCGTACCTCTCCTGAAGCCGCCCGACCAGCTTATCGCGCTTCCCCGCGATCTTATCGAGGTCGTCGTCGGTGAGCTGGCCCCACCACTCCTTGATCTGACCCTTGACCTGCTTCCACTTCCCTTCCAAGATGTCCGATGTCATGCCTTGCCTCCTTTTTTGGGTCATTTTTTGGGGGCAGAGCGTAACCTTCAGCACTGCCTGCCAAACTTCCCCAAGCAATTCACCTGCCACCCAGCAGCAACGCTGCAAGATGTGACAAACACAGGTGCTTAATGCCAAAGCCTAGTGGAGTGTCCCCCCGCAAACGTGACAGATTGTCGTTTCGACGACAGGGCGGCACCCTAATGCCCCGGGGACCCGCTGTGCCTGCTCGGTAAGGACGTCCAAGAACCGTTCGCCACAGAGATCGGTTTCGGCAAGAGTCGTGCTGACGTCTGAGCCGCCACCGAAATAGTCGATGTACCGATCGATCGCACGGGGACGATCTGTCTTGAGAAATTTCGTCTGGACGGTGGCGCGATCGCGTGCCTCGAATCTCTGAACACGAGCTTCCGCCGGTCGCATCACACGTCTCATCGCTGTGTTGTCCCTTCTTTTGCGGTTGTCTTGACTCGCAAGACGGGGGAGAATCTCAGTTTTAAGGATCTCAGAGTGATAATGCTCGCACAACCCCCGGAATGGTGAATTTTCATCGAGTGAGTGGCGGCGGAATTTCCCCCAAAATGGGGGACGCGCGATGGCCGTCGGAACCTTAAGGGCCTGGCATGGCCCTGCGAGAACCCTACGTAGGAAGCAGAATTAGACGATCGCGATCTGCCAGGCCTACGCGGTGGGGGGCCCTAGCGGGGGGGCGGCGACTCGAAGCCAATTCGATCGAACACGGGTGGTGCCGAGGGGGCCCGCCCGGGCTGCCGAGCTTGCAGAAGCTCGTGAAGGTGTGGGCCCTCAGCCCTCGGGAACCACGGAGAAGACGCGCACGGGCTGAGCTCGGGTCTTGAAGTGCACGGGACCGTGGTCCTCCACGCGGACGGCGCTGCTCAACCCGGCGCGTGTGTGCTCGTCGATCAGGATCGGCTGCTCGAGGACCTTCGTGTGGGCCTCCAGGTGGGCGGCGACATTGACCGTGTCCCCGACGCACGTGTAGGTCACCCGCCGCTCGGTGCCGGTGTACCCGGCGATGACCTGCCCGGACGCGATGCCGACGCCGATCCGGATCTCGGGCTTGCCCTGCGCCGCTTGCTCGCGGTTGAAGCCCGCCACCAGCTCCAGCATCTCGAGGCCCGCGCGCACCGCACGCTCCGCGTGGTCGGCGTTGGGTAGCGGCGCCCCGAAGAGCGCCATCAGACCGTCGCCCTGAATCTGGTTGACGATGCCTCCCTGGCTGCCGATCGCGTCGAACATCAGCGTGTAGTAGCTGTTCAGCAGGTCGATCGTCTCCGCCGGCGGCAAGGACTCGGCCAGGCCCGTGAACGAGCGGATGTCCGAGAACATCACGGTGGCGTCGACGTGCTTGCCGCCGAGAGCGAAGCCCGTCGCCAGCAGCTCCTCGGCCACCTCGGGCGTCGCGAACTTCCGAAACAGCTCGCGCTGCTGGTCACGCAGGCGCTTCTTCTCGAGGCTGGCCGCGACCCGGGCCCGGAGCAGCACGCCGTTGACCGGCTTGAACAGATAGTCCTCGGCGCCCATCTCGATGCACCGGGCCACGCTGTCGACCTCGTCCACCGACGACATCATGACGACCGGGATGTCGCGCAGCTTCGGGTCCGCTCGGAGCGCTTCGAGCGTCTGGTAGCCGTTCATCTCGGGCATCTCGATGTCGAGCAGCACGAGGTCGGCCGGGCGGCTGCGCAGCACTTCCAGGGCCTGCCGTCCGTTCTCCGCGAAGGCGACGCGGTGCCCGAATTGCTCCAGGGTCCGGGCGACGAGCAGCCGGTTGACCCGGTTGTCGTCGACGACCAGGAGATCGCCCTTCTCGGCGTTACGATCGGGGCCCACGCTCGATCTCCCGAAGCGCCCGCGCGACCCGCTCACACTCGCTGGCGAGGCGCTCCAACCGGGGGGCCGCTCCGTCCAGGCTACCGGACTTCGCCAAGGCTTCGAGATCCTTCGCGAGGGTGGACAGGGTCATCGCACCGAAGCTGGCCGCGTTGGACTTGAGCGAGTGCGCCGCCCGCCGGAACGAGTCGGCGTCCTTCTCGCCGAGGGCGCGGCGCATTGTGCCGACCAGCTCCTGCGAGTCCTCCAGGAAGGTCGGCAACAACTCGTCGAGGAAGCCGGCGCCCATCGTCGCCCGGAGCCGCTCGAGCGCCGCGTGGTCCAGCACCTCTGTCGATGGCCTGTCCGCGGCGGCCCTGTTCTGGCCGGCGCTCCCGGCCGGCCCTCCCGCGCGGGTCGGGTCCGGCCCGCGCGCCGTGCCGCGCTCGAGCGCGGCCACGAGCTCCTCCACGCGGATCGGTTTGCTCATGTAATCGTCCATCCCCGCCGCCAGACACAGCTCGCGGTCGCCCTGCATCGCGTTGGCGGTCATCGCGACGATCCGCGGGCGCCGATCGCCGGGCCAGCGCCGGGTGATCTCCCGGGAGGCCTCGAACCCGTCCATCTCCGGCATCTGGACGTCCATCAACACGAGATCGTAGGGCTGCCGCTCGATGGCCTCGACGGCCTCGAGGCCGTTGGCCGCGAGGTCGGCGCGGTATCCCATCTGCTCGAGCAGGCGGAGCGCCAGCTTCTGGTTCACGACGTTGTCCTCGGCTAACAAGATTCGCAAGGGATGGCGGTGCGCCATCTCGGGATCGAGCTCGAGCCGGGACGGCGTCCGCTTCTCCACTCGGGTTGGTTGACCGGCGAGGACCCCGGCCACCGCGTCGAAGAGCTGCGACGGCTTGATCGGCTTCGTCAGGTGCGCCGAGAAGCCCACGCTCTCGGCGCCGGCCTCGCGGCGGCCGAGCGAGGTGAAGAGCAGCAGGGGCAGCGCCGCCGGCGTCCGGTGCTCTCGGATCGCCCGCGCCAGCGCGACGCCGTCCAGCTCGGGCATGTGCATGTCGAGGATCCCCACGTCGAAGGGCTCGCCGGCTTGGATCCAGGCGAGCGCCTCGCGCGGCGAGCCCGTCATCCGCACCGCCATGCCCCAGGCGTCGAGGTACGCCGCCAGGATCCGCCGGTTGGTCTCGTTGTCGTCCACCACCAGCACGCGCTTGCCGTCGAGCGTGGGCTGCGTCCCCCGCAGCTCCCGGCGCGGGGGCACCGCGCCCTCCGCCGAGGGCGCGCGTACGGTGAAGCGAAATTCCGAGCCGTGGCCCAGCCGGCTCTCCACGTTCATCGCTCCGCCCATCATCTCGGTCAGGCGCTTGCTGATCGCGAGCCCCAGGCCGGTCCCCCCGTACTTCCGTGCCGTGGAGGCGTCGAGCTGGCTGAACGACTCGAACAGCCGATCGATCCGGTCCGGCGGGATGCCGATGCCGGTGTCCCGGACGGAGAAGGTCAGCTCGTAGACGGACCCCGGCGCGTCCAGCCGCTGCGCCGTCACGGACAGCACGATCTCACCCGTCTCGGTGAACTTCACGGCGTTGCTGAGGAGGTTCAAGAGAATCTGCCGCAATCGGGTGACGTCGCCCAGGATCGCGGCCGGCGTGTCGTCCGAGATCAGGTAGGCCAGATCGAGTCCCTTCTCAGCCGCCCGCGCCGAGACCAGATCCAGCGCCGCCTCCACGCCCTCGCGGAGGTCGAACGGCTGGGCCTCGAGGTCCATCCGGCCTGCCTCGATCTTGCTGAAGTCCAGCACGTCGTTGATGACGGTCAGCAGGGCGTCCCCGCTCGAGCGGACGATCTCCGCGTACTCGCGCTGCTCCTCGGTCAGCTCTGTGCCGAGCAGAAGGCCGCTCATCCCAATCACCGCGTTCATGGGGGTTCGGATCTCGTGACTCATCGTGGCCAGGAACGCGCTCTTGGCTTCGTTGGCTGTCTCGGCGTCCCGCCGCGCGCCGACGAGATCCCGGAAGAGGCGGGCGTTCTGGATGGCCAGCGCCGATTGGGCGGCGAACGTCTTCAAAAGATCGATGACCTCCGGCGAGAACTCACCCGGGCTCCGCCGGTTCACCGTGAGGCCGCCGATAATGTGGCCCTCGCGAAGCAGCGGCACGGCGAGGAGCGCCCGGTAGCCCTTGCGAAGGAGAACGTCGCGCACGTGGCTCCGGTACGCGCTCAGCCCGGCGATGTCCGGGATCTGGAAGGGCTCGCGTGTCTCGGCGGAGCGTCCGGTCGCCCCCTCGCCCTTCCGGATCGGGTTCGCCCGGAGCATCTCGACGATCTCCGGCTCGAGCTTATCGGTCGCCCGCAGATGGAACAGCTCGGCCGCCTCGTCGTACTCGTAGATCGCGCCCGCATCCACGCCCGCGAGCTGGCTCGCCCGCGAGACGATCGTGTCGAGCACGGTCTCGACGTCGAGGGTCGAGCTGACCGCCTGGCTGACCTCTCCTAACGCCGTCAGCTTCTCGACCGACTGGGTCAGCTCGCCCGTCCGCGCCTGCAGCTCCTTGAACAGGCGCACGTTCTCGATGGCGATGACGGCCTGGGCGGCGAAAGTTTCAAGGAGCTTGATTTGTTTGTCGGAAAACGGGCGCACCTCCGGGCGACGAATGATGATGGCGCCGATCGCCGTATCCTCACGGAGCAAGGGCGCGACGAGCATGGTCCGGTACCCGGCGCCCTGCTGCAAGAACGGACTTTCCGGGTACTCCCCTCGCGAGCGTTCGTCGACGATGTCGTGGATGTGGATCGTCCGGCGCTCGAGGGTGGCGCGCCCGCCGACGTTTCCGCGGGTGATCGCGTGGGCTTCTGCCATCACCGGCACGGAGCCGAAGTGGGCCGCTACGCGCAACACGTCGCCGTCCACGCGACGAATGATGACGTCGCTGGCTTCACAAAGGCGCGCGGCGCTCTCAGCCACCGAGTCCAGCACCGGCTGGATGTCCGTCGGCGAGCTGCTGATGACCCGAAGGATTTCGCTCGTCGCCGTCTGCTGCTCCAGCGACTGCGTGAGGTCCGCGTTGGCTCCCGCGAGCTCACGGGTGCGTTCCTCTACCTTGCCCTCGAGGTTGGCGTACGACGCCTCGAGCTGCCCCGCCGTCCGGTTGAGCTCCTCGCCGAGCGCCTCCAGCTCGTCGCCGGTCCGGACCTCGAGGCGATGGCCGAGGTCGCCGGCGCCGATTCGCGCCGCGCCCTCCTGGAGCATGCGGATCGGCGCGACCATTCGCCGGGCGAGGAGAATGCTCGCCAGGATCGAAAGCCCGAGGCCCAGCACGAAGATGACGGCGCTCCGGATGATCGGGGCCCGGAGGGGAGCGTAGGCGTCGGCGGCGGGCCGTTCGACGAACACCAGCCACCCGAGGGGAGCGATCGTCGCATGCGCCGCGAGGACCTGCCCACCCCCGAGGCCGTCGGCGACCACGGCGACCGGGGCGTCGCCCGAGGGCCCCGAGCGGTCGGCCCGCGCCGACTTCACCTGGACCAGGGTGGAGAGATCCCGCTTCGCCCGCACCACCCGACTGTCCGGATGGGCGACCAGGTGGTTGCGGGAATCCACCACGTAGGCATATCCGCCCGGGCCGACCTCGATCTGAGAAACGATCTTCAGTACAGCGCCGAGGCTGACCTCCGCCGTGGTCACCTCGACGGCGTACTTGCCACCCGGCACCGCCAGCGTCACGTACGGCTCGGACTCGTTCTTGAGGTAGACGGGGCTCCAGTACGTCTTGCCGGCTCGCGCCTCGACGAACTTGGGCGCCCGGGAGAAGTCCTCCTGGCTTCCGACGACGTCCGGCTCCAGGCGCGAGACACGAAGCTGCTCCTTGCCGGCCAGGTCGAGATGGCTGAGCTCACCGATGGCGGGGACGTTGCGAAGGACCCTGAGGAAATCGAGCTCGCGTTGCTCCGCCAGCGCCGCGCCCAAGCCTTCCCGGAATCCGAGCCTCGCTGGTCCCACCTGGCTCGCGTCGGGATCGTCGGACGCGGTCCGGGTTGTCTCGCGCACCTGCCCTTCGACCTCTTTCAGGAACTGCTCGATGCGGGCTGCCGCCGCCACTGCTTTGGCGCGCTCGACCCGGACGATCGCGCCCTGAGTCTCCCGGTAGGCGAAGTAGAGCTCGACCAGGCTTGACGCCATCAGCACGCCACCGACCAGAACGAGGAGGACGACGACGTACTTGCGGAAGAGCCGGCTGCCCGAGGTCGGCTTCTTCATCGCCGGAAGGCGTCGGCCCGGAGCAGGATCTTTCGCGGCACGGTGAGGCCGAGAACCTCCGCGGTCTTGAGGTTCACCGCCAGATCGATTTTCTCAGCGCCTTCGACGGGCAGGTCCTGAGGCCGGGCCCCCCGCAGAATTTTGGCGACCAGCGCGGCGGCCTGGACTCCCTGCGCGTAGTAGTCGGGCCCGTATGACATGAGACCGCCATAGCCGATCCAGAGCGCCGTCCCGAAGACGGCCGGGACCCGCAAGGCCAGCGACCGCTCGATGATCGCGATGGTGAGGTCCGGGTTCGAGCCTTCCGGCGCCAGCACCGCGTCGTCGCGCCGGACTTCGCGGAGCACCCGCTTCAGCTCGTCTGCGTCGAGCACACCTCTCGGCATGAGCTCCAGCTTCATGCGCTGCGCCGCGGCGAGCGCCTTGGCGATCATGGGCGCGGTGCTCAGATCGGCGCCGTAGGAGATGAGCCAGACCCGGCGGACAGCCGGCGTGAGTGTCTTGAGAACCTCCAAACGCTTCGCCACGAGCTCGGTCTGGAGACTCGACACGCCCGTCGCGTTGCCGCCGGGTTGGGCGAGCGTGCTGACGAATCCGGCGCCCACTGGGTCGCCCACCAGCGTGAACACGATCGGCACGCTCTTCGTCGCGTCCTTCGCGGCCTGGGTGGCTGCCTCCTGGCTGGTGAAGATCAGGTCGACACCGGCCTTGACGAGGGCCGCGGCCGCCGCCGGCATCGTGTCGAGCTTTCCTTCGGTGAAGCGGATGTCGAACGTCACGTCGCGCCCGTCTTCGAAGCCGAGCTCCTTGAGCCCGGCCTTGAGTCCTTCGACGGTCGGATGGCTCGCCGCCCACGCCGCGTTGAGGACGCCGATCCGGAACGGGCGTCGGGCTTGCTGCGCCTCCAGGGGGGGTGGGGGAACGCAGAGAAGCATCGCCACGGCGAGCCAGAAGAGCTGCCGCGCGAGCCGGCCCCACCCACCCGGCGTCCGAAACTTCACAGCGCTTGCCCTCCGCCGATGATCGGACGTCCCGTCACAGAGCCACGAAGTGATGGTAGGCGCCTTCGGCGACGTGGTCCCAGGGGCCCACCAGCGCCTGGAACTTCGTGAAGGACGCGTGCACCTTCTTGGCCATGGGAGTCTTCTCGGATTCTGCCCTGACGACCTCGGCCGCCAGCCTCTTGAGATCGCGCAGCACCGGCGGCGGGAGCGGGAGCACCTCGACCTTGCCCTTGAACTCCGTCCTGAGTCGCTCGAGCGCGATGGCGTTCTTCACGTGGAAGTCCGTGAGGCTATAGACGCCCGTCGCCGCCACGGCATGGTCGAGCATCCGCCGCAGATCGACCGGGAGCGCCTCGTATGCCTTCTTGTTGAAGCTGAACTCGTTCGTGGAGCCGGGCTGGTGCCAGCCGGGATAGTAGTAGTACCGCGCGGTCTTGTGGAGACCGAGCTTCATGTCGTCGTACGGTCCGATGTATTCGGAGGTGTCGATGACCCCCCGCTCGAGGGCGCCGTAGATCTCGCCCGCAGGCAAGGTGACGACCGTCGCGCCCGCCTTGGCGACGACCTTGCCCCCGAGGCCCGGGATGCGCATCTTGAGCCCTCTATAGTCAGCGATCGTGGCGATCTTCTTCCTGAACCATCCGCCCATCTCCGGGGCGTTTTGGTTGCCTGGCCGCGGCACGAGGTTGAACGGCGCGTAGGTCTCCTCCCACAGCTTGAGCCCGTCGCCCTGGTAGAACCAGGCCGCCATGCCCGCGGGGTTCATGCCGAACGGGACGGTCATGAACCACTCGAGCGCCGGCTCCCTCGCCGCCCAATAGGACGGGACGGCCATGAACGCTTCGATGGTGCCCCGTGAGGCGGCGTCGAAGCAGGCGAACGGCGGCATGATCTGGCCGCCCGGGAAGACCTCGATCCGGAACCGCCCGCCGCTCATCTCGTCGACGAGCTTCGCCAACCGCTGGGCCGCCCCCAGGAGCATGTCGAGCGCCGGGCTCCAGGTCGTGGACATTCGCCACTGAACCTTCGGCTGAGCGATGACATTGGGGGCGTCGACGATGGCAGCGGCGCCGGCGGCCGCCACCGCCCCGCCCGCCGTCGCGAGGAACTTGCGTCGTTCGGTCATCACGCCACCTCCTCAGACCGCGACGAACTGATGGTACGCGCCTTCCGCAACGTGATCCCACGGGCCCACCAGCGCCTGGAACTTCGTGAAGGACGCGTGCACCTTCCTGGCCATGGGGGTCTTCTCGGACTGTTCTCTGATGACCTCGACCGACAGCTTCTTGAGATCGCGCAGCACCGGAATCGGGAGCTGGAGCACCTCGACCTTGCCCTTGAACTCGGTCTTGAGTCGCTCGAGCGCGATCGCGTTCTTGGCGTGGAAGTCGGTGAGGCCATAGACCTCGACGGCCGCCGCGGCATGGTCGAGCATCCGCCGGAGATCGACCGGGAGCGCCTCGTACGCCTTCTTGTTGAAGCCGAACTCGGTCATGGTGCCGGGTTCGTGCCAGCCCGGGTAGTAGTGGTAACGCGCGGTCTTGTGGAGGCCCAGCTTCATGTCGTCGTGCGGCCCGATCCATTCGCAGGCGTCGATCACGCCCCGCTCGAGAGCACCGTAGATCTCGGCGCCCGGGGTGAGCACCACCGTGCCGCCCGCCCTGGCGATGACCTGGCCGCCGAGGCCGGCGCCAATGCGCATCTTGAGCCCCTTGAAGTCGCCGATCGTGGTGATCTTCTTCCGGAACCATCCGGCCATCTGCGGGGCAATCGCCGTGCCGGGGCGCGGCACGAGGTTGAAGGCCGCGTACGCCTCCTCCCAGAGCTTGAGCCCGTCGCCCTGGTAATACCAGGCGGCCATGCCCTGGGGGTTCATGCCGAACGGGATGGTCGCGAACCATTCGAGCGCGGGCTCCTTCCCAGCCCAGTAGTGCGTGACGGCCATGAACGCCTCGATCGTGCCCTTGGAGGTGGCGTCGAAGCACTCGAACGGCGGCATGATCTGGCCGCCCGGGAAAACCTCGATCCGGAACCGCCCGCCGCTCATCTCCTCGACGACCTTCGCCAGTCGCTGGGCCGCGCCCTGGAGCACGTCGAGCGCTGCGGTCCAGCCCGTGGACATTCGCCACTGGACCTTCGGCTGCGCGATGACGTTGGGGGCATCGGTGATGGCGGCAGCAGCAACGGCCGCCATCGCCCCGCTCGCCTTCGTGAGGAACCCGCGTCGTCCGTTCATCGCACCCTCCTCACACCGCGACGAGCTGATGATAGGCGCCTTCGGCGACGTGGTCCCAGGGGCCCACGAGCGCCTGGAACTTCGTGAAGGACGCGTGCACCTTCCGGGCCATGGGGGTCTTCTCGGATTCCTCCCTGACGACCTCGGCCGACAGCTTCTTGAGATCGCGCAGCACCGACGCCGGAAAGGGGAGCACCTCGACCTTGCCCTTGAACTCGCTCTTGAGTCGCCCGAGCGCGATCGCGTTCTTCGCGTGAAACTCGCTGAGACTATAGACCTGGACGGCGGCGGCGGCGTGGTCAAGCGTACGCCGCAGATCGACCGGGAGCGCCTCGTACGCCTTCTTGTTGAAGCCGAAGTCGAGCGTGGTGCCGGGCTCATGCCAGCCGGGGTAGTAGTAGTAGCGCGCGGTCTTGTGCAGGCCCGACTTCATGTCGTCGTGCGGCCCGACCATTTCGGCAGCATCGATGACGCCCCGCTCGAGGGCGGCGTAGACCTCGCCGAGCGGGGTGAGAACCGTCGTGGCGGCCGCCCTGGCGTAGACCTTCCCGCCGAGGTTTACAATCCGCATCTTGAGCCCCTTGAAGTCGCCGATCGTGGTGATCTTCTTCCTGAACCATCCGGCCATCTGCGGGGCCACCGCCGTGGCGGGGCGCGGGACGAGGTTGAAGGCGGCGTACGTCTCCTCCCAGAGCCTGAGCCCGTCACCCTGGTAGTACCAGGCGGCCATGCCCTGGGGGTTCATGCCGAACGGGATGGTCGTGAACCACTCGATCGCGGGCTCCCGGTTACTCCAGTATTGCCCCGAACCGGTGTACGCCTCGATCTTGCCCTGGGAGGCCGCGTCGAAGCACTCGAACGGCGGCATGATCTGGCCGCCAGGGAAGACCTCGATCCGGAACCGCCCGCCGCTCATCTCCTCGACGACCTTCGCCAGTCGCACGGCCACGCCATGGTGTATGTCAAACACCGCGGTAAAGGCCGTGGACATCCGCCACTGGACCTTCGGCTGAGCGATGACGTTGGGAGCATCGACAATGGCGGCAGCGGCGGCGGCCGCCACCGCCCCGCTCGCTGTCGCGAGGAACCTGCGCCGTCCGGTCATCACGCTGCCCTCCTCACACCGCGACGAACTGATGGTAGGCGCCTTCGGCGACGTGGTCCCAGGGGCCCACCAACGCCTGGAACTTCGTGAAGGACGCGTGCACCTTCTTGGCCATGGGGGTCTTCTCGGATTCTTCCCTGACGACCTCGGCCGCCAGCTTCTTGAGATCGCGCAGCACCGGCACCGGGAGCGGGAGCACCTCGACCTTGCCCTTGAACTCCGCCTTGAGTCGCTCCAGCGCGATCGCGTTCTTCGCGTGGAAGTCCGTCAGTCCATAGACCTGCACTGCGGCGGCGGCATGGTCGAGCGTTCGCCGCAGATCGACCGGAAGCGCCTCGTACGCCTTCTTGTTGAAGCCGAACTCGCCCACGGTGCCGGGCTCGTGCCAGCCCGGGTAGTAGTAGTAGCGCGCGGTCTTGTGGAGGCCCAGCTTCATGTCGTCATGCGGCCCGACCCATTCGGCGGCGTCGATCACGCCCCGCTCGAGCGCGGCGTAGATCTCGGCGGCCGGGGTGAGGACCGTCGTGCCGCCCGCCCGGGCGATGACCTTGCCGCCGAGGCTGGTGCCGATGCGCATCTTGAGCCCCTTGAAGTCGCCGGTCGTAGTGATCTTCTTCCGGAACCATCCGGCCATCTGCGGACCAAACGCTGGGCCGAGGCGGGGCACGAGATTGAAGGGGGCGTACGTCTCCTCCCAGAGCTTGAGGCCGTCGCCCTGGTGGTACCAGGCCGCCATGCCCTCGGGGTTCATGCCGAACGGGATGCTCGTGAACCACTCGGCCGCGGGCTCCTTCGCGACCCAGTACGTCGAGGCGGCCATGAATGCCTCGATCGTGCCCTGCGAGGCGGCGTCGAAGCAGGCGAACGGCGGCATGATCTGGCCGCCCGGGAAGACCTCGATCCGGAACCGCCCGCCGCTCATCTCCTCGACGACCTTCGCCAGTCGCTGGGCCGCGCCCTGGAGCATGTCGAGCGCCGGGCTCCAGGTCGTGGACATCCGCCACTGGACCTTCGGCTGAGCGATGACGTTGGGGGCGTCGATGATGGTGGCGGCCCCGGCGACCGCCGCCACGGCCCCGCCCGCCGTCGCGAGGAACCTGCGTCGGTCTCGGGTCATGCTGGCTCCTTCATCTCGTCCGGCCTTCGGGGGTGGGAGGCGGGCTATCTACTTTGGGATGGTTCTGGAGCAAACGCTGGATGATGAGCCGGATGAGATAGAACCCAAACTTCGGGTTCTGGAAGTAGAGCTGTAAGACCTTGTTCTCATCAATGCTTCCAACTTCTGCGTCGCTCTCGCAGACTGCCGTGGCGGTCCGGGCTTTGTAGGGGGAAAACACGCCGATCTCTCCGAGTACCGCACCGGGGCCGATCGTCCTGTCGATCTCGACCAGCCGGATCTCCCCGCTCAGCGTCAGATACATCGCTCCCGCCACGTCTCCCTTTCTGAAGAGCACCTCTCCCTTCTTGAACCTGCGCGAAGACAGGTGCGGAATCAACCACTCCATCGACAGATCGCCCTGGGAAGCCGCGCGAACCTCCTTTATCAGGGCGCGCATCTGCAGGAGGCGGAGGCAGTTCAACGGCAACAGCAACGCGTGGAGAATGAGTACCGGGTAGATGCGGCCCGTGAATCCGTATCCCATGAAGGCGAGGTTGCTGAGAATGGCAACGACCCTGAGCGGGATCATCGTCTTCGTGTAGAAGGTACAGAAGACCAGGAGCGCGGCGAGATAGCCGATCAG
>Ga0184637_10000614_pt1 | contig 26253 bp, 18 predicted proteins | sample PLM3_127_b2_FD_133143 | JGI IMG/M metagenome (GOLD analysis project Ga0184637, IMG submission 133143) | Groundwater sediment microbial communities from an aquifer in East River, Colorado, USA - PLM3_127_b2 | ecosystem: Environmental > Terrestrial > Soil > Riparian zone | place: USA: East River... | reverse complement strand
TCGTTCAACCTGCGCAATCATCGAAAGGTCATGGTGGTCGACGGGCGCATCGGTTTCACCGGCGGAATGAACATCCGGGAGACGTTCGTCCTCGCCGAGAACCCGAAGGACCCCGGGGTCGATCTCCATTTCCAGGTCGAGGGCCCGGTGGTCCGCGACCTTCAGGAGATCTTCGCCGAGGACTGGGAGTTCACGACTTCGGAGTCGCTGTGGGGTCAGGAGTTGTTTCCGCGTCTTTCGTCCGTGGGAAACTCGATCGCCAGGGGCATCGCCGATGGACCGGACGACGACCTCGATGTCCTCACGTTCACGCTTCTCGGGGCCCTCGCGAGCGCCCGCCGCTCGATCCGGATCGTGACGCCGTACTTTCTTCCCGACCAGCCCCTGGTCTACGCGCTCAACGCCGCGGCGCTCAGCGGCCTCGAGGTGGACATCGTGATTCCCGAGAAGGGAAACCTGCGGCTCGTCACCTGGGCGATGTGGGGTCAGATCTCGCAGGTGCTCCGGCACGGCTGCCGAGTATGGCTCTCGCCCCCCAATCCCTTCGACCACTCGAAGATCGCGGTCATGGACGACTACTGGACGCTCTTCGGCTCTACCAACTGGGATCCGAGGAGCCTCAAGCTCAACTTCGAGTTCAACGTCGAATGCTACGACCGGGATCTCGCCCGCCGGATGAACGAGCTCGTGGATTCGAAGATCGCTCGATCCCGGCGTTTGACGCTCGCGGACATGGAGAAGCGAAGCTTCGCCCTCCGCCTGCGGGACGGCGCGGCGCGGCTCCTCACTCCTTACCTGTGAGCTCTCTCAGGATGAATTCAAGCGAATCGCACTGGCAGAAGGACTTGCCCCCCCGACGGGATGGCGACAATAATGCCCATGAGTGTCGGAGGGTTCCCGAGCGCGAGTGGTGTCACGCCGGGCGGCTACCAGCAATTGGCTCCATCTACCCATGTGAAGGTTAGCCCGCTGGGGGACCCTTCAATACAAGGTTGGTTCGGTAACTCAAAGCGAAGCGGATGAACGAGCCTCGCGGCGATTCAACGTTCACGGGACGGCGCCTCGGTTTATACCAGGTCGCGGAACTTCTGGGCGCCGGGGGCATGGGCGAAGTGTATCGCGCGCGCGACATGACGCTGGGGCGCGAGGTCGCGATCAAGATTCTGCCCCGTGCCTTCACCAGCGATCCGAAGCGGCTGGCCCGGTTCGAACGCGAAGCGCGGGTGCTGGCCTCGCTCAACCATCCGCACGTCGCGGCGATCTACGGGGTCGTAGACGCAGACGGGGTGAATGCCCTCGTCCTCGAGCTCGTTGAGGGCGAGACTCTGGCCGACCGATTGCGCACCGGGGCTATCCCGATCGAGGAAAGTCTGACCGTCGCGCGCCAGATCGCCGGCGCGCTCGAGGCGGCGCACGAGAAGGGGATCGTTCACCGGGACCTCACGCCGGCCAACATCAAGGTGACGAAAGACGGGGTGGTGAAGGTGCTCGACTTCGGGCTGGCGAAAGCCGTGGCCGGAGACGGTTCTGCCCCTGACCCCACGGAGTCCCCCACGGTCCACCGCGGCACGGGGGAGGGGGTGATTCTGGGCACGGCCGGGTACATGAGTCCTGAGCAGGCACGCGGCAAGGCGGTCGATCGGCGCGCGGATCTCTGGGCCTTCGGAGTGGTGCTGTACGAGATGGTGACGGGCCGGCGGGCGTTCACCGGCGACAACGTGTCCGACACCATCGCCCAGGTCCTGACGAAGGAGCCGGACTGGACGGCGCTGCCGGCGAAAACACCGGCGCCCCTGCGCACGCTGCTGCGACGCTGTCTGGAGAAGGATCAGAAGCGCCGGCTCGATTCTGCCACCGCCGCGCGACTGGACATCGACGACGCGCTGGCGACACCCACGGCGGAGACAACCGCTCCGGTCCGAGTGGTGATGGCGAGACCAGGTCGCGTGGCGCTGGCGCTGGCCGCGCTGGCCGCTGCCTGCCTGGTTACCTCGCTCGTGACCCGGGCCTTGATGCGGCCCGCCGACCCGGCGCCTGCGGCGCCGTCGCAGTTTTTGATCCTGCCCCCATCCGAAGAGCCACTGGGAATCACCTATGCCTTTCGCGACGTTGCCCTCTCTCCAGACGGCCGGCACCTTGCGTACCACAGCGGTACGACCAGCCCCGGAGGCCGACTCGTGTTGAGAGCACTCGACCAGCTCGACGCCAAGCCCTTGCCGGGCATCGTCAGTGCGACCTCGCCCTTCTTCTCTCCTGACAGCCAGTGGATCGGGTTTTTTGAAGCAGGTGCGATGAAGAAGGTGGCCGTCACGGGCGGACCGGTCATCACGCTGAGCGAGAACCTTGGAAGCCCTCAAAGCGGAAGTTGGGGTGACGGCGGCGCCATCGTCTTCTCTGCTGAGAGTCCGAACCAGGGCCTGCTGACACTGTCCGCGAATGGGGGCGAGACGAGGGCGCTCACTACGACCGATGCGACACAGAATGAGATCGGTCATATGTTCCCGTCGGTCCTGCCCGGCGAGCGCGGCGTGCTGTTCACAATCGTGAGTGTTCCCGACGATCGGCAGTTGGCCGTCCTCGACTTGAGAACCGGCCAGCGCAAGACGTTGCTCCGCGGGGGTCTCGGGGCGGAGTACGTCGACACCGGGCACCTTGTCTACGAGGCGTCTGGGACCCTCTTCGCTATTGGATTCGATCTCGACCGGCTCGAGCTGCAGGGCGAGCCAGCCCCTCTCAGGGAGACCCTGCAAGTCGGGCCAAACTGGGCGCCAAAGCACACGGTCTCGCGGTCGGGCACGCTCGCCTTCGTGCCGGCCCGTCCCAACGTGTCGTCGCTCGTGTGGGTCGACCGGACGGGTCGTGAGACGCCAATCAACGCGCCGCCACGCGCCTACGGCTCGCTTCACTTGTCACCTGACGGCGCGCGCGTGGCCCTCGAGATTGGCGACGAGGAGCGTGATGTATGGATCTGGGACTTCGCGAGAGAAACGCTGACGCGCCTGACCTTTGGTCCCAGTTCTGAATGGATTCCCATCTGGACGCCCGATGGGCGGTGGATTGTGTTCCAGTCCGACCGCGCGGGACCTGCCAACCTGTACAGGCAGGCCTCCGACGGGTCGGGCGCGGTTGAGCGCCTGACAGCGAGCGATAACGACCAGTCCACAAGTCGGAAACCGCGGAGTTCTACCGTGAGGGGAAGCCATGAAGACGATGACGGTTTACCAGGCTAGGAACTATTTCTCTCGGGCGCTCAAGGAAGCGGAAAAGGACGTGGTCATCGTGACCCGAAGGGGAAGGCCTGTGGCGGCGATCCAAGGGATCTCGGAAGACGAGGACTACCTGCTGGAGCGATCGCAAACATTCTGGGACATGATTCGACGTGCCCGGAAGGGGAAGAGTGTATCGCTCGAGAAGGTGAAGAAGCAGTTCCGCCAGACCTGTGCTCCGCAGAAAATTTGATCCCGCCCGGGAATTGAATGGCGGGAGGCCTCAAGCTCAACTTCGAGTTCAACGTCGAATGCTATGACCGGGAGCTGGCGTGGCGCGGCTCCTCACCCCTTACCTGTGAGCTCTCTCAGGATGACGTCGGCGGTCGCGGAGACCGCGTCGTAGCCTTCGAGCTTGCGCTTCAGCGAGGCGACCGCTTTCTGAATCACCGAGTCGTGCATGTGATGCCGACGTACGAACCGGCGCGCGGATCGGTTGACAGCATGCGGCTCGAGAACACCCAGAACCAGCCAAGCTCCAATCCGGCGAGGATGTCAAGAACTTAGTTGAAACCAACATGAGTGACTCTTGGTCATTCCAGATCTTCGAGCCTGACTTCACGCGGCCTCAGGCATCTCGTCCTCTCGTTGAATCGCATCGATGGCAGCACCCTCTCGAGCGGTTGCACGAGCGTGGTAGAGAAGTGGGTGCGTATCGGTAACGACGGCATCGATTGCACTCTCGATGTCCGCCCGCTTTCAGCGCGCGTGTCGACGGCCGCACCCGCGCCGCTGCACTCGTGTCGGAGCGAAGCAGCGAAGAGCGTGGGTTGGGTCGGCTCGAGCGAGGTCGGGATCCGACTCGGGAATGCGTCGCGTTCCGACGACGGAGCGCGACGGGCCGGACGCCCACCCGGAGCGGAGTCGGGCGTCTCGCTCAGGCTGCGGGTGCGAGCGCGAATCGCCCGATTCGCCAAGCCAAGAAGGTTGTTGGGAGAGAGGGTGAAAATCTCAGATGAATGAACGGCGTCATCCAACGAGTTGAAGAGAAGCCGGCTTCCGGAACAAGTTGCTCGGATTGGAATCGGTCGGGCTCTTCCGTTTAGCCCACCGAACAGCGGCGCCGTCATGGTACCATCCGCGTCGTGCAGCGGTCTTCTCCGTTTGCCCCAAGCCGCGATGACGCTCTCTCCCGGCACGAGACTCGGCCCGTATGAGATCGCCTCGCCCCTCGGGGCCGGGGGGATGGGCGAGGTGTTCCGCGCGCGGGACACGAAGCTCAACCGCGACGTGGCCATCAAGGTGCTGCCCTCAGCGTTCGCGCAGGATGCCGAGCGTGTCGCGAGGTTCCGACGCGAGGCCCAGGTGCTTGCGTCGCTGAACCATCCCAACATCGCCGCGATCCACGGGCTCGAGGAGTGCGATGGTGTGGTGGCACTGGCGCTGGAGCTGGTCGAAGGCGAAGACCTCGCCGAGCGGCTGAGCCGCGGCGCGATCCCCGTCGACGAAGCGGTCGCGATCGCGAAGCAGATCGCCGAAGGCCTCGAGGCCGCGCACGATAAGGGCATCGTCCATCGCGACCTCAAGCCCGCGAACCTCAAGCTCACCAGGGACGGCACGGTCAAGATCCTGGACTTCGGTCTGGCGAAGGCCTACGGGGGAGAGGCGGAAGCCGCAGCCGGCGGAGGGCTCTCTCAGTCGCCGACGATGTCGCGGCAGATGACGGAGGCCGGTGTCATCTTCGGCACCGCGGCGTACATGTCGCCGGAGCAGGCGCGTGGAGGGACGGTAGACAAGCGCGCGGACATCTGGGCCTTCGGAGTGGTGCTGTTCGAGATGCTGACCGGGAAGAGGCTCTTCACTGGCGAAACGGTGAGCGACACGCTGGCGGCGGTGCTCCGTCAGGAGGTCGACTGGAAGACGCTGCCGGCTCCGACGCCGCCTGTGGTCCGAGAGCTTCTGGAGCGGTGCATCGAGCGCGATCCAAAGGAACGTCTGCGAGACATCGGGGAGGCGCGGATCGCCCTCGAGAGGAGGCTCGGCACGACCGATACTGTCCGCGTCTCTTCGGGAGCGCGTGCGCTGCCGTGGGTCATCGCGGTGAGCGCGACTATGTCGGCGCTCGCGCTCTGGGCGCTGTGGCCCTCCCCGCCCCAGCCCGCTCCACGCCTGCGCCTGAGCGCCGAGCTGGGTGCTGCGGCATCGCTTTCGACTACCTTCGGGCCCGCCGCGATCCTCTCGCCCGACGGTCGCCTCCTGGCATTCGTCGCGCGCGAGGGCGCGGAGGGACGCCCGCTTCTCCACCTCCGGCGCCTGGAGCAGCTCGACGCCGCGCCGCTTGCGGAGACGGAAGGCGCCCGCGACCCGTTCTTCTCGCCGGACGGGGAGTGGGTCGCGTTTTTCGCCGACGGGAAGCTGAAAAAGGTCTCGGTCACGGGCGGCGCGGCGGTTACGCTCTGCGATGCGGCGAGCCCGTCGGGCGGAACCTGGGCCGAGGACGGGACAATTTTCTTTTCGGCCGGTGGCCAGATGGCCGGCCTATCGCGTGTGTCGTCTGCGGGAGGCACGCCGCAAACCCTGACAACGCCCGATTCGGCGTCCCAGGAGGTCACACACCGCTGGCCACAGGCCCTGCTCGGGGGCAAGGCCGTCCTGTACACGGCGCACAGCACGTTCCGCAACTTCGAAGACGCGAGTCTCGTCGTGCACGCGCTCGAAGGCGACACGAGGAAGGTGCTGTATCGCGGCGGATATCATGGCCGTTACCTTCCGAGCGGCCACCTGGTCTTCATTCAGGAAGGCACGCTCTTCGCCGCGCCGTTCGATCTGGATCGGCTGGACCTGACCGGCCAACCCGCGCCCGCGCTCGCGGGCGTGAGCGCCAACCCGAGCACCGCGGGAGCGCAGTTCGTCTTCTCTCGGGACGGAACCCTCGTGTACCAACGGGGAGATGGCGGTCTCGCCGCGACCATTCATTGGATGGACCGAGAAGGGAAGCTTCAGCCTTTGCGCGCGGCGCCCGGTGCCTACGACAGCATCCGTTTCTCGCCCGATGGCCGCTGGCTCGCGCTGGAGATTCTCGAGGGCAAGAACCGAGACGTGTGGGTCTACGAATGGGGGCGCGACACACTTTCTCGTCTCACGTTCGATCCCAGCGACGACCGAAACCCCGTATGCACCCCCGATGGCCGGCGCATTATCTTTTCCTCGACGCGGGCGGACCAGGCGATTGAAAACCTCTACTGGCAGCGAGCCGACGGGACGGGTGATGCGGAGCGCCTGACCGAGAGCAAGAACACGCAATTTCCGAGATCGTTGCATCCAAGCGGGAAGTTCCTGGCCTTCGGGGAGGCCAACCCGCAGACGAGTTGGGACATTCTGATCCTGCCGCTCACGGGCGACGAGGCCTCCGGGTGGAAACCGGGGGAGCCCACGGTCTTCCTGAACGGCCCGTTCATCGAACGCGGGGCAGCCTTCTCGCCGGACGGTCGCTGGCTGGCGTATAGCTCCGACGAGTCCGGACGCGCCGAGGTGTACGTGCGTCCGTTCCCGGGTCCGGGAGGGAAGTGGCAGGTCTCCACCGCCGGCGGAGTCTGGCCCACGTGGTCGCGAAGTCGAAGAGAGCTCTTCTACCTTGGCTTGGACGGGAGGATCATGGAGGCTGGGTACACCGTCGAAGGCGACTCGTTCCGCGCCGAGAAGCCGCGGGTGTGGTCGCTGGGGCTCGTGGTGGGCCCTTTCAACCGGACCTTCGACATGCACCCAGACGGCGAACGGGTGGCCGTGCTGAAGGCCGCGGAGGACGAGGCCGAGGGCACGCGGGACAGGGTCGTCTTGATCCTGAACTTCTTCGACGAGCTGCGCCGTATCGCGCCAGTGAGCCGGCGATGACGCTTTCTCCCGGCACAAGGCTCGGTCCGTCGAGATTTTCGCCCCCCGGGGCCGGGGGGGGCGAAGTGTTTCGCGCAAGGGGATACGAAACTCAACCGCTATCCTTTCTCCGACCCCCGCCAAATGAAAGGATAGCGCAGTATCCTTTCTATTTTTGGCTCAGACCGTAAGGATAATCACCTAACCTTTCTTTTCGGTCCGCTGTGCGAAAGGATCGGGAGGGATCCTCGTTCCCTTGAGTCGGGTCCAGTTTTATGCTTTCGGAACCTCGAGGATCCGGATCGTCGGGCCCATGATCTTTCCCGGCTCCGGAGGGAATTCCTTCACCAGGTGACAGATCTCGAACAAGCGCTGGTAGGCCTTCGACTGGCGGTGCTCGGGGCTGAACCGCTCGTAGACCGCCGAGGAGACGATGAGGTACTGGACTCCCGCTTCGCGGTAGTGCTCGACCGACTGGTTGATGACCCTCGACTCCACCGAAACCCGGAAGCGCGCGCCATCGAGGACGGGCGTTTGCCGCTCGACTCCGAACGACGTGTCGGGCGGCATGTTGGCGTCGATCCACTGGCTCGCGATCGTGCCGGTGTCCGGAAGCGTCACCAGGTGGTTCTGGAGACGAGTCATCGCGAGGGGTGACCACAGGATCAGCGCCAACGCGACAGCGAGCACGGCGCGCTCGAGCCATGGAGAGAAGGCGCCGAATCGGCGATGGAAGAAGCCCGAGGCGAACGACAGAGACTCGGTGATTCCGTAGGCCGCGAGAACGGCGTAGAACGGGTAGACGGGGACGAGGTTGCCCGGGAAGTTGATCTTCTGCGAGCTGTAATAGCCGTAGTAGACGACGGGGTAGACGAGGAAGGTCGCGATGCGCCGGTCGATACGGTAGAGCGCGATGGCGAGCCCGAGGAGGCTCGCGACGAAAGCCCATAGTCCTGCGCCGTAGCGAACGGTGTAGCGCGCGTGGATGTACCAGTTGTCGGTTCCGCTCGCGCCCTCGAGACCGAGATAGGCGTAGGCGAGAAGGCCCGCCCCTACGTGCTCGAGAAAGCGCGGGAGGTCGGAGAACCAATAGGGGCAGCCCGCGGTGAATCCCCCGACAGTCCCGAGGAGGCCCAGATACAGGTCGGGTCTCTGGAAGACGCGGAGGCCCTGACGAAAGAGGACCGCGGCGAAGAAGGGCAGGAGAACGAGGGCCGCGTTGTACTTCACCGCTGCCGCGAGCCCGACGACGGCGCCGGCCGCGAGCGCGAGACGCGCTCCGCCGCGTTCGAGATAGACGAGCGTCGTGAGAACGGAGAGCGTGCAGAAGAGCACGAGAAGCGCATCGGGTTTGTTGTATTGCGAGACCTCGACCACCCCGGGGGCGACGGCGAGAAGGGCTGAGGCGATGAGCCCGGTGGTCGTCCCGAACGTCCCGAACAGGCGCCTTCCGAGGAAGAACACGGCGAAAACGGCGAGCGTCCCCGGAATCACTCCCGCGGCGACGCGCCCCCAAAGAAGGGCATCCTCGACCTGGAGGTCGTGGATCCGGGGCCAGCGGCCGGAGGATATCTGGGAGTAGTAGACCACGAGATAGGCGGCGACGTTGACGTAGCGCTGGACGCTCGGGTGGTGCCACCAGTGTGGGTTCATGTCGCCGCGCTTGATCGCCACCAGGTACGAGTGGACGTTGTCGTACTCGTCGGCGATGTAGCTCTGGGGAAGCCCGCTCCCGGCGCCTGCGTACCGGAGGGAGAAGGCGACCGCCAGGATCAGCGCGAGGACGACCGGGGTCCGCGCGCGGCTCCATAGCTCGACGACCTCCGTTCGATCGCGGGGAAGCCCGAATCTCACCACCAGAAACCACAGCCCCGTGACGGCGACGAGGAGAAGCCCCAGCGTCTTCCGCGAGAGTGTGGGCTCCAGGTACTGGAGGTAGTAGGCGTTCGTGAGGATGGTGGCCGTCGAGAGCACGAGGAGGAGCCATCCGGTAAACCGCGCGACTCGCTCCGGAGGCTTCCACGACCCGAGCTGGTCTCTATCCATCGGCCGCTATATTACGATACGTCGAGCGAGTCATCTCCATGAAGCCGCCCCGCCCATGAAGCCGTCCCCGAACCTTCGAAAGCGCCTCGTTCGAGCGGCGCTCCTCCTCGCTTTCGCGGACCTTCTGGCGGTCGTGGTATCGGGCGGTGTTTCGATCCTCGGTCCGGTGGAAGGGCCGGGCTTCGCTCTGCGGGTCGTGCTGGTCGCGATTTTGCTCGCGGCCGATCTCGCGAGCCGGGGTTTTCCGCGGCCGGCATGGGGCTATCTCTACCTCGCGCTCCTTCTGGCGCTGTTCCCGATCCTCCACTACCGCGGCTACCGGCTTCGCGGCGACGGACTCTGGTACTACTCGTTCGCCCACTCCCTCGTCTTCGACCGCGACGTCGATCTCACGAACCAGTACCGGAGCCTGGGCATCGACCAACAGAGAGGCTCGCAGCCCGTGCGGGAGACCGGCCTTGCGCGGTTCACGTTTCCCGTGGGAGCGCCCATTCTCTGGGCTCCGTTCGTGGAACTCGGCCATCTCGGGGTTGCGCTCCGCAATGCCCACGGTCTTCCCACTCTCTACGACGGGTTCTCCGATCCCTACTTCCACTCTGTCGCTCTCGGAAACCTCCTCTACGGCTTCATCGGATTTCTCGTTCTCGATCGGCTCCTCAGAAAGTGGTTTCCTCCATGGGCCTCGTTTCTCGCCGTCCTCGGGGTCGGGCTCGGGAGCTTCCTCACGTTCTACCTGACCTACCACGCCATCTACACCCATGCGCTCACGTTCGTTCTGATCGCGTTTTTCACCGGTCGCTCGGTCGAAGAGGAGAAGACGCGCCGTGACTACGGGGTTCTGGGGCTCGCTCTCGGGATCGCCACTCTGGTTCGGTGGCAAAACGCGGTCTTCGCGCTTCTGCCGGCCCTCGATCTCATGGCGCGGTTCCGCAGGCGTGAATGGCGCGACGCCGGAGCGTCGGCGGCCGCTTTCGGAGCGGCGTTCTTCCTCGGAGTCCTCCCGCAGTTTCTGAGCTGGAAGGTAATTTTCGGCCGGCTCTTCATCGGCGTTCCCCTTGGGCCCGATTACGTCCGCTGGGACGATCCGTTTCTCTCCGAGATCCTGTTCTCGTCGCGCCACGGGCTCTTCTCGTGGAGTCCGATTCTCTTCGTCGCTGCCTTTGGCCTCGTGGGTTTCGTCCGGGCGCATCCCCGGAGAGGCTTTCCTCTCGCGGCCGTCGCTCTCCTCGTCTGGTACGTGAACGCGACCGTCGCCGATTGGTGGGGCGGCGGTTCATTCGGCGCCCGCCGTTTCGACTCCGCCCTTCCCATCCTCGCTCTCGGGCTCGGAACCGCGATTCTGTTCGCCGCGGAGCTCGTTCGAAAGTATCCACGCGCGGTCACCGCCTGCGCCGTCGCGGCGGCAGTCGCGGCGAACGCGCTTCTCATGGAGCAGTACCGCAAGGGACGAATCCCGGTGGACGATACGATGTCCTGGGAGACCGCGGCCGAGGCGGGACTCGAGGACGGGTTCGACGCCTTCGGATACCCGTTCTCGTTCCCCATGAACTGGATCTTCGCCGCGCGCTACGACCGCCCCAAGACGCAGTACGACATCCTTGTCGGGAAGTACTTGTTTCACCGCATGGGCGGGCTCGATGGCCTCATCGACCTCGGACCCGCGGATCCTCCGTTTCTCGGAAACGGATGGAGCGGGCTCCGCGACTGGAACGAGAGACCGCGAGAGATTCGCCTGGCATCCGGGGAGGGAGCGAGTCTCTTCATCCCCGTTTTCCGCCCGGAGCCGCTCCGCATCCTCATCGACTGCGCCGCCCCCGAGGGCGTCGCGGCTTCTCCCATCGAAGTCCGGCTCAACGGGACGAGGCTCAAAGCTTTTGTCCCGACGGCGGAGATGGGAGAGCAGGTCATGACCGCGGAAACGATCCTGTGGCGCAGGATCAACGTTCTGGAGATCGTCCCCCTGACCCCCGCCGCGGAGCCGGTTCTCGCCGTGGATCGTTTCCGCTTCGAACGGCTCGAGCCCTGATTCTGGAGCGCCTCTCCCGGCAACACGCTATAGTTGACGCTGTCGGCTAATGATGAGGCTCTCAAGGTTCTCCCGACGGTCGGAGCGCGGAAGCGGATCTTCCCGTCCGCTCCCGGCGAAAAACGGGAAGGAAAAGCCCGGTCTTTCCGTCGTCTGGATTGAAGCGCGGGACGTCATCTGGGCGCGGCGCTATCGCCTCGCCGTGGGATTCGTCCTCATGGGCATCGGACGGATCGCCGGGCTGGTGCTTCCCGCCTCCTCGAAGTACCTCATCGATGAAGTGGTGGCGAAGGGCCGCGGAGAGCTCCTCGTGCCGCTCGCCGCCGCCGCCGGTCTCGCCACTCTCCTCCAAGCTTCGACTTCGTTCGCGCTCTCACAGCTCCTCGGCGTCACGGCGCAGCGCGCCATCACCGACATGCGAAGGGAGCTGCACCGGCACATCCTGAGGCTCCCGATTTCTTACTTCGACTCGGTCAAGAGCGGTGAGCTCATCTCTCGCATCATGGCCGACGCCGAAGGCATCCGAAACCTGGTGGGCACCGGGCTGGTGCAGCTCGTCGGCGGGATCCTGACCGCCTCGGTGGCGCTCGCCGTGCTCTTCTACCTGAATTGGCAGCTCACGGCCCTGACCCTCGTCGTGCTGTCTTTGTTCGGAGGCGTCATGGCGTTCGCCTTCGTGAGGCTCCGGCCGCTCTTCCGCAAGCGGGGGGAGCTCAACGCGACGGTGACCGGCCGGCTCGGAGAAGCGCTCGGCGGCATCCGCATCGTCAAGGCCTACACCGCGGAAATGCGCGAGGAGCGCATCTTCACCAGAAACGTCCACGAGCTCTTTCGCAACGTGGCGAAGTCGGTGACGGCGATCTCCGGTATCTCGTCGTTCTCGACTCTGATCATGGGCGCGGTCGGAGTGCTGATGATCGTCGTCGGCGGGCAGTCGATCCTGGCGGGGCGGATGACCCTCGGCGACTTCGTCATGTACATTTTTTTCACCGGGCTCGTCGCCGCGCCGATGATCCAGATTTCCTCGATCGCGACCCAACTGAGCGAAGCCTTCGCCGGTCTCGACCGCATCCGGGAAATCCGGCGCCTCGCGACCGAGGACGAGCAGGATCGCACCCGGGAGCCCCTGACCTCGCTTCGCGGAGAGGTGAGATTCGAGAACGTGGAGTTCGAGTACCGCGAAGGCATCCCGGTCCTGAAGGGTGTTTCTTTCGTGGCGCCTCCCGGCACCACCACGGCGCTCGTGGGCTCGAGCGGCTCGGGAAAGAGCACGCTCATAAGCCTCGTCCTGACGTTCAACCGCCCGAAAACCGGACGCGTCCTGGCCGACGGACGCGACCTGGCCGGGGTGCGCTTGCGAGACTACCGGGAGCAAATCGGCGTCGTCCTCCAGGACAACTTTCTCTTCGATGGAACGGTGCGGGCGAACGTCTCTTATTCCCGCCCCGATGCCACCTTCGAAGAGATCCGGGAGGTGTGCCGCATCGCTCACTGCGACGAATTCATCGAAGCGTTCCCCGAGCGTTACGACACGGTGGTGGGCGAGCGGGGGGTGAAGCTTTCCGGGGGACAGCGGCAGAGGGTCGCCATCGCCCGTGCCATCCTCGCCAATCCGCGCATCCTCGTTCTCGACGAGGCCACGTCCAGCCTCGATAGCGAGAGCGAGGCGATGATCCAGGACGGGCTCCGCTCGCTCCGGGCGGGCCGGACGACGTTCGTCATCGCCCACCGGCTCTCGACCATCACCAGCGCCGACCAGATCCTCGTCATCGAGGGGGGCGAGATCGTCGAGAGAGGGCGGCACGACGAGCTCCTCGCCCGAGGCGGCCGCTACCGCGAGCTCTACGATCGCCAGTACAAGTTCGAGATGGACCGGTTCATCAACCCCGGCGAGGACTTCACTCCCGAGCCCGAAGTGGTAGGCCCTGCGAAACGTCCGACGGGACGAGAGCGGCTCTGACGACTCTCCGCTCTCGGCGTCACTCGCGCGCCCGCGATTCTCGGAGCTGAAGAAAGCTCACCGCGAGCTCGAGCCTTCGGTCCTTGGAGTCGTCGGGCGCGGAGAAGCGGAGCTCGAACGCGTTGAACCCGGGGCGGAGGCGGTGCACCGTCACCGGGAACCGGTACTCCTGCCAGCGAGGTGCGGCCTCGACGACTCCCGCGCTCTCTCCGTTCACCACGAGTTCCACCCCGAAAGGACCCGCCTCGGGATCGGCGTGGGCTCGAAGGACGACCTCGAAGTCCCGGGGATGGCGAATGGGCACGATGAGGCCGGACCGGCGAGTGCGCGTGCGGCGGACGTAGGCGCCGAACTCCGGCGCCGGCGGCCGCCAGCCGTCGTCGAAGAAGACGTGAGGCCCGTTCGGGTCCGCCTCCGGATCCCATCCGAGGTACCGCGGCTCCACGTCGGACCAGAAGCCCAAGCCGTTGTCGAACGGCCGTATCCGGATCGACTCGAGACCCGATTCGACGTAGTTCCTCTCGAGAAACGCCGCGATCTCGGGAGTCACCGCTTCTCTCAAGTAATGGCTCCAGAAAATCATCTTGGGGAGCGCCCGGCCGCTCTCGAGCGCTTCGAGCATCTGCTGGTGCTCTTCTTTGCTTTGGAGGGCGAAGGCGTGTGGATGCTGGAAGTGGTGATAAAACGTCTGCGGGCGGAAGAGCCCGAGGCCCGTGAATCCGTCGAAGGTCGTCTCCCGCGGCGACGTGTTGCGAAGCACGTACTCTATGCCCTGGAGCGTCCCCCAGTTGCCGCGATCGAACGCGTCGCGGAACCGCGAGAGTGGCACGATGCTGAGAAGAAGAACCGCGAACAGGAGGAGAGCCTCCGGCGCGCGCTTGTAGCGCGCGGTGAGATCGACGAGGCTGGATGCCGCGTAGACGGAGAACGGGGGGAGGATCAGAAGGAAGTGCTGGTACGACATTCCCGTGTGGATCGGGAGGGTGGCGACGAGCGAGATCATCGGCAGAGCCACCAGAGTCTCCATACGCGGAAGCGCTTCCGAGCGGAATGCCTTCACCGTCAGGTAGACAAGCCCGGCGCTTCCCAGAAGGACGTACGCCGGGTCCTGGCGGAAAAGCTCCTCGAGAAACGGGCCGGCGCCGAGGCCCGGCCAGCGAGCATTCACGAGGAAGTTCGCCTCGATGAAGTGAAGAAACGCGCCTTTGGAGGCGAAGTACGCGAGGGTCGCTCCAAGCGGAACGAGAAATCCCAGAGTCTGGAGGGTGACGAGCGCGAACCGCTTTCGGCGAGAGGATGGGAGACGAGGATCCAAGAGGAGCCAGAACGCCGCGAGCGCGAACCCCGGCCCCAGGAAGAGGACCTTCTGGGTGAGCATCGTCGCGACCCCGAGGGCGAGACCGCTCGCGAACAGCCGAATCTCGGATCCCCGCGCGCTTGCGAACCCGCGGCGATGGCCGGCGAGAGCGAAATGCACCGCGGCTACGACGAGTGCGGCCGCGGGCACATCCGCCCTCACCTCGAGGCTCTTGGAAACAAAAAAAACGGCGTTACTCAGGAGAAGCGCCGCCACGAGCCCGGTGCGCGCGTCCCGAAGCGCGCGTCCAAGGAAGAAGGTCGAAGCGAGGACAGCGCCTGCGAAAACCCAGGTCAGAGTCCGCGCCATGAACAGAAATGCGACGGCCTCGGCCGGCACCCTCTCGACGTCGTAGAAGCGGAAGAAGCCCGAGAGGAAGAAATGGAACCACGGAGTGTGATGGTCGAAGTAGTCGCGGTAGGGCACCATGCCCTTCGAGACCGACCAGGCCCAGTGGATGCACTCGAGCTCGTCGGGATTGAAGCCGCGTGTCTTCAGGAGCGAGAGTCTCAGGAAGAAGGGGACGGCGATGAGGAGAACCATCGCGAGGACGACGAGCTTCGTGCGGACGCGGAGGCTCATGAAAGGTCGACGGGAGAACGCGAGTATAGCACCGGCCGACGTGCACCTACGTGAAGTCGGGCACCGGGACATGCGGCGCCGGGGGACGCGCCTAGAACGTCTCGCACCGCTTCAACGTGAAGCTCGTCCTAGAGTCGCTTGGCGCCCTCGAGCTTGCCCAGTCCTCGATCGAACGTTCCCAGGGGCAGATGTCCAGCCTTGCGAGCAATCTCGAGAATGAGGCAGTCGGAGAAACCCAAACTCGGTCTCGCCCGGTAGTGGGTAAGCGCCGCGGCCACGGTGTCGGAATCCTGCACGGTCAACTCTTTGTGGTCGAGCAGCATCTCGACGGCTGTCGCGACCTCTTTTGGCCCCAGCTCGTAGACCGAGCTCAGCACCCACGTCGCCTCGGCGAGGATCAATTGGGAAACCCAGGCGCCTGCGGCGATCCACGCCTCCGCTTTTGCCGCCTGCTTCGCGTCGTCGCGAGTCAGGAGGCGCACCAGGACGTTCGTGTCAACGGCGCGCATGGCGACGCCTCACGTACTGCCGTACTCCCTGTTTCAACTCCGCGAGACTGCGGCTTCGAGGCGAGGTCGGGAACAGCGCGCAATGGATGTCCGTGGACGTATACCGGCCAACTCGGCAAAGGACGAGCCTCTTGCCCTCCACGTTCCATTCCAGCAGGGATCCCGGGCCGATCCCCAGCCGCCGCCGGACCTCCGCCGGGACGGAGATCTGACCTTGAGCCGTCACCTTGGAGCGAGCGATCGCCATGAACGATATATTACCACGGTAATCCGTTGAAGCCGATCAGAGACCGAGATGCAGGCGCAAAGCGTCCTCGAGCGCGAACAAGAGAGAGGCCGGGAGCTGGCCGACTCGCCGGCCGACCCGTTCGATGGCTACGGAGCGCACCTGCTCGGCTTGAGCCTTGGAGTCGCGACTCAATCCGCATTGCGAGGCCGGAAGAAGCACCTGAAACGGGTAGACCCGGCTCACGTTCGAGGTGACGGGAACGACGGTGATGACACCGCGGTTGAGCCGGGATGCTGTCGTGTTGGCGCCATCGTTGCTGACGACCACCGCCGGCCGATGCTTGCTTGCTTCAGAGCCGCGCACGGGATCGAAGTCGATCGCTCGGATCTCGCCTCGGAGAACGAGCATCACGGATCCAATCCATCGGCGACGGCGGTGCCCCACACCTCGGCGTCACCGCTCGATTGCCATTCCTCCCAGGCCTCAGCGTATGCGGGACCGAGCTCGGCTGCCTGCAGCAAACGTACCGCTCGCTGAATCACTGCCGACCTGGAGCGAACCCCCAGGCTTCGAGCGTACTCATCGAGGAAGTGGATGTCTTCATCCGGAAGGCTAACGCTAATCTTCACACCATCATGCTACCACAGGTAGCAAACAGGTAGTAACAATCGCAGCCGTTGTGCTAGGGTGGCCCAGTAACACCCAATGGCCCACGACGATATCGAGACCGCGACCGCGTTCGCCCAGTCGTGGAACCGGCTCCCTCAGGGCTCCGCCTATACCCGCGCTCAATTCCTGGAGTGGATGGCCCCGCTCGACCCTGAGAGTTTTCGGGGAAAAGAAGTGCTGGAGCTCGGCTTTGGAAACGGCTCTCTCCTTTATTATATGGCCCGCTTCAGCCCCGCCCGCCTCTGTGGAGTCGAGCTCGGTGACACCCTCGAGACCGCGCGCCGGAACGTCGGGGACGTCTCTGGGACCACGATCGAGCTCCAACGCGGAGACCTGGCCCGGGTGAGCCTCGGCGAGTTCGACCTTGTTTACTGCATCGGCGTTCTCCATCATCTGAAGGATCCAGGCGCCGGCTTCGACTCCGTCGTTCGACACACGCGGCCGGGAGGGCGGTTCCACTGCTGGGTCTATGCCGACGAAGGGAACGTGCTCATACGGAGCCTGGTCGATCCGCTGCGGCGTGTGAGCTCGCGCCTGCCCTGGTGGCTCACGAAATACGGCCTCGCGCTCCCGCTCGTCGTTCCCTACTTTATATATGCGAAGGCCCTGCGCTTGCTCTCGCCGCGGGGGCTTCGGCAACTACTTCCGCTCTACGACTACGGTCTCTGGATCGCGGAGCGCGAGTTCAGCTTCTTCCACCACGTCGCCTTCGACCAGCTCGTGGCGCCGACGACCGCCTACATTCCACGGGCGCGGGTGGACGCCTGGCTCTCCGATCCGCGGGTCGAGCCGGGGTCGAGCTACGTCGTCTTCCGCAACGGAAACTCGTGGAAGTTCGGGGGGGTGAAGCGGGTCACCGCCTGAGGTACTTCTCCTGCCAGAGCTCGAAGACCAGAAGGGTCCAGAGGAGCTTCCGGTGGTCGCGAACGCCCTCGGTGTGCTCGCGAAGGAGTTTCTGCACGTACGACGGCTCGAAGAAACCCTCGCGCTTCAGCTTGTCTTCGGCGAGCTGGTCCCGCACGAGCTCCTTCAGCGCGCCGTTGATCCAGTAGCCCACGGGAGCGTTGAACCCCTTCTTCGGCCGCCTCACGATCTCGCGGGGCAGGACGTCCTCCATCGCCTTTTTCAGCAGGAACTTGCTCTTGAGGCCGCGAAGCTTCAGCTCGTGGGGAATCTCGGCGACGTACTCCGCGAGCCGGTGGTTCAGAAACGGCACCCGGACCTCGAGCGAGGTCGCCATGCTGGCCCGGTCCACCTTGGTGAGGATGTCCCCCTCGAGGTAAAGCTTCTGGTCCAGGTACAACAACTGATTCATCGTCTCCTGGGCGTCGCACCGCCTCTGGTGCTCGTAGGCGACTTCATAGGTGTCGACGTCGTCTTGGACGAGCTCGGGAACGAAGAGAGATCGTTTCTCTTGCGGCACGAAAGCTCCGAGCCAGCGGTGGTGGCGGCTCGCGACGGGAACTCCCCGGCCGGAGATGAAGCGCCGGGCCTTGAAATCGAAGCTGATGTTGTCCTTCGAGACCGGGAGGCGATCGATGATCTTCGGCACAATACCCGCCCGCAGAAAAAACGGGACCCACCGTTCGTAGTACTCGATCACGCGGTGCGCCTGGAGCGTGGGATAGCCCGCGAACATCTCGTCGCCCCCGTCGCCTCCGAGAACGACCTTGACCTGCTCGCGGGCGAACCGCGCAAGGAAGTACGTGGGAACGATGGAAGAGTCGGCGAAGGGCTCGTCGAGGATGTCCATCAGCCGCGGAACGAGCTCGGCCATCATGCCCGAGGTGACGGTGAGCTCGTGGTGCTCGGATCCGAGCGCCGACGCCGCGAGCCGCGCGTAGCGAGACTCGTCGAACGATTTCTCCTCGAAGGCGATGGAGAAGCTCTTCACCCGCTGGGACGAGCTCTTGGCCATCATCGCGAGAACCGTCGTCGAGTCGAGGCCCCCGCTCAGGAGAACGCCGATGGGAACGTCGCTCACCATTTCCTTGTGGACCGCCTGCTCGAGCTCGTGCCGGAGACGCTCCTGGTAGTCGCGCCAGCTCACCGGAGGCCGGCTCTCGCTTTTCTTGAGGCTCAGGTCCCAGTAGCTCGCGATGTCGAGTCCCTTCGCCGAGTAGGAAAGAGTATGCCCTGGAGGAAGCTTCCGGATCCCTCGAAAGATGGTCCGCGGCGTCGGCACATATTCGAAAGAGAGGTACTCGTTGAGGGCTGCCACGTCGATGCGCCGCTCCACTCGCGGATGCTCGAGGATCGCTTTCAGCTCGGACCCGAATACCAGCTCTTCGCCCGCGAGGGTGTAGTAGAGAGGCTTGATCCCGAAACGATCCCTGGCGAGGAACAACTTGCGCGCCGGAGCGTCCCAGATCGCGAACGCGAACATCCCATTGAGGTACCGAACGCAGTCGGGGCCGAACTCCTCATAGGCGTGGACCACGACCTCGGTGTCGGCGCGCGTCTGGAAGCGATGGCCGAGCTTCGAAAGGAGGGGGCGAAGGCTCTCGTGGTTGTAGATCTCGCCGTTGAAGACGATCCAGATCGAGCGGTCTTCGTTGGTGATGGGCTGATGGCCCCCCTCGACGTCGATAATGGAGAGCCGCCGCGCCGCGAGGCCGACACCGGCGTCGAGAAACGACCCAGAATCGTCGGGACCCCGGTGGGCGATGGACCGGGACATGGCTTCGAGAACGGCTTTATCCGGCTTCGCGCCGGAAGCGGGATCGAAGACGCCGCAGATGCCACACATGAACGGAGCCCGAAGCATATCTCATGCGGTCGTTGGCGTAGAATACCGCGTCGATGGATGCGAAGACGCGGCGAATGCTCGATCTCGCAACCGTCGTGGGAATTGGTCTCCTTACGTTTCTCCTGACCGGCCTTCGCGTTCACGACGACCTTGTGGTGTTCCAGCTCGGGCCGAACGACCATCGTTATCTCGAGGGCTTCGCTCCTCATTACGAGGTCGAGAACGGAGTCGTCGGCACGCGCTGGACGACGTACCACGCGCGCATCGTCCTTCCTCTCGTCCTCGAAGGGCCGGCGGAGTTGATCCTCCGGTTCTCTCGCGTGTTCGGAGAAACGGCGGAGGCGGAGATCACGCTCGGGGGGAGCACGGTCGATCGCTTCACCGCCCGCGGAGGCGCCGTCGAAACGCGCCGGATACACCTTCCCGCCCTCTCCCCGACGCCGCTTTCCATCGGATTCGACGTCGATTCTCATGAGAGACGCAATCTCGGTTTGAAGCTCGACTGGCTCGCGGTCGCGCCGGGTCCCGAAGCGCGTCTTTCGCTCGACGGGGGCAGCCGGCTCCTCACCGCCCTTCTCGCTGCCTTTCTCTTCGCGCTCTTCCGATGGGGCGGTTTTGGGCTTTCGGGCGCCCTGGCGTCGAGCCTCGTCTTCGTGGGAGTCGCAGTCGCGGCGTTACACCACGACGTCTTCGCGTTCTCGCACGTGGCCGCCCAACTGAGCCTTCCGCTCGTCGTTCTCTCGATCGGGGCAGGTCTCTACCTCCGCCGCAAACCGAAAGGCGCCCTCGTGCTCCCGCTTTTCGTCGCGGGATATCTCCTCAGAGGCTACGGGCTCTTTCATCCGTCGACCTTCTATGGGGACGTCGCGAACGCGCGCGACTACGTGGAGGTCTTCCGGAAAACTTCCGGGAGCCTCGCCGAGCGCGGAGTCGCGACCCAGACGAGGACCAACGTCGGCTACCCCCGCGCGGTCGCGGGAAAGGCCTATGCCTTTCCCTACTCGCCGCTCTACTTCCTTCCATTCGGCCTCGCCTCGACACCGGGCGGAATCGAGGATGCCGTGCGCCACACCGGCCTCGCGGCCTCCTCGCTCGAAACGCTCCCGATCTTCTGGCTCGCTTCGGCGGCGTTCTCGCCTTTGGCCGGAGTCCTCGCCTCGCTCCTCTGGATCGTCTCTCCTCCGGTCTTCAGTCGGTTACTCCTCGCCCTTCACGCCACTCTCGTGGGAAGTCTCCTCGATACGCTTGCGATCTCCTCAGTCCTGGCTCTGAGCTATGACCCTCGAAGCCTCCGCCGACTGGGAACGGTCGTGGGAACCACGCTCGCGAGCCTACTCGCCTACACCTCGGGCCTCTTCTCCATGGGCGCGTTTTTTCTCTTCGAGTCGCTCCTCGAGCGAGGGCTCGCGCTCAAGCTCCTCGGGGTCATCGCCATCGCCGGCACCCTCACCGTCACCTGGCTGTACGGTCCGTTTCTCACCCTGTTCTTCGGTGAGATTCTGCCGGCCCTGGCCTCGGGACTTCCTGGACTGGCGGGACCCGCGGGGGGCGCCGCCTCCGCTCCGGCGCGGGCAGCGCTCTCCCGCATTCCCCTGTTCTACGGGTTTCTCTATCCTCCGCTCGCGCTCGCGGGTCTGTACATCGCGCGCCGGAGGACGGACGCCCGCGCATTTCGCGTCCTTGCCGCCTGGGGGCTGGCGTTTCTTCTGATGGTCTCTCTGCGCGCGTTCGGGGGAGGTGTCTTCAAGGACATCAAGGAAATCGAGCTCGCGGCGCCCCTCGTGGCCATCCTCACGGGGGCGAGCCTCGCGGCCCTCGGACGCCGCAACCGCAAAGGACTTTTCGCCGCGGCGGCGCTCACCGCCGGCCTGGTGCTATTCGGCTTCGCGCGCTACCGCTTTTATCTCGAGCTCTACGCTTCCCCCGTAACCTCGACCGCGGAGGCCGAGCAAGCGCGTTAACCCGTACGAAGCAAAAGTTCGAGGCCCGTCCCTTTCCGCACCGAGTTCTCGGTGTGCCTCACGATGCGGGCGAGCGGGACGCGCACGAGATGGCTTGCGCTCCCCTTGGGTTCGGGAAAGAGGTGGATCGTCGGTCCCTCTCCCGTCTTTTCGAAAGCCACTTTGTCCTCCGGGGTGAGAAAGCCCAGGAGGAAAATGCTTCGGTCCTCGAGCTTGTGGCCCTCGAAAGAGCGGAGGTCTCGGTCGTTGAAGAGCGGGAAGTTCTCCTCGACGGGAGAGTAGGTGAACCCGAAGACGCCGTTCGGCAGCCGGTTCACGCCGCTTCCACTTTCGGAATCGGTGAGCGCCCGGAGACGGTGAGCCGAGCGGAGACGCTCGAGCTCCTGGGTCGCTTCCTGGGGTAGAGGCTCGGGATTGGTCAGCTTCGCCATGGCGGAATTCTACCTCGGCCTTCGAATTGGCGCGCGCCCTCTCTGAACGGTAGTCTAGTTCGATGTATCGCATCGAGACTTTGACCCTGGCACTCCTGCTGGCGGCTGGCTGCGATAGGGTCGAAGACGAGAAAGTGCAGGAGGTGAGGGAGCCTCTCCACGATCGAAGCGTGCCCGATCAAACCGCCCAGGCGAAGGTCGTCGTTTTCGGAGACAGCCTGACGGCCGGATACGGCATCGGCCTCGACGAGGCCTATCCCGCCGTGCTCCAGGAGCTCCTCGACGAGGCGGGCTACGTCTACGAAGTGGTGAATGCCGGGGTCTCGGGAGACACCAGCGCCGGAGGGGTGCGCAGGCTCGACTGGGTTCTCGAGGGGCGGGCCGTCGAGGTCTTGATCCTCGCCCTCGGCGCGAACGACGGCCTCCGGGGTCTTCCGCCCGCCGAGATGAAGAAGAACCTCGCGGACATCATCGAGAGGGCGAAGTCCCGCGGCATCCGCGTCCTTGTCGCGGGCTTCGAAGCGCCGCCCGGCTCCAAGGACCGCTACCTCCAGGAGTTCGTCTCGGTGTTTCCAGAGCTCGCGCGAGAGCACGAGGTGGCTCTCTTGCCGTCTCTCCTCAAGGACGTCGCCGGCGTCTCCGAGCTCATCCAGGACGATGGGAAGCACCCGAACGTGAAGGGCGCTCGGGTAGTGGCCAAGACCGTCTTTCGCGCGCTCGAGCCCCTTCTCACCCGGCCTCAGCCGGAAAGCGATCCATGATTCGCCTCGAGAGCGTCTCGAAGATCGTCCAGAGCGGCCCGGAGAAGCTCACCATCCTGCATCCCCTCGACCTCGAAGTGCCGAAGGGACAGTTCCTCTCGATCATGGGTCCGTCCGGAAGCGGGAAGTCGACGCTCCTCGGTCTCATCGCCGGTCTCGATGCGCCGACGTCGGGCCGCGTCGAGATCGATGGCGAGGACCTGACCGCTCTCGACGAGGATGCGCTCGCTCGGCTGCGCGGGGCCAAGATCGGCTTCGTGTTCCAGTTCTTCCACCTGCTCCCGTCTCTCACCGCGTTCGAGAACGTCCTCGTCCCCATGGAGATTGCCGGCCTTTCTGGCGCCGGCGCCAGGTCGCGAGAGCTTCTGCGAGAGGTGGGTCTCTCCGAAAGAGCTCATCACTATCCCTCGCAGCTCTCGGGCGGCGAACAGCAGAGAGTCGCGCTCGCCCGGGCGCTCGCGAACGAGCCGCCCATCCTGCTCGCCGACGAGCCCACGGGGAACCTCGACGCCGAGAATGGCCTCCACATCGTCGAGATCCTCCTCGGGATCCACCAGCGGCGGGGCACGACGATCGTCCTCGCGACCCACGACCAGGAGCTCGCGGCGAGAGCCGATCGCATCCTCATCCTCAAGGGGGGACGGATCGGCCGCGCCGACGAGCGTGCGGCGATCGCTCCCCTGGTGAGCGCGGCCGCGCGAGGATGAAGTTCGTACTTCGGATGGCGGCCCGTGAGATCCGGGCGTCCTCGAGGCGGCTCCTCTTCTTCTTCGTCTCCATAGCGGTCGGCGTCGGATCCATGATTGCCCTGGGGTCGGTCATCCAGAGCGTGCGAGCCGCGTTGATGAAGGAGTCGAAGGGCATCACCGCCGCCGACCTCCTCATCTCGGCCGACCGCCCCTACAGCGACAACGCTCGGTATGTCGTCGACGAGAAGCTCCAGAAACACGGTGCGCTCTCGACCACCCGGTCCGTCGAATCGACCGCCATGGCGCGGCCCGAGGACGAGAGCCGGAAGGTCGCAACCATGGTCGAGCTTCGCGCCGTCGAGGAAGCCTTTCCCTTCTACGGGAGGATGGAGCTCGCGAATGGCGCCCCCTACTCCCACGATCTTCTGAAGGGGCGGGGAGCGCTGGTGCGGCCCGAGCTCCTCACGAGGCTCGGAGTTCGAGTCGGGGACCGGATCCGGATCGGGGAAGCGAGCTTCGAGATCCGCGGCGTCGTGGTTCGCGAGGCGGGCCGAAGCCTGAGCATGTTCACCATGGGCCCGCGGGTCTTCATCGACTACCGAGACCTCGAGACGACGGGTCTTCTCGAGTACGCGAGCCGCATCCGCCGGCAGATCCTGGTCCGGATCGAGGAAGAGAAGCTCCAGGATCTCGTCTGGGATCTGGAGGGCGCCCTCGCGAACGAGTTCGTCCGCGTCCGCTCCTACAAGGAGGCGGGCGACCAGCTCGCCCGACGGTTGAACCGGGGCGAGAGTTACCTGAGCCTCGCGGGCTTCGTGATCCTCATCCTTGGCGGCGTCGGGGTCTGGAGCGTCGTCCGGGTGTTCGTGGCGCAGAAGCTCAAGAGCATCGCCGTCCTGAAATGCGTGGGAGCGACGACCCGTCAGGTGCTCGCGATCTACGTCGTTCAGGTTCTGTTCCTGAGCGTCGTCGGCTGCGTTCTCGGTCTCGGACTCGCCCGGCTGGTCGTCGCCTGGATCCCCGTTGGCCTCGGACTCGACATGAGAGACGTGGAGTACGGGCTCACGGCTTCTTCCGTCGTCCAGGGAATCGCAATCGGGCTCCTGGTCTCGATCCTGTTCTCCCTCATTCCTCTTCTTCACGTGCGCCTCGTCCGCCCGCTCTGGCTCCTCAGGCCCGAGAGCGTTCAACCCGAGCCTCACAAGAAGAGGTTTCGAGAGCGGCTCTCGAGTCTCGACCGGATGCAGCTCGGCGCGGGGGCTCTTATGGTCCTTGCGCTCGTGGGTGTGGCCTCGTGGCAGGCTTCGTCCCTCCGAATCGGAGGCTTCGTCTCGGCGACGTTCGTCGGACTCTGTGTCGCGCTGAACTTCGCCGGGAGCCTTCTGATCCGGGCGGTCGCGCCGCTTTCGAGAAGCGCGTATTTTCCGCTCCGCCATGCCGTCCTGAACGTGAGCCGCCCGGGGAATCAGACGCGGGTCATCCTGCTCGCCGTCGGCGTCGGGTTTTGCTGCGTTCTGGCGATACGCGGCATCCAGACGAATCTGCTAAAACAGTTCGCGGTGGAGCTCCGGGAGGACGCGCCCGATTTGTTCTTCATCGATATCCAGCCGGACCAGAGGAGTCTCCTCGAAGAGCGCGCGCGGCGGCGCGGCGCCTCGACGGTGAAACTGGTTCCGGTCTTGAGTGGGAGGGTCGTCCGGGTGGAAGGCCAGAGACTCCGCCTCGGTACCTATCAGGAGGTGCGCGAGCAGGATTGGCTCGGCCGCGAGTACACGCTCACCTACCGCAATCATCTCGAAGACAACGAGCGAATCCTGGAAGGAGCGCTTTGGCCCGAGAGCCACTCGTCCGAGCCCGAGGTCTCCATCGAAGAAAGCCTCAAGGAGCGATTCGGAATGGAGGTCGGAGACCTCGTGACCTTCGACGTGATGGGGCGGCAGATCGCAGCCCGGGTCACGAGCATTCGCGAGGTCGAGTGGGCGAACGCCCGAAACGGCGGATTCATGTTCGTCTTTCGGCCCGGAGGTCTCGAGGGCGTCCCGAACACCTACGCCGGCTTCATCAAGGGACCGGACGACCCTATGGAGCGCGCTCGTTTCCAGAGCGACCTGGTCCAGGACTTCTACAACGTCTCGATCGTGGACCTCAGGGACATCCTCGACGACCTGGCGCAGGTCGTGGACCGGGTATCGCTGGCGATCTCGGTCGTGGGGAGCGTCGCTCTCCTCTCGGGCGGACTCATCCTCCTGGGGTCGGTGGCGATGACCAAGTACCAGCGCTCGTACGAGACCGCGATCTTTCGGACTCTCGGCGCGAGCCGGCGAAGGGTAGCAGCCATGATGGTCATCGAGTACGGGACGCTCGGCGCCATCGCCGGCGCCATCGGCGCCCTGGGGGCCCAGGTTCTCACCTTCCTTCTGAGCGAGCGCGTGCTCGAGATCCCCTTCCGTCCCGACGTCCTCACCCCCGCGGGAGCGATCCTGGCGGCGTCCTTCGCGGTGAGCCTCGTCGGCGTGGTCGTCACGCTGGACGTCCTCCGCCACAAGCCGCTCTCGATTCTTCGGGCCGGTTGACGTAGCGGGTGCCCGTTGAAGGCTGAGAAGGATTCGTCTTGCATACCATGTCGTCATTTTGCGCAGTTCACGTTCTCCGGGCGATGCAGTCCTTCACGATCGCGGCGTCGACGCCGGAGTCGAATGCCGTCAGGGTTCCCCGAGAAAGAAAATGGCGTAGCGAAGGCTGTCGTCTATGGTGTGCTCGTTATGCCACGCCCTCAGGGCATGTGCAATCCGCTTCGGGTCCCTGTTCGGGAGCGTATAGGGAATGATGATGATGCCCGGGTGCGGCGCGCCTCTCTGGTAGAGGGCGACGGTAAGCTTGATGTAATCGTCGCGATTCCGGGTTACGAAGACTCGGCCTGACGCCGAAGCGAACTCGAGCTGTGGGGCGTCGTCGAGCCCGCGTCGATCGATTTCGTGAACGCTCACGATATCGAGCCCGAGCCCGCGACCCACTTCCGCAACGGCGGGGTTCACGTCCTCATCGAGCAGCAAGCTCAAGGGTGACGCTATCGCTTTAGCGACGACGTAAATGGCAGCTCTTTACGCACGCGCTCCGCCGTCCACGAGCGCTCGCGCTCGAGCCGAGCGTCGATCTCGGACGGATAGAGCTGGTAGTAGGCGAGCGCGGCTCGAAGTTGTGTTTCCTT